>ERZ1292625.314-Hain-H41-01um-R1-314-length-78890-cov-31_pt2 | contig 50685 bp, 73 predicted proteins | sample MGYA00564400_ERZ1292625 | MGnify/ENA primary metagenome ERZ1292625 (study PRJEB36523, sample SAMEA6512639) | groundwater metagenome | collected 2019-01-08 | study: AquaDiva: Metagenomics assemblies of 32 groundwater samples | reverse complement strand
GGAGTTTCGACACCTACGGCGACTGAGATGTTCGCGGATTTGGCAACAATTGGTACAGCGGTTGTGAGTCACGAGACAGAAACTCAAACGGCGACAGACTCTATTTTCGACCATGTGGACAAGATACTTGCGGCGGACTGTCAAGCTAATTTGATCTCGGTTCCTATTCTGGCAAGGGACAACGCAGGTTTCTATACGTCTCCGAGTTTGGGGCTTATCAAGTCTCTTCAGAATTATTTAGACTTGAGAAAAGAAGTCACACAGACAGTTTCGGTGACTTCGGGGTCTTCGTTCCTTGTGGCTGCGGTGTTGCAAATTCACGCGGGGATTTTACCTAAGTATTCTCAGGCTGTAGTGGAAGCGGCGCTTGCTTCGGTGATTGATAATTTGTTGAAAGACCGTTCGTTTGGGGCGTCTTTGTACGTTTCTGACGTGCACTCGGCTTGTAAGCAGGTTTCGGGAGTTTCGTATGTGAACGTTTCGATTTTGGGTTCGTTGTCTGGTCCTTCTGTCGTGACAACATACCTAGATTCTAGTGGAAATCTTATTCTCACGACGGGGTTGGTGATTACAAAGGGAACGGTGACCATTACTTCAACAGCTCTCACGGATATCCTAACTTCCGGCGTATAAAAGGGCCAAGATGGCTTTACCTCCCCAACAGCGTATGCGTTATGATCGAATTCGCGTGGCCGATGCTACGAACGATCAAAAAACGCCTGCTCAAATTATAACGGGGGCTACGGGTGGTTCGGTCACACAAGAGGATTATCAAGAGTTTGTTCTCAGTCAGATTAAACGCATCATCTTTGGAGACGACCCTGGGAACTGGTACCTCAACTTTGTTGCGTCTGGTGTAGATAGCCTTCAAGCGCTGACTCAACAGATTGACAACCAGGTCTTTGACGTGGCGCTTGTGGGGGCCAAAGATGGTGTTAATATGGTGTTTCTCACCCCTCAGAAGTTTGTGCGCGTGGTGGGGGGGATGACTGCTCGCGTGTACTACAATGGCCAGCGTTTGGTGGAGTTAGATGATTTTTCGTTGTCTGAAAGTGGAGGTTTGGGTACCGGTTATGATACAGTTACGATGTTGATTGCCCCTAAAAGTGAAGATAAGCTTACTGCTGACTACACCAAAGACTGATTAAGGAGAATTCCTATGGCTAGAACATTTATTCGTCAAGAGTCGCAAATTCGTAGGTCTGATGTCTACGACGATTCCATTACACCCTCACTCGCTACGTATGAAACCAATCCGGTTAATATCGAAGACGATTTGAACAATATTCGTTCGCAGATTCAAAATATTATGAATCGCAACGGGGCTTCGTTTCCAGCCGGAAACTGGTATTCCGACATGACCGCTCCGACGAGTTTTGAAAACGGGGTGAAGCGCGGCGTGGATACATTGAATCAGGAACTTCACGATCTCGAACGCAAGCGCGTGCTCGTGACTGCTGATAAGTTTCTGGTGGATGTGACTGTTCCGGCGGCTGTAGCTGCAACAGGCACTTTGACGGCGACTGGCAACTTCGCGAACAACGATACGGTCACAACTGGAACGAAAACTTACACGTTCCAAACAGTTCTCACCAACGTTGACGGTAACGTTCTGATTGGTGCCTCTGCTTCGGACTCGCTCGATAATTTGATTGCTGCGATCAATCTTGGAGCGGGTGCGGGTACTTTGTACGCCACGGCGACAACGGCCAACGGCTTTGTTTCAGCGGCTGCTGGTGCGGGTGATACGCTGGTTGCTACCGCGCTTTTGACGGGTACCATTGGCAACACCTACGCGACCTCTGACACCTCTGCTAACGCGTCGTGGGGTGCTGGTACGTTGACCGGTGGTACAGGCGACTTGGTGATTCTGGGTACTACTCAATTACCTAGCAATACAACGGCGGCTGTAGGAGCTGTAGCTACGCGGGGAACCGTGGTTGCTTATGACTCTACTTTCGGCACATGGTCTCTCGATTTGGTGTCGGGTTCTTCGGCTATTTCTCCGAAAAACCTTTGTGACATTATTGATTCAGTGACACATGACCCGATTCTTTCAAGCGGTCGTCGTATTTATGCTCTTTTAGGGTTTGAATCGAATACTGATGGGGCGACAATCACAGACACGACTCCAAACCGTGTGGAGTTAGAGTTTGTTCGTTTGAATTCAGCGGGTAATGCGCTTGAACGTGTTCCTGCTGTGGACATTGCGGGTAAGGTCGTGCACTACGCCGCAGTGGAGCGTAAAGCTCTCGAAGACCTAACCGAACAAGACTTCTTGCGCGGCGCGGTGACTGACGTTGCGGCTTCAACAACCGTCACTCGTCAAATCGGGTACGACAACCAAGGAACTACACCTGTCGAGCAGACAACCAATGCTATTTTGGACTTGAACGCTGCGGGTATTTATTGGGATATTCGAGACTTGGCAAACGCGAGTTTGTTTCGCGTCACTGAAGGTTCAACAGGAGGCACTTCGACCGTTGGGGTAACTTCTGATGTGGATACTTTTGACGTTAATGCCTTAGTGAATGATTTCGATCAGGGTCTTCGTGTCGATACTGGAGGCCAGCGTATCAACATTGGTGAAACTGCTGGTTTGATTGAGTCAACTTCGGCTAACGATTTGCGTATTTTGGGCGCCGCTGAACTGTATTTGGACGACGGTAATCAAACGGGTTCTACCTGGTCGCAAGTTGCTGGTATCAAACTCTCAGACACAACCGCAGAGTGGGATGCCTTTGAGGTGAAGTTTGGCGAAGTGAGTCTTTTGAACGCTATCACTAGCTCTAAGCGCAAAGACAAGGTATACGCTAATATTACAGCTAACACATCCGCAAATACAGACGTGGGCGGAGTTGCTGGTGGTGTAAACTTAGATGTTCAACTACCTGATATGTCTACAGGGGATTTCCTTGTTGATTATGATGTGTTTTTGAACGGGGAGTTACAACGTCCTGGAGCGGATGCTTCGGCTAACAACGATTACTACCCTGGAACTTCGCTTGCTAACGGGCAGTTGCGTTTCGAGTTTGCTACTAAGAATAACGATGTTATTTGCGTTATTCCTTACGTTTGATGAGTGGTTGTAAGTAACGGACTTTGAAAGGATTGAGTCATGAGTTTGGATAAATTCGATGTTAAAATGGGGACCGCTAGCGAGATTGGCAATCGTATGGACGATATGCGTGAAGCTACTATTCAGGAGCTGCACCGCTTGGAGGGTACGGTAACGGCCTTTCAAGCGGCAGCAGTGTCTCTGGAAACGTTAGGCTCGCACGTGAACAAAGATATAGAGGAAGGGAAGTTTGATTTAGAAGTAGCGAAGCACATTCAGCGTTACACGACGCGTGCTCACCAACTTGTTTTGAATCTTTCTAAGCAAGCTGAAAACAATCGTATGACCCAACAAGGTAAGGTGTATGGGTTAGAAGCTGCGATTAAGGTTACGAAGAAGTATCATGATGACGAGGCTTCAAAGATTATGACTCTTCGTCTAGCTTTACAGGCTCAGAAGCTTGTGGAGCGTGACGGTTCGTTAGAGAGTGTCGGAACAGGGGCAAGCCCTGTAGGTGTGCATCCAAATATGACGTTGAAAGAACAACGTCTTTTGGAGGAACAACAAGAGAAGCTTAAGCAAGAAGCGGCTACGCCTTCGGAACCTGAAAAAGTGGAAGTTTTGCTTACACCGGAAAAGGTCGAAGTCAAAGAAGTGAAGAAAACGAAGGGGGCTAAGAAAAATGCCCATAACGCCCGATAGAAAACCAGGCGAATCAGACGAAGAAGGTATAATTCTTGAAAACAGGCTGATAGGCGATGACCCTTCCGTTGCTGGTGGGCTTCGCTTTGTCAACGGGAGCTTTCGTTTTCGAGACAGTGTTGGTGTTTATGATCCTCGTTCTGGTTCGGGGATGAGTGAGAACCAACATAAGACTTTAAGACAACTTGTTCATCTTGCCGACGAAGGGGGCCCCTTTGAGGGTTTTGCTTCAGGTGCTTTTCAAGAGATTCTACCGAGTGCGGACCCGTTCCCTACGAGTTTTATTTGGTGGACCAGTGCAGCCAAAACTCACAAGATCGTGGAGTTGGCGTTGACGCGTAATTCCAACAAGACAGTCAACACAGAGCAATGGAAAGCCTATGATACAGACGGTTCTACGGTTCTTGTAACCGTGACAGACACGTTGAGTTACAGTGGTATCTTTGAGTTGAGCCGAACAAGGGTGATTACATGAGCCGTTCTCCTGCTGTAATTCTATATGATGCGAGCGGTAACCAAATTGATTTAGGTAATGCTTTACCTGTCGCTTGTAACTTTCGGTCTAGCTTCTCACCGGACCCTGATTCAGTGACTACTGGTGTAAAAGGTGATTTGCTTCAAGACTCTTCGGGTTCCTTGCAGACTCGCGGGCCTGTACATACAGACGAGGGTTCATTTCTGGACCACTTTCCAGGGTCTTCTTTAGCAACAGCACTCACAGGTACCGTAACATTCACAAACGGTTCTGACATTGTTACGGGTGTTGGCACAGCGTTTCTGTCAGAAGTCAACGTCAGGCATCATGTGAAACGTGACGCTGATTCTGAAACAGCGTGGACACGTATCAGTGAAGTTTTATCAGACACGGAGTTGGTTCTCGGTGACGTGTACACAGGCGCTTCTGGGTCTTCAGCCAGTTCATCGAGCCTATGGATGACGGTGACGGCTTCGGGCGGCTCGATCACGGTTGCGAGTGGTGCTGTAAGCTTGGTTAATGGTAATGCTAATGGGGCACATACAATACTTCACAGATTTGTGGACTATGGCCCTTTGTTTGTGCAGTATATGGTCTCATGTTCTACACGCGTAACTAACCAAGATGCCTACGTTGGTTTGGTAGATGATGCTACGAATCCAAACGAGCGAATTCGAGTTATTTTTACATCTACATTAGGTAACACACAGGTCACATTCCAAACAGCACTAGATTCAACAAATCTTGAAAACACCGTTGTCACGTTACCAAACGGAGGAGTAACGACGGCCTACCATCGCTATACCATTACACAGACCTCACAGAGTGTGACGTTGCATATTGATGGGGTGGTTGTTGCGCAGCATACGCTCTACGTGCCCGGTGCTTACACGGGAATGTACATAGATGCAGCCATACAAAACAATGCGGCACTTGGTTCCAGTACCACGTTGAGCTTCCATTCAGTGAACATCAACAACGCGAATCGTGTAGAAGTAACAAACTCGTTTTCAGGTGCACCTTTATATGCTCAGATTGTCGGGAATAATTCCCAAGGGCTACCGTTGCCTGTTGGTGTTGGATCTACTGGTGGTTTGTTTGTACAACCAGCAGAATTACCCACTTTCGCGGTCAATGCTGATGACGTGGTTTTAGGTAACAATAAGTCACTTCTTTCACTTCATTTGGATGGTGCGAGTACTAAGGTAGTGAAGCTTAGGGAGATCTACATAAGAAACTCTCAGACTAGCGCTGTTACTGGTGTTGTTGCTGCGTTCGACTTACGAAGATTTACGTCACATTCAGCCGGTACCGCTTTGACTCCTGGTGCTAGGGATACAAACGACGCGCTTCCTTCGGAGGTCACAGCTCGTTCTGGCGGTACAATAGTAGGTGCGGGTTCTCGTCTTACGCGTTGGGAGTGGAGTACAGACGATTGGGGAGCAGGTACATTAGACGTGGAAGCTTATCAAGTAGGTGTTCAAAACGTTACACCTGCATTCTCTAAGAAAGACCCTGCGTTGAAGCCTTGGGTTTTGCGTCCAGGCCAAGGTATGGACCTTATTTGCGCGACCAACACAACGGCAGGTTCATTTGATGTGATTTTTGTATTCACAGTGGAAAGCGAGTAACACATGGTCAAGATAGGAAGCGGTCTTATTGAGATTCCTGTGAATTGGGCGGGTATGAAGGCTATTGTGTCTGGCAAACAATTGAGCTTGCAATACAACGAAGACCTTACATCAAACACTTATTTTATCTTTGCTGTCGATGTTCAGATTGTCTATACGCTTGTCATTTTCAAAGGAAATGTGCCTACTGTAAGCGATACTACACAGATTCAGAACGATGCGGACAAGGCGGACTTTGAAACAAATTACCAAAGCACCGCTAACGCACCTTTAGAAACGAAAAGCAGGCTTTATGGAGCCTCTGGTGAAGTTTTGCAGAACTCGGACAAGAGTCTATCTGTTGTCGAGGATGTTCGCATAGGCTCGGAATTAATCATAACAACTCACAATTTTTGTGATCCTACAACGTGGTACACAGAATCGGTTAGGATCGCGGCGGAAACGTTAACAGATTCTGGCAATGGTGTATTGTTCAATAGCGCCCACACCAACTGGATTGACATGACGCACGGGAAGCTTTTTGATGAAGATGCTCTTTGTGCTGACATTGCGCATGGGTACTCGGTTGTCGTTAAAATCAATGGCGTTGTTGCTACACAAAGAGCCCCCTTTGCGACAAGTGGTGGGGACTGTGTTGTTGACTACGTGGCGGGAACTGTGACGTTTGCCTCAAGTCAATCAGGCAACACTGTAACGGTAGACTACTCATATGAGAATGGTTCTGTGTGGTCTATCGTACCAATTGAGGGGAAACGGATTGACATTGAATCGGCGGAGGTTCAATTTTCACAGGACATCCTATTGAATGACACTATTGTCTTTGAAATTTGGGGTTACAATCCTGGGGACCTCCCAAACAAGATGTTGTATGGCACCTCCAACTACAAGAAGATGGTAAACTACATTGATGAAGCGTTAGGTAGCTTTCCAGTGATACCGGCCATTGGGGGTACCCTAAGAGGCTTCCAAAGTAACATCTACGGATTCCCCTTTAGATACAGCGCTGTAAGACAGCTCAAATCATCACAAGGTATCGAGTTGCATGTCCGCCTCAAAGATAATATTAAATTTGGTGGGGAGCACACCACTGGAACGTTCTATTGCACAACAAGAGATGAGTAGATACTACTGAAGCCTCAACCAAAGTAAGCACTGGCCCTGGTAAGGTATTTGGTTGGATTTTCTGCTTCAGAAAATACGTAACTTGACAACACTTACATGCCATGGTTACAAGGCACCATATGGAAGGAAGAGTGGTACTATGTTGGAACACCCATTAGATATTAAGAAATACTTGCGGTATGTGTTGCGTAGTGTAGACACCAAAGACACAAGCGGTACCGTGCACACACATATTGTGCAGTTTGTACAGATGTCGTGGGTGTTGGGTATCGGAGCGAAGTTAGGGCACCCGCTCGAATACAACGGTTCTTGTGTTGACCTGCCAGCGGACCCAACGTCGCCCATTGTGACATTGATTCCGTTCGTTTCTTTGGAAGCTATACAGCCTGTGATTCTCAACCAACACATACGTAGGAAATTAGGCCTGCGTGAGGTCAAGGTACGTGAGGCCGAAGAGGCACAGCACTTTGAATCCTCATAATGATTGTTAAACGAAAAGAGCAGGCTTGGAACCTGCTCTTTGTTTTTAAGTGGTGTCGAGGATACTTTAGAATATTGGGTCACCATTACTATCAAATAAAATAGATGGTACAGGGTTGGTAGGTACTACTAGCTCCAGAATAGCGCCATTTTCTGCGTAGCTTTTCTTCTCGGTGCAGGTGAGCGTAACAGTTGCACCTTGATTGTATGTTGTTCCATTATGAATCAAGGAATCACTGCAAACTAAATAATCATTTTGATGTGCCATTTGAATCTCCTATCACGACAAGACTATACCGCAAGAGGGGTCGCCACCCCAATCGAGTGCGTACCCGTCAAAGGGCGATGCCCCTCGTACTGCCCATGTCGTACAAGCAGCTGCGGCGGGAAACACAGGTGCGCCTGAAGGTTGGGGTCCAGGTATCAAACTTGTCTTGTTGTTGACAATAAAGTCACCTGAAGTACCTGTGACTGTAGGTGAGTAACCAGCGGGTAAAATAAGTTTGGACCCGCCTGATATTCGTACCCCATAACCTGTATTACCGTTGCCATATAGAGTGGCAGAGGAATTGACAATGATACGCCCTCCCCCTGATAAGGTGAAGGAGTCTGAGGTGGAATCGAACGCCCCAAATGTTCCGAACACAAATGCAGACGATACACCAATACAAAATGGTCGATAGAGAAGACAATCAATTACCGTGACATTACTAGCTGATTGAAATGTCGTCTGGGCATTGAACATGCAGCCTCTGAGTGAAGAGGAAGCTGTGGAGAAAGCCGCAGTAACACCTGGAGGGATGCCACAACAGGTCATCGAGCCACCATTGATGCCAATCCCGAAGTAGCCACCACTGAAATAGCATCTTATGAAGCTGTATTGGACACTTCTTACGACTATGAAGTTTGTGAACTTGAAATCTTGAAATCTTACGAAGTAAGCATTGTTGTTCTCGATGACACCTGGAACTGTTGTCAGCGCCTTTACTTCGTAGGTCTCACCCGGAGCAGGAGGTGTTCCTACTGCTTGAGTGCCTGTAAGAGCGTTCGCACGGTACCAAGGGGATGTGAGGAGTTGCCCTGCGCCACCATCTTTATGAGGTATCGTGTACAAATAGTTTGAAGGTGTGGTGGGGATATAAATGATGTGCCCTGAATTGATATATGCCGCCCATGAAACCACACCAGAGTCAGTCAGATGTGCTCGTGAGTTTGAAGCGGGTACCGGATTTGCTGAAGATGTAATAGTGCCTGAAGCAACTGTGGTTTGTGTGCCCAAATACGTAACAATCGCTTCAGCTTCTATGGTGCCATTCCATCCAATTTTTTCAGCTAAATTACCGAGTACGTACACAAGAACATCACTTCCTCGAAGGGTGTGTAGTCTCTTCAGGAATTCTGCATTTGAAGCGAGAAGTGTTGAAGGGGAAGCACCATCCCATTCATCATTACCGCCTGGTCCAACGTACCAAGTGAGTTGGCCAAGCCAATCTCTTCCAGAAGGGAGACGCAACCAACGACCTCCTCCAACGGCTGTGCGCACACTTGGAAACTCTACGGTAGCTGTAGAAGTTTTGTTGAGTGAGAAGTAGGCCTTCAGTGTGGTGACATAGGCTTGCTTTCCTTCAGGTGCAGAGGTGGCGTCGTAGGCATCGAGTGCGGCAATGTTTGCAAACGTTACGGTGTCGCCTCCGCTTGAAGTGTGAGCCCATGATGAGCCGTTCCATATTTTCAACTCTTTGGTGTCGAGCTGAATTCGTACGTCACCTGAAGTGTTCCCGGTGAGGGGGAGTGCGGCTGCGTTCGCAACAGAAGTTTTCCAATTCTTTCCAAGGGGCCACACAGGAACCAATTGACTCGCGGCTTCTCCTGTACTGAACGCAATCTGTACGGTGATTTTGCTTTGCGCGAGGAGTTCGTGAATGCTCCGAAGGTCAGACATCTCTGTGACGGTGCGTGTTGTAGATTTTGTTTCACCAGGCAAGAGGGAAACATACAATTCGCTGAGGTGCACAGCTTCGCTGGAGATATTGGTGATGCTTAGAGTGGCCATGTGATTGATACCTTACACGAGGTTAAAGGGAAAGTCGTGGAGCTCCGTGTGATAATTTTACGAGAGGTTATGAGTATGGGAAGTCTGAGTGTGAGTGTGTCCTGCGTCTGTCACGGTGTGCGTGTGTGAAGCTTGCGAGATGGTGAGGGTGTAGGTGTACCAAACATCAACATTGTGGTTTCCGTGGTGGGCTCCTACAGGGTCGAATGTTCCGTTTACAGTATCTGCGATGTCGAATGTATCAGCGGAACCGTCGATCGAAACTTTGAGAAATGCCACAACGTTGTCGTGGGGAACTCCGTAGGCGTCTCCAAGTCCTACCGTGGCTGTGAATCCGGCCACAGTAGGAGCACTGTTGACGTAGTTTGTTACGGTGAAAAAGGCTTTCGTTCCAACTACGGTACCGCCTCCGCCTGGTTTGGTGAATGTTTCAGAAATTGCAGCACCTCCGCGACCTGTACCGTTTATGGTCAGAGTGCCGCCAGCCCAACCGGCGGGAAATGTCACGTCCATTGTGCGCGGAACACCTGGTTGAGCAGAGGGTGTGTTGGAAGCGACATTTTGTGCCAAGCTTCCTTGAGAAAGACCATCCGCTTCGACAGAATTTAGAGCGTACCATCCCGTTAAAAGCAGACCGTTATTCGTAGCAGTAGCGGCATTGACACTAATTCCTGTAGTTGCTGATTGATTTGTGGCCGTCGTAGAGGTTACTGTCACAGCGTCAGATCCACCCGTTGCGTGTGTGGAGGCGTGTTGTCCTGGAGTTCCAATGTAATTCGAGAGAGAAACCCAACCCGCACCATCCCACATATAAGGGGTGAGGGTGCCAGTCACGACGCGAATGTCTCCAAGCTTGTTTTTTAGCACAGGGAGGGCGTTGAGTGCGGGAAGTGTCGGGGCAGTAGGGCGCCAATTCAAACCGAGAGGCCACACTGAAACAAGCTCGCTATTAATCTCGTTCGCAGGAAGTACGATGCTTACTTCTACTTTTCCTTGCGCGATGTAGTCTTGCAGCCCTCGCATGTCTCCCATTTCAGCGGGGGTGCGATCTACAATCTTGGTTTCTCCTGGAGCTAAGGCGGTGTAGATGTCGCGTAGCCATAAGGGGGTTGAGGATATATTTGTGATAGCGAGACTAGACATGAGGGCCTACACATGGTGAGGGGTGTAACGAATAGGAGCGAGTTCGAGAACCTAGTTTGATTGTATTGTAATGCTAAAAGTGTTATACACACAGCGAAGTTTTCGACAACAAGTAGAAGTGAGGCGACACATGCGAGCTCTTGTAATGTCCGGTGGTGGGGTGAAGGGTGCATTTCAACTAGGTGTTTTGAAACACTGGATGCACGACTTGCAAAGGGACTATGAAATCGTGTGTGGCGTGAGTGTAGGGGCGATTAACGCCGCTTGCGTGTCGATGGTTCCCTTTGGTAAGCCTAAAGAAGCTTGGGAGACGCTGAACGGTCTTTGGGCTCGTTGTGATAACAGCAAGATCAGAAAATCATGGCCTATTTTCGGTCTAGCTGCGGCATTGTGGAAGACTTCAGGTTTCGATTCGACCCCTCTTCAGAAGTGGATTCACGCGGAGCTGGACGTTCCGAAAATCAAGGCGAGTGGTCGCAAAGTTCGTGTGGGGGCGGTTTGTTGGGAAGACGGCGAATACAAGTTTGGTACCGAGCAAGACGACAAATTGGCAGATTGGGTCTTGGCTTCGAGTTCGTTTCCTGGCATGTTCGCGCCTGTTTTGCTTGAAGGGAAACTTTGGACAGACGGTGGGGTGAAAAATGTCACTCCTCTTGGGGAGGCCATTCGTTTGGGTGCGACAGAAATCGATGTGATTTTGTGCGACAACCCGGAGCTAGCGTCCACGTGGTCGCCAAAGAATAAGGCTGTTTTACCCGGATACGCTGTAAGGGCGATTGATTTAATGGGTACGGCTGTGATTATGGCAGATCTTAAAATATGTGGCTTGAAGAACGATTTGGCGGCTTTGGATGAGCGGTACAAGCACGTGAAGATTAATTTGATGATGCCTCAAGTGAAGCTTTGCGAAGATCCTCTTGATTTCGACCCTGTGAAAATCAAGGGTATGATCGAGGTAGGGTACAAACAAGCCTCTTTGGTGTGAGATGGCTTTTTCTGTTTTTCGGAACTTGACGGGCCTGGTGGATGGTGTGAATACTGTGTTTCAGACACCTGTTCCATACGTTCCAGGCTCTGTTCGAGTTTTCTTGAATGGGCAACTGAAGCGTTCTGATTTAGGTGATGGTTGGGTGGAATTGGGTTATGATAAGGTTCAGTTGAATTTCGCCCCTGAAGTTTCTGATGTTGTCCAGGTTTACTTTCGATATTGACGATGGAGTTCCTTTGAAAAAGAAATACGAAAAAGCTACCATTGCGCGAGAGGTACTTCGAGACGAAGTAGACCCTGCGACTTGGGAACGTCTCATGAAACGAATCAAAGAAGCCCCTGTGCAAGAAGATGCTGAAACTGTACCTGAACTCCCTGCTTTTGTGTGAAAGGTGACCCGATATGTCTCATGTAATTGTTCCTAATTTCACCCCTACCGCTGTGACGCGTTCTACTGATTCGATATGGATTCTCACACGTGCTATGAAAAAAGCAGGGTGGTCTGTGCAGGCGTCTTCGGCGGGTAACGGGGCTACTTCTCCCTCAAACTTCCGATACACAGGTGGGGCGTACTTGGCTACTATCAGTAGTGTTACGGATGCTACTCTTACGCCTCCTACAGCTACTGCGAATGGTACTGTTATAGCCTTTTCTACCCCTTTGGTTACGTTCTCAGCTCCTTCTGCCTCTTTTACTGCTAGCGATGTCGGTGCTTATGTTACCATTTCAGGTGCTGCTCAAGCAGGAAATAATGGTGTTTTCATCATCACTGCGGTAAACTCTGCTACATCTATCACTTACAGTAATACTTCGGGTGTGTTAGTGGATGCCAACAATGGTACAATTTCTTGGAAGTTGTATTCAGACACGTGTACGCTTAGCACACCTACAGGAACGTTTACTCAAAAAGACGTAGGCTCATTTGTAGAGGTTTCAGGGGCAAACTCTGCCAATAACAACGGGCGCTTTGTTATTGTGCGCTATTTATCAGCCACTTCGGTGCGTATTTTGAATGCGGCGGCTGTCGCGGGCGACTCCAACAACGGTTCGATTTCGAGTACCTTACGACCACGCACAGTTTTTTCTTCAGAAGACGCATGGCAGATAGGCGCAAGCTTAGGCTCCGGAGCTGCGGGGGCTTTAAGTGGTGTAGGTCTTACACCCGACCGTATGATTCTTACGGGGCTTTCAGGGTTGACCTATCAGAATGTTGGTGACTGGCTTGTACTTTCGGGAGCTTCAACTGCTGTGAACAATGGTACTTGGCAGATTGTGCGTGTTATAAGCGGTACCTCTTGTGAAGTTTTAGCGAAAAATAACGCATCCCCCTATACAGGTACAATTGCTTGGACCTTGAGACAAGGCACAGGGGCGAGTGTAGGGAATAATACAGGCGCTAACGTTAGCACGAAGCCGTATAGTGGTGATGATGATTTTATTGTTACCGGGCTAACTTATACAACTGTTTTCAGCTCAGGAGCCGCAGGAGCAGTAGGTGTAGCTCCAACCTATAACACTGTCGAAGTAAACAATCTTACAGGTATTACACCAGCAGATGTAGGTCGCTGGATCACTATTACATTAGCAGCTAATGCTGGAAACAACGGTACATTCTTAATTGTTAAGTATATATCAGCTACTTCTGTTCGTATTCTTAATGCAAATAGGGTAGCGAGTGATGCTAATGCTGTTACTTGGGAAATCAAGAAGGGTCCAGAAGAAGGAAACTTTTTATGTCTTACAAGTTCTTCTTTTAATTTCAATAACGGTTCTTTTCAAATTACCAAGACACTTGGACCCGCATCTTGTTGGGTTCGCATCCCGAACGGTACGCAAACAGACGCAGGCGTTTCTTGGGTCGAGAAAGATCCTACCGCAGAGAGTTTGTCGAATATCGATCAGTGGGGGCAAGGGGGATGGATTCTTATGCAAGGCCCCTCTTTCCTGAAGATTCCTTTTACTACAGGAATTGCAGCAGCTAGTGCTTTTCTTCCAGGGGAGAAAGTAACTCAAGCTGCAACAGGTGGTGAGGGAGAACTTGTTGGTATAACAGTGGACTCTTCAGGTACAGGGTGGCTTGTAGTTTTGCCTCAAGTAAAAGGAACTGGAACTGCTTATGATTTTGGGTGGGATTTAACAGCCGTTGTTGGTTCTTCTAGTACTGCTCAAATCACACCTACTAATATTCAAGAGTTCCAGAAGGAAGTCCAGTTTTACATTGTGAATGATGCCAACTGGACTAAGGGCGGGTATTGTATGGTTACTTGCACTCGCAAGGATACCGAGCTTGATAATCAGCTTTTTCTTCGCGCGTTGCATACAAACTGCACGAATGTTAAGGCTCCTGGGTATCATAATGGAGCAAGCAGTTTTATTGATAACGGCCCAAATTCGAGCACTTTACCTTACCAAGCCTATGCACCATGGGGCCTTACTTTTAGTGGGGGTGCTGGAACGCCTGGTTCTTATGACTTTTGGTCACGTCATGGTTATGACCCTGCTACAAACAACATTGGGAAAAGCCAAATTTCTTGTGCAAACTGTCTTCGCAGGGGCGGTCAATCTGCTGACGGCACTTTTACATTATATCAATATAACACAACTGCGGCGGCTTCTGGCGGTTTTTCTTACCAACGCATGGACAACCAAGAAGAAGGTGATGTTGACCCATATTGGTTTTATGCCCATAGTGGTGGTAGCACATCACTTATGATGTGGACTCCGGTTAGATCTGGGTGGAATGGTACTACAGCTTTCAATGTTTTCACTACGTTTGGTCCAATGTCCAACAGTAATACAGGCAGCTCACGCGGTGGCTTCATGACCAGATCTCGTGGTGTTGGTTATAAAGAGATACAAGGGTGCGCTGGTAATGGGGCTGTTCAAATGTTCCAGGTTTCTGATGGCGGATTGACAGCCAGCACAGGTGGGTATCCTACTACATGGTATCAGGCGTCTTCTGATCCTCAATATGTAGGATCATCTGCCACAAATGACAAACGAATTCTTGAGAAGATTACAGTTGTTGCTTTGCCTGGAACTGGTAGTAAATTCATCAAAGGTACGTGTCGTTGGCTTTACCATGCGACACAAATGGGTTCTAATGTTCTAGATACTTATGGGGATAAACAGTGGGTCGTCGGGGCATCAGGAGCGCTCACCTACTTCTCTCAACCATTAGTATTTGGTCCATGGGACGGAAAGCCCTCACCTATTATCTAAGGAATGTGAAGTATGTCTAACCTTTCTGAATTACAAATTGAACTTGAACTGGCTGGTTACACGGTGTCGGCTTCGACATTTGAAGGTGCAACAACACTAAAAATCGATTTCACAACACATCATGTAGAGATTGCAGATAATGGTTTATATGATGTGCTTTGGTTTAGTGGTGTGAACTTCCTAGGTAGAAATTTCTTTATTTATGATGACAAGCAAAATGTTGTCAACACAATTGCACATTGGAAACTTCACACTGTAGATGGTTTATAAATATGGCCGACATAGGATTGATAGCACTCAGCACGCCTAACATTCGCACGGATGCAAATGTCACAGTAAGGGATACACCTCTAGATAAGGGTGTATTAGCTATACCTGGTGGAGATTTGAGTACTCAGTTGATACAGGAGATTGTTGGTGGAGGTACTCAATTTTATTACTACATGCGGGCCAAGGAGACAGGAGGCGGTTGTGGTAGTCCTGTATTTCGATATTGGCGCGCGCAAGGGGCTCCTGACTTACTAGGGACTTATTATTTAGGCCCTCGTTGTTCTCCTGCTGGAACACTGAGTGACTTCGTGGTACTGGACCGTCAAGAAGGTTGAGTTTACCTAACTTTTGATGTAAAGTTTGGTGCAAATGCTCCCTCGTTTTGAGAACGCGAACGGTACTGTTGATGGAGTCAACCTTACGTTCTATACGCCTACGTTTCCGTATCAAGCGGGTTCGTTGGCTGTGTTTTTTAATGGCCAATTGAAGCGTGCAGATCTTATGGACGGTTGGGTAGAGACGAGCCCTTCTACGGGGCGCTTTGACTTGCTGATAGCTCCGTTGGATTCTGACGTTCTTCAAGTTTTTTATTTGGACCTTTCTTCTCCTGTTACGATTGAAACTGAAGTAACACCTATGCGAGGTGTCATTCGAGCGTTGGGGGACTTGGAAGGTAGGCTTTCAGAGGAAACTGTGATACTTGGAGAGGTACGTGCTGCTGGTAGTTTGTTTGGGAGCGTACTAGAAGTTACGAGTATGCAGGGCGTGATAATGGATACTCAGGTTGTTCAAGGGAAATTAGGGGTTTGCGCATGAGCAATATATTGAGACCTGAAAACTTGATTTCTGTGATACGTGGCACGTCGAAAACCTTTGAATTGGAAATCACAGATGACGACGGGGCGGTTGTAGATCTAACCGGCGCTACTCTGTATTTTACAGTGAAAGCGAAGCTTGAAGATACGAATCCGCTGATTCAGAAAAAGTCTTCTGATGCTTTGGAGATTGATATCTATGACCCTCGCGGAGGCAAGGCGAAAATTTATTTGAACCCTTCGGATACTCAAACTCTGGCTTTGAAGCCTCATATCTTTGATGTTTGGGTGGTTTTGTCGAGTGGTAAACGCTATGTTGTAGTTGGGCCAAGTACCTTTGAACTTAAACCTGCTGTGACAGTGATTCCAGTATAAGTTTGTGAGAGCCTCTTAGGAGAAGTGTAATGCCTTTAACTACACGTACAAAAATTCCCTATCCTTCCGAACAGAGAGACCCTTGGTTCGATGATTTTGAACGGATGATACGGGACATTGATTTGAAGCTTTTCGCCTCGTGGGAAGACCGCAACATTTTTGTGATGGGTGGGGGTACTTTCACTTGGAATTCAGTTACGAATACGTTGTCGTGGACGGGTTTAGTTGAGTTTACGTCTTCAGTGGTTGGGTTTTTGTGGAATGTCGAAGCGGGGTCTTTGACTATCAATGACGGGGAGTTTGTATTTTTTCAGGCAGTGCGTGCTCCTACGTCAAACACTACGGTTTCGTTTTTAATTGGAACAAAAGTACCGGCGAATAATACGCAAAGTGCGAATGATGCTGTGATGTTTGCAGTTCGTCGGGGGTCGAAGCTGTATTGTCGCGGCGGTAAAATCCTGAACAATGGCGACGCGGTTTTGTTGTATGAATCAGCGGCTCCTGGCGCGGTTACGTTAGGTTCGAGTTCGCCTACGACTGTTCAAGCGGGTGACACGGCGCAAGTAGGTGTCGCGCTTTTCGCTTCGCACGAAGATCACCAACATGCTGTAGATACGGCTTTGTCGGGGGATTTGGTAGCTACGGGTACTGCGAATGCTGCGGGTGTTTCGGTCAAACTTCCTAGAGCGGACCATGCTCACCGTTTGGAGCTGCGAGTTCAAGATACGGGTGTAGCAGTAGGGCAAAGGCCTATTATCAACTTTGTCAATGCTACTGTGGCTGATGACGGCGGGGATGATCGTATAAACATCACGATTCCTTCGACTTCTCTAGGCGCCTCTACGCCTCAAACTGTGCAAGCGGGGGCGGTAGGTGCTGCGGGTGTTGCGACAAGTGCTTCACGCGAAGACCATTCTCACCCTGTAAACACAGGTTTGGTTGGTGATGTGCAGGTGACCGTGACGGCGAACGCTGCGGGTGTATCTACGCGTGTTTCACGTGCGGACCATGCGCACCGGTTGGAAGTTCAGGTTCAAGACGCGGGGGCGGCTGTAGGGTCACGCCCGAAGCTCAATTTTGTAGGATTTACTGTTGCTGACGATAACGTCAACGACCGTGTGGTCGTTACGTCGGCTCCTTCCATTGGTGGAGGTGGTCAGTACTTGTGGAACCACATTCCCCTAGCTTTGAACGAAAATACAGATTTGAACACGTTCGTTTCGATTGGAGGGGGTAGTGTTAATGCTTCAGACCATACCGTTACGGGTCTTACGACGGCGTTTCTTTTTGAGGCTACGGCGTATGTCGCAACGGGTAGTTTGACGGGGGAGGTCGTGCTTTACAACCTCACAGATTCGACCACGGTTCATACTTTTTCGTTTGTAGGAACGACGACTCCTTCAACACAAAGTGCAGTGGTGGCCTTGGCTGGAAATAAAGTTTACGAGGTGAGACATCGAGTGACAGGAGGTGTGGTTATAACCGATCGAGTTTATACAATGAGTGCAATAGTTAAGGTTCGCTTGGCTTTCTGAGGAATTCATGCCTGGTTTTGGTTCTTACTACTTTGGTTCTGGTCCCTTTGGCGAATGGCCATGGGCGAAGAACGTTTTGTATTTTTTGTTGCCTGAACTGGACCGTGAGTTTGACCAAGATAACGAGTATTTGCTTGAGAAGTTGATGGCTGGTTATGCCCCTCAGTATGACAGGGTAAGAAGGCAAATACGTAACTTCACTGATTTGGTAGATCCTCTCAAAGTGCGTTCTCAGTACGACGATGTGACGACAATTCGATTGGGTGTGGAGATAGTACCGCGTGGGGTGTTGGAGCAACGCGGAGTAGACGCTACAGTCAATTCATTACAAGAGCTTGTTGCGCCTACAGGGCGTTTTCGTTTTGACGACGTAGGTAAAGAATTAACTATTACAGGTTCAGCGGTCGCGACGAATAACACGCGCGTGCGTATCGCGAAAATTGTTACGCCTTCAAAGATTCTTACAGAGCCTCTTTTATCAGCCGATACTACGTTGATGACGTGGGAGCTACGCCCTTACGTTGCGGTAGATCCTTCATTTCACACGTTCAAGATTCAGAGCGGTGACATATCTAACATATTGAAAGGTTGGGTTCTTTTCGACGGTGCGACAGAGTATCAAATCGTGGGGAGGCGTCATTTCAACTGGAAAGATCCTACAGCTACAGTTTTCGTCGAGCAGGAAGGAACAGACGGTATCATTGATAGTTCCGGCTATTTGGTAACGTCTACGGGTTCGTTCTCTGCTCAAGATATTGGAAAGCGTATTGTAATTTCCGGCGGTTCTGAACTGGCCAATGAAGGTGTTTACGAGATTGCGAGCATTGTTTCGGGCGGTCCTCCTTGGGTAGTGGAATTGGTCGAGAGTGCTTCGCTTGTTCAAGACGTGACGCCGGCTTATTGGGCAGTCCGCCCACAAGCGGAGATTGACGTAGAAGCTTTCGATATTCCGCGCGGGGTTGTGGAGCAACAAGGTCTTTCGTGTACGGTAACTCCTGCTTCGACTCTGACGTTGCTAGGCGCGAAACTCGACGCTTCTAACGTCGGGCAAGTGGTGAGTATAAGCGGATCTACACTTGGTTATAACGGTGTTCACGAGATTGTTTCTGTGACATCTCTAGACACGTGTGTTGTAGCTACTGTGTTTGTGGGGGCCGTTGAAACAAATTTAGTTTGGGAAATTCGTACGCGTACTGGTCTTGGAGATAGTACGCAGTCGCAAGTTTACGCTCCTTCCATATTGGCGGAGCTTGCAAAGAATTTCGGAATAGAAAGCGATCCTAGAGAAGACGAAAAAACACAGCGCTCTTGGGTGAAGCATATTTCGCGCTTAATCAATATTAAAGGTCTTCCTGAAGCTTACGAAACAATGGGTGCGTTGACGGGTTTGATTGTGACAACCACGCACCTGTGGCGAGTGACACAAGAGGTTTATTTAGGCTTGGCGAGTGCTTACCCGTACGTTGTTGAAGCGGGGGAATCGGCAACGGGGCGTTCAGGTACAAACGGAAGACTCTCTTTTTCTGGAGGGGTGGTTCACTTCCACTCGACGACAGCCCTGTTCAAGTCTTCAGACGTAGGGCGGCATATTCGAGCGAGTAATGCGGCGGACGCTGGAAACAACAAGCTCTACACGATTGCTCAATACATATCACCGACAGAAGTGTCGTTTCGCGTTGCTTTGGACGCGGCAAGCACGCCGGAATATGGCGTTGCAGGCTCTTTGGCGACACCTACTTTGCGTTGGGGTATTGTGCGCTTGTATGCGACGAAACCTCCTAAACGGCCACGTTTTGACGACTTTAACTCTGACTTGTTAGAGGAGATTATCGATGGTAACCCTCCTACTCAAGACTTGTTCAGTATCGATCGCTATTGTTGGGAGCCTGATTTCGTTCCTGAAGTACCATTTAACTTCGTCTCGGTAGTGCCTTCTGTTGCTAATACTTGGACGGTGACGGTGGCGACTCCTGGAGGTCAAGCCGGGTCGGCTGAAGTGATTTTGCAGGTAGGAAACTGGGTGTTGGTAGATGCGAACGGTGTTGAGTATTTTGTCGAAAGTGTTCCAGTAGCGGCGGGGCCTCCGAATCAATGGAGTTTTTCTGTTTTCGGGACTCTTGCGCCTTCGATGGTAGGGGCGGTTTCCCCTTATTTCGTTTACGAATGTGACGTATTGCCTTCGTGTGATTATTGCGGTTCAAATAAAATTCTCGTGACAATCACGTTAGGCCCTGATTTAGCGGCACAAACAGGTTTGGCTGTAGAGAATATTTTGCAGCGTGCTTTGGAACGTATTGAGCAAATTAAACCTGCTCATGTCGAATTGGTCATTCGTTTCGTACAGTCGGTTTCGGCTACTTTGACGTTGACGGCTAATATTGAGGCACACCCTGCAATTTATGCGAGTTTGATTGTGTTAATGTCGCCGTTGTACGATGCTTTGCCTGGTGACGACTTTGTAACTGATGATGGTTTAATGGCTTCGTTGGATATCGTTGTAACCCCGTGATAGGATGGATGCTTCATGGCTGTAATACCCGCAGTAGTAACGAATCTTGCAAGAGAACGCTGGCCAAAAATGGTCGGAGGGTTGCTTGCGCATAAAGTGATTTCTAAGTATCGCGTAGGCGAAGGCGGTTGGATTTTCAACGGTATTACTTTGCAGAGAGAACCTCGTGTTCCTGATGCTAGTTTGACTGATTTGGACATCATCACAGACGCAAGCAGGCCTCTTATTTCTAAGCGCTACAATGTCGCGGAGAACTTCGGATGGTACGAGAAAAACCTCAATGCAGGGGCGCCTGATTTCGTGTTTGAACCTCCTACAACCCTTCGTGTGAGTTGTGTTCTCGACAACGCAGAGTACAACTTAGAAAACGCGGGGACTTTGGTTTACGATGTCGGGGGGCCTTATGTGGCACCTGAGATTTGGGAAATTGGTTTGTACGACCAAGACGGTGTGATGGTGGCGTATGGTACGTTTCCCAAAGAAACCAAAACGGCGGCCATTCAAATTGAAAATTTTGTACGTCTGATCTATTGAGCGAGGAATTACGATGCCTACAGGAACAGTAGCTTTAACATTTGCAGCAGACGAAGCGAAGATGCGTTGGAGGGAGCCTTACGTCACAGAGGGGCTCAATCGTAAGTTTAATCGTATTGTGCCTCGTGGGCTCTATGCTGGTTTTACGCTGGAACCTCATGGTTCCGCTATGACGGTGAACGTAGGCGCGGATTCGTCGAGTGCGCATTTGGCGGTGTATTCGACGACTACGGGTTATTCGTTGACGATTCGGAAGACCGGGGGTGATTTTACGATCAGTCTTGCGGCGTTCCCTAGTCAAACTGTAGTGATTGCGCTCTATGCGATGTACGCGACGTTGAACACGACTACTTCAGATATTCGTGTGTATACGGAAGCTCAGTACAACGCAGCTACGGAAAAAGACGAGATTCTTGTTTTGGGCAAAGTGGTAGTGCCTGCGGCGGGGGTGATTCCTACAGCGAACATCACGGGTTTGTTGCGAGATGTTCCGCAAGACAACATGCTTCCAGGCGGGCAAGTTTGGGCACCTTTAATTCAGAACGGAAGCTTTGAAGCCGGCCCTGCTGAGATTATTCACACCACAACACCTACGAATAGTGTGGTCGTGCCTGCAGCCTCAGGTTTTTACGCCACTGGGTATTCTAAACTCCTACCTAATTGGCAAGCCTATATGACTTTGAGTGTCAATCAAGTTCGAGTAGCAGTAACGGACATCGATCCTTACACAGACGGAGGCGAGAAACACCTTTCGGTGAAAATTGCCAACGTAGGAGCAGCTACTTTTTCGGGGTTCCTGTTACGCCCTGATATGTTTCGTGCCCCGACTCCGAATGAACGTCCTTTCCGTGTGAAGTTTGCGTACAAATCGCCTACGGCTCCGACTTCGGGAGCTCTTACTGTATGGGCACTTTTCTGTGATGATGACGTGGTAGGTTCGACTTCCGTAGGGGTACAGTTAGGAACTCTCGATCTGAGTGCTTCGGCATCTTGGAAGACGTTTGAAATATCAGCTAACGCTCCTGCGGGTTACCGATTTTTGACGGGTATCTTTATTTTTTCAGGAAACCTAGCAAACCCTATGGTTCCTGTTATTAATACGCTGAACTACACGGCTGCTGGAGTGTACGAAGAAGTTCTTCTGTTCGATGATTTCCAAGCTCATATCGAGTTCAATTCTCGGTGGGCTGACGACGATTTAGAGGCGCTCACCGCACAACGTATCGTGTTAGATGCGGCGTCCCCTATCGCAAATTTATCTTTAGATAAGGTCGTGATGCTACCTTTGTTAGCGTCTCAAGACTGGTTTGGAACTGACCGTGTAGCTTTAGAAGTAAAGAGCGATGCTGATCCGGCGACTACTGTTTCAGGCATCGCGGCGGTAAGGTCGCGAGGTTTTGTAGGTTTGAGCACAGGAGCGCGTCCTATATTTGCGGCTTTTGTAAATAACGGACCTTTAACTCGTGCTCCTGTTTTGTCGGGGTCTTCTCCTGCGGTGCAACCTGACGCCTTGCCTCAGTTTGTGCAGTATACAGGCGACAATACGCTTAGGGGTTGGTCGCTTGCTGTTGGAGCCTACCTCAACGCAGCGGCTTCTTGGGCTGTTGGTTCGCCTGTGGGTACGCTTGGCGGAGCGAACGACTCAGCGTATATCCTGGACTTCGGAGGGATTGCTTTAACCTCAGCGGCCAATGGGCAAGGCCTTCGGATTCGACGTAGGAGCAACCCTGCTGCGGGTACTTGGTTGGATGCTGCATGGTCGTCTACCTCTATTTATTTGCCTATTAAGCCTGATAATACGGCGACATATGCTGCGAACGACATGCTTGGGTACATGCCTTGTGGTCTGCGTGTTGGGGAGCTCATTGCGGGGGGTACAAACTCTGAATTGACGCCTCGTGTTGACATTCAGATGACCAATTCTACGCCTACCTGGTCTAAGGCCTTTCAGATGCGTGATGAGAACGCAAGTCGTTTCATGCATTTCGATATGAATGTAGGCAATGGTTGGGCTTTGGTTAATGGTGCGCACTGGAACGAAACTACAAGCTTGTGGACTGCTGACGACCCTGGAACGCTGCTAGCTACGCGTGTTTTATGGAACGAACTTGCGGGTACGCTTTCGATACACGCAGTAGATACCTCTCTTGCTGCTACATGGGCTGAAGGTGATTGGCCTAATATAGGTTCTAGTGGTGAGTTGGAAGTAGATCTGTTGGACGGTTTGAATTCAAAACTCACGTTGCGTAATTATCAAACGACCAATACAGACGACGGGGCGAAATTAGTAGTTTTTGGTTATGGTGGGAATTCCTTTGTGAAGTCCTCTTCCGACCCTGCGAACTCTCGCGTGTGGACAGCGGCAAGTGCAGCGCCTCCTCTTGCTGCAGGGGCGGCTAATTCCGTAGAGCCTAATGCTACTTACATGTCAAACATCGTAAAGGCTTACGCGAGTTTGGATTTTAACGGTGGTGGTAATGTTCAAGTGTACGAGGCTTTTGGAATTACAGCGCTGGCAGTATCGGGTAGCGGAGTGCGTGTTACCTTTGAGCATGCCTTTAAGAGCATGAATCGCATTGCGGTGAGTGGTATGGACACGAGCGGAAACTCTGGACGGGCTCTTCGTGCTCAATTCGTAAGCACCACGCAAATCGACTTGTTTATTTTCGACACTACAACTGGGTTGGATGTCACTTTGTGGGGCAGTACTCAGCGTTTCACTTTCATGGTCACAGGCGATTTAGCCTAAAAAGGGGTGCAGTGATGGCTGTTCGCGTAAGATATAAAATTGAAGTGTCTGTTTCTTCTACTTCGGCGGAGGAAAAAGATCTCGGCAATGGGAAGTTTGAAGTGGTAGTGGACTCTCAGAATGAAGGGGGGTCTTGGAAAACTACCCTGGCTGCGGGCGCTACTGATGTTCAGATTCAGTTGCCGAACGTGGCTTCTGCGAAATTCATTTTGGTTCGCGTTAATCCGAAGAATCCAAACGATGTTGCGGCGAATGTGACGCTTCGCAAGAATAACATTCTTGGGGAGGCGATGGTCTTGGCCCCTCTTTCTACTTCAAAAGAGGCGTATTGGTTGACTACTACAGATTCACTGACTTCCTTGTATGCCACGAATGGAAGCGGCTCTGTGGTGATGGAAATTTCTGTTTTTGTGGCAGGTGACTGATTCTCTTGTTACATTGGTACAAACTGCGTTATTGTTTTAACAAAAGGAGTCTCAAATGCTCGTAACTTTGACAAATACCACATCTCCCGCTCGTGCAATCAACAAGTTGGATTCAATTGATGGTGCAACCGGCGGCTCACGTAAAGACGTTTTGCCCTTCCCTTTTGCTCATATTGGAGAGCTTGCTGCTGCTGGTTCAAAACAGTTGCCCATGCACCCCTCTGATTTGTGGCACAAGACAAGCCCCAACGAAACTCAAGCTGCATGGCAAGACTGGCAGTCATTGATCAAAGCAGGAACTATTTCTGCAACGATTGCTGATCAAGCTAACATGTCGCCCTACGGCGCTTTCGATGAGCGCTTTATGATTGAAGTTGGCTGATTCTTGTGAGAGAAAAGCCCGTCTCCGAGAGGGGGCGGGTTTTTTGTATGGAGAATAAGTAGATGGCGAAAATAAAGATGGTGGAGTGTAGATTGCGTGAGACGAAGCTTGTCCCTATCAAAGGGAAAGAGTACGAAGAGTTCGATTTGAAAGAATTGGTTGCGAAGTGGCAACTGACACCTTCTCAGAATGCGACACATCTTCGAGTGCTGCGTATGTTGAAGCCTGATTGTTTTGTAGGGCGTAGTACTCACCCAACAACTGGGGTACCAGGTTTGTTTTATTGGCACGACGCGACGAATAAAAACGATGTAGCGTCTTTATTGAAGCGTGACCCGTCTTTTTCCAATCGACTAGTGGAAGTTTGGCGAGTAGAATCAGCTCAATGGGACTCTAAATTTGAGGAAACTAGCGATGCATGATGGTTCTTCACAACTTTTAACTGGTGCTATGATTCGATCTCAAGATGGGCGAGTTGGCCGTTTGGTCAAGTTGTCTTTGCCTTGGGTTCGTATACAATGGGAAGCTTCCAGTTCTGAGGGTGCGGAAGAGCAATCGTACCTACGCGGGGATTCTCGTGTGTTCGAGGACTTTGAAATTCATACTTTAGACCGAGGTTGGGTACCAATGAGCAAGATCGTTTCAAACGCAAAATCACGCATGGAATCTCTTTTAGACGATGTGGATTCGCTTGAAGAGCAACAAAATGAAGACGAGGGCACTGACGAAGAGGGTGGTGATTCTGAGCTTGACGAAAGCGTCGAAGTCACTGTGACCTATCCTTCAGGTCGTGAGAGTACCTTTGTTCTCGAATCCGCCGACGAAGTTCGAGAGTTCTTCGCGGAAGTCGAAGAAGAGTTTGGCGAAGGTACGCAAATTCAAGTGTCTGAAGAGGACTATTCGCTTGTTCGAGAAGCTCTCGACGAAGATTCAGACGATGCTGATTTTGAAGCTGAGAGCATCTTTGAAGCCAAGAAAAAGAAGTCGAAAAAAAGTTCTAGCCAGAACCCTTTTAAGAACAAAAGCACTCTTGGGCCAGGTCCTGGAGGCCGCACGATGTCGAAAAAGAATCAGTGGAGTTGTTCAGGGGGTAATTACTTGTACACCTGCACTAGTAAAAAAGGCAAAACTAAGGGGCAAGTGAAGACTGTAGACATCAACCCCGCTAAAAAAGACAAGTACAACAAGAAATATCGTAAGTGGCGCAAGTCGCAAGCGTAGTTTGGAAAAAGGGGGCCAAGCCCCTACTAGTTTTCGATGAAATAGTGAGTAATAAAAATGCCGAGTCTTATGTCTCTCAACCGAATGCAGACGTTCAAGCAAGGTGAGAACAAGGCCTCGGTATTTTTATACAAACTCTCACCAAAAGACGATAAGCCTACGGGTCAGACGCTTTCATTGCAGTACTGGCCTGAGACGTTTAAAGACGATAAAACGCCGGACTATCAAACGAAAAAGCTCCCCGGCGCTAATTTGCCTTTGTATAGTTGGGTAGGCGGGGGAGAACGTATTATTTCCTTCAGTACTACGATGTCTACAGACTTGGATTTAACCAAGTGGGCTTCTCGTGGTGCGGGTGCTGACGTAGACGCTACTGTGATTTCCCAGTTGAAATCGCGAGGGTTGGAGCGGCGGAACATTGATATTCGCGCGGCTATGTTGTGGTTACGATCTTTTCAAATGCCGACGTATACAAAAGACGCGTATATGCCTCCTCCGAAAGTCATTCTAGTTATGCCTGGAACGGGGATTGGTTTGATGGCTGGTATGGTTTCTGGAGGAGTTCAGAGGGACCATATTTACGCTGTAATGACGAAATGTGATTTTGAAATAAAAGCGTCTTTTCCAAACGGAAACCCTAGACTGGTGCAAGTAGATCTCGCTTTCGCTCAAATCGCTCAAATCGGTGGAGTGGTTAATTTTCCTGGCTTTACTGAAGTTCTTCAGAATATCTACGAGCGAGGGGCTCATGGAATTTCTGCGTACCCTGTGAAGCCTAATTGGTAGTCAGTTGAATGGAGTTACAATATGCGACCGCGAGTATTGGATGAAGAAGACGCTCCGCCCAATCCAAAGGATTTGGAGGGGAAGTTTACGTTTCAAGATATGTGCGTGTTGGTTGTTCCTGAGCCGTTGTTTCGTGTTTTATCGCGAGAGGCTCATGTTAGGAACAAGACGCTTGCTGAGTTTTTAGCGGCTTCTGTGGAGGCTTACTTGCATTATGGAGCTGAGCCTCAAGTGCAGGAAGCCCCTATTGCAAACTTTGAGTTGCGTGACGGGTTGGATTCTTCTAGTTTAGAAGAAGGTGTGGGCGTGAAGCGTCCTAAGCTCAGAGGTTATCGATAATGCCTTTTCCTGATGGTTGGCCTCCTAGGGCTACTTCGACTGTAAGATCCTTTCGTTTCTTTCAAGCGGGGGCCACTACTGCTGATTTTGCAGACAACGCGTGGTTATTTAGTTCTGCTGCTTCTGCAAACTCTCCTCTACCCTATGTAGCTCCTGGTTCGACTTTACCGGTAGTGGTGGGCCCTGTTGCGGGTGGAGGTCGTGATTTGCACGATGCTCACAATGGGCAAGCGGTACCTGTGGCGCAGTTCACGCCAAGATTTTGTCGTGTTTATAATGACACGGCGGGTCCGAACGTGACCATTCAAGTGAGTTATGATGGTACGAACGTGCATGATGAAATTCTTGCAGGAGAAGTGCACGAATATGAAGATCGCCATGAAGGCGGTATCAGTTTTCGCATTAAGCCTACGCACGGTGCTGCTGCGTTTCGTGTAGTTGCTTGGTGATAAGGTATTTGAAAGGGCGTCGTTATGCCTCCTGAATTACTGAAAGCACTGGCACAGTTAGCTACTACAAGCCCCCTTTTGGTGGTGTTCTGTTGGTATATCTGGCGTTTAACTCGTGATTTGAAAGCATCTCAAGACGCGCGTGTTGCGGAAGCTCTGAATAATAATACGAAGATTCTAGCTTTGTATGAGAAGACGCTGGAGACGACGGCGGCGAATATGCTTACTTTGCAAGCGACCAAGCAATCGTTGGTTGAAGTACGAAGTAGCATGGAGGACATGGAAGAAGTTTTGCTAGAGTTTACAAGGGTTACAAAACCGCCAACGAAAAAATGAGGTTCTCATGGTACGCGCGAATTTTGCGAGAGTTGTTGTTGACAGTACGCGTTTAGAGGCCTTAGAAAGCAAGGCTTTGAAAGCTTCTGAGTACGCGTTGGTTGCAGCCAACGAGATGACAGCGGAGACGGAGAAAATAAGGCGTGCATCGCATGGAATTCGGGAACTACGACGTAAAATTTCGTCGAAAATACCTTCAGTGCAGATTCCAGCGGTGGCCCCTGAGATGGAAGACTTAGAAGCGGAATGTGAGTCGGAGTAGAGAGTAGCGACCGCGTGGTCGTTAGGTAGAAGGAAAAAAGAAAATGGATCAAGTAACAGAAGTATTCGATAAATTAGGTGTTCGTGGTGTGCGCCCTTTGCGGAGAACCTTGATTGTACGTACGAACCCTTTACCTCAAAAAACGGAATCGGGCTTAATTTGGTTGCCCTCCAGGAGTACGAGTTTTTATGGTGGTTTGCCTCACATGGTACTGATAACGGCGCTTGTCTTGGCGGCGGGGCCTAAGTGCACTGTGAAGGTGGGGGAAACTGTGATATTTCAACGTTTGCATTTCACTCGTTGGGTGCCATACACTACAGACACGTTTGTTGGTTGGATAGACGAATCTCAATTGGTCGGCTACCCTCAAGATTAAAGGTTTGATCATGCCAAAACAGAACTATTTTCAACCGGATGCTGATGTTCAGAGGTCTCTTAATGAGATGGCGAAAAAAGAGCGAGAGGCTTTGCCTTCTTCGGCTTTTGTTTTTCCAGACCGTAGAGCTTGGCCTATTCACAATGAAGAGCACGCAAAGATTGCGTTGCAGTATGTGAAAGAGGAGCGCGGGGATTCTTCAGATTGGCCTTTTGTTTTGAAGGGTGTTTTCAAGCGATATCCTGAGATGAAAACCTACGCCAAAGAGTTGGGTTTGATGAAGGCTGAAGAAGCCAGAACACAACGTGAGAATCGTTTGCAAGAAGACACGATGAAACGTAAGCGTGCTTTGCGTGAAAGCGTGAGAGAGCACTTGCGTGAAGAGGAAGCAGAGCGAACGCATACTTCTGCAATGGTGGGGATTCGGTACCGTGGTCAACGTGTGGCTCCGAATTTGGTTGCTCGTCTGAGTACTTCTTGGCTGTACGACAAGCAAACTCGTAAGACGGCTCCTGAGTTTCAAATGACTGTTTCGGAACTAGGCGAGAGTGTGCAGTGGTTGAACGATCCTAAATTCGAGAAACTTGTTGGTCGTCTCTTGCTTGTGCGTGCGCAAGACGAGGGGATGCCTCCTCTTGGTGAGAGTATTGGGGAAAGCAACAAGCGTTACACGGGGGTCGCTGAGATAGGCACCTGGAAGCGTTTTGCAGACTACCGCAAAGAGGAATATGTATTTGTTCGTTCTGATACTGATGAAATCGCAGAGTCAGTGATGCAATCTGTGAGTCGTGTGTTGGGTCTTAAAGATTCTTCGACGCCTGAGCGGATTCAACCTGGTGTGTGGATGCAGCGTGTTCCTACGTACGAAGAAGGCTATGATACTCACGTAGTCGAAGCCAAAAAGAGTCCTTGGGAAGAGTTGATTCGACATCCTGAGATGGCTCCGAAATCCTTGCTCAAAGAGATGGTTTCGCGGGTTAAGGGCTTGCTTGGTAAAGGCTACACAGTCAAAGCGTTACCAAATGAATCAGAGGCAATTTCGCCCCCTTCAAATCAATGGCACTATGGTGTTGTTGTGCAGTTCGAAGTGACTCCAAAAGACGGTGAACCTTTCAAAGTGTTTGTCAAAGGCTTGGGATTTAAGAGTTCTCAAGAATCTGCCATTCTCTTGAGTGGTAATTACAAGAAGACCCCTCAGAGTTCGCTTGTGTCTGCGAAAGCGGATGGTAGTTCTTTCGAGAAGGTTTTGGAGAACTTTCTACCTCGTCTGCTTGAAGAAATGCGCGGTTGATCTATGAGCGCTTTACAACGTCTTCGTCGTGCTCTGCTTTCTGAAGGTAAAGGCATGCATACAGACCGCTTCCAGCGTTGTTTGCAGCATATTCTTGACCAAGAGGGGAGTGAAGACGAAGAGGCTACAAGTAAGGCCTACGCGATTTGCACTTCGACCTTTCAGAAGGCGAAAATGTTTCGTAAGGGTTCTCAAGACTTGACGAAAAAGGGCTCGCGTTTGATGAAGCCTGTACCTGTAGACGAGGCGAAAAAAGGCGCGAAGACACCAACACTTCGTTTGAAGAACGGGTTGATGGGTATGCGAGGTGGGTTGATATCCATCACGCGTATTGTGCAGAACGAACTTTCACCCATGCGTGAGAACGTGAAACACCAAAAGCTGTATGTGGAATTGCAGCAAGCGGTGGGTCAGTTGGAACGTGCTCATGCTTTGGTGGCTTCTTTGGCGGAAAAAGTACCTGAAAAGGTGTAATTTTCTCAAATCTCTGAAACTAGATCAAGTGGTTGTCAATTAGTGTTGACAATCACTTTTGCGTGTCTATGGTGCAAGAGAATCTTTAAGTGTTTGGATGTGTTTTAAGAGAATGGAGGTCGCCATGCCAGCGACAAATAAAGATAAAAAACGGATTGAATTTGATGCATATTTAACACCTCCTTGGTGCGTTGACCGTGTGATCGAAGAACTTCGAGACGAACTGCCCATGTCGGGTTCGTGGTTGGAGCCTTGCGCGGGTGAGGGGATGATAATTCGCCGGTTGCGCGAACTCGCTCCTGAAATTAAATGGAGTGCTATTGAGATACGGGCTGAGTGCCGAGACAGCTTGAAACCTGTTGTTGATAGGTTTCTTGGTATCGGGGATTTCTTGAATGATTTTCCTATACTTCCGCAGTACGACATGATCATAACAAACCCTCCGTACGGTCAAGCAGAAGAGGTGTTGCGTCGTTGTTTGGAACTTTCCCCTCGTGTGTTGTTTCTGTTACGTCAAAGTTTCCTAGCGTCGAAAACGCGGTGTGAATTCTTGCGTGCGAACCCTCCTGATATTTTTACGTTGCCTGATAGGCCTAAATTTACGACTGAAGGTTCGGATATGGCCGAGTACAATTGGTGTTATTGGGGGCCTCATCGAAAGTTGGGAGGTTATGGACGTGCGAAGGTGTTAGACGTAACGCCTTTGCCTGAAAGACAGAAGTGGTCGAAGCAAATGAAAGGTGTGATGAAGCGATGATTGAAAAAGATGAGGGTTTGGTACTTAGACTTCAGGTACTTTCTCAATTAGCTGAACGTGTCACTGATACGAAACCTAGACTTGTGATCGAACTTGTGGAAGGAGCCTTTTCGTTGGTATTGACAGACGAAGCAGGAACTGCCAATTTTCGGGCAAGTGCCTTTATTTTGGCTGATGCTCTTGATACGTTGTACGATAGGGTGAGAGATTCCTTGATGCTTCGTGCATTGAGTGATTTAGCGACGGTTCGAGATTGCGAGGCGCGCTACCCTGTGAAGGCTCCTCCGAAAGAACCCCATGGAAGTGAAACGTAAGCCTACGCGTGCTCCTACGATGGAAAGTGAAACGTGGCAGTTAAGAGCCGGACCTTTCTTTGAATTCTTGGAAGAGGCTCGTACGTGGCGTGACATAGGCGTGTACGCGAGGAAGTGTGGAGTTAGTATGGATTTAGTGCGGAATATCGTAGCTTGGTTGGAATTAAAAGGGTTGATTGTGTGTAACAATGAAAAAGGGGTCACATGGAAGCAAAAGCCGAAGTCTCAATACCCAAAGTAATATCGCTTGTGGGTGTGGGGTTGTCTTTGACTCGTAACACGGGTTTGGTTCGACCTGTTCACGAGCTTGACCGTTGGGAAGGTACCGCGAAGAATGGTGAAGCCTTCACATTGATTTTTGAAAAGCGGACGCAAGGTAAGCTGCTGATTTTTTTCAGTACCCCTGAACGCCATCAAGTAGCAACATTTCCTACAGAACTGTTCGGTTCTTTTACAGACCGTGAAGTTCTTCATATGTGTGAGAATTTTCTGTCACAGGTGTAAAGTCTTTTCATTATACTGTAACGCATGCGTTACACCTTCGGAGTAGATGAGCAAGGCGCCCTTGTTTTGGTGAAGTTATGGGGGAGTACCATAACCGTTAATGAAGCCATGGACGCGCAAGGGCTGCGTGCGTTGCCTGGCTTTGAGGAGATATTTAAGAGCAAAGCGGATGCCATGGCGAAGATGGACGCGATTAAAATGCTTCAGAAGCAGGCGCCAATCTTCAGTATACCTCGTGGTTTACGCCGTGCTAAAACTTCATTTCCTTTGGAGGTGATGACTGTATCTCTAGGAGGAGATGTAATTTTACGGTTGATGATCGAAGAGGCCGACACAGCGCTTGTGGTGGTGTTATACTTGTCTCAAGGGCCTTCCTTAGAATTTGAAAAAGTCGGTGTTTTTACGCAGGAACTCGCATATTTGTTAGGGAAGTCTTTTCAAGACGCAGCACTTCAATTAGAGAAGTGGTTGAAGGATACGAAGTGACGTAACATAAGGAGAATAAAATGGATCAAGAGAATAAAAATGGCGGATTGATATCACCTCCTCTGGAGGAGCAAGCGACTAAAGAAGGTGAAGTAGTGACGATTCCCTTGGTGGATTTCGGAGTGTGGAGACAAACTGTTGCCGATGAGATTCGCTCGTATGCGGAGCATCGTGTAGGTGAGATGGAAGCTCTTGCAAGGAATCCTGATCCTGAAATACAAGCCGCTCAGTTTGTACAAGGTTCGGATATTGTAGGAACAGCACTGTTGTTTTCGGGGATACTCACTTTCGTACGAGCAGGTGCGCCTACCAAAGTGATTTTAGAGCGTATTGCTGGTTTGCTTCGTGAGTATCGAAAGCAGGAGCTAGAGACTCAAATCGAAGAGAAGCGGAAGGCTGATTTAGGTCGTATTATTTTGACGGGTTGATCTTTGAAAAGTGGAGGTTCTGCATGTCGGCACGCGTCGCGAGTATTCGTCCTATTCCTGGTGCTTTAAAAGGCAAGGTGAAGAGTTTGTGTACGCGGTTTGGAGTATCGGCCACAGCTCAAACACTAGGGTTGGGTCGAAGTGTTGTTGATGGAATATCGAAAGGTCACCCTATGTCTCAAGACGTAACGAATCGTGTGTGGTTGGCACTGGAAGAGTTTGAGAGGAAGAGTGTAGGAGCGGCGCGGCAACCTCCTGTCGTGCGGCATGTGGAGATGTCGCCGGTGTTAGAAATGCGCGGGGGAGGCCTCTCTCGTTTGCAAGCTTCTGAGCAATTTCAAAGAGACGTTTGGGACCGTAGGGTGCAACTAGACCCTACGAACTCGATTGACTGGGTAGATGTGGCCTTTGGTTATTTTATGGCCAAAGGTTTTTCAGCTGCAGATGCTAGAAATCTTGCGGTGCTTGTGGCAAATAACGAATTCTGTAGTTGAGAGTAACATGAACCCTACGCAACGAACCGAGCAACTAGTACGTCAAGTGCTTCAAGACTGGAAAGAGCTTGAGGGGCAGATGCTAGTTGTCTCGGAGTTGCTTTTTGCGCGACTGGCCCGTGAGGACCGTTTGAAGTCTGATGCCATCCTGCGATTGATAAGGCATCATTTTTTATTGGCTGCGTTGAAGATAATTCCGCAGGCTTCGGAGGAAGAACTGCGAAAAGAGTTTGACGAGGCGCTGAAAGTGTTGAAACTAGGAGAGGTAGCACCCGTGAGGTTGGCCCGAAAGAAGGCACCTGAAGGGAAGCGAAAGAAAGTGGCATAGGTAAGGTCATGTTGTCGAAGCTTGCTCGTCGGTCGAAGTCGTATTTGCGAGAGGTTTACCCTGCGGCGAACGATAACGATCCTGACCCTGCTTTTGAACCTGCGAAGAAACCAGCACCTGTAATTAAAATGACAGATGACGAGCTTGCTATGGAGCGAGAACTCGAAAGGTTGGAGGACTATGCAAAAGGTCCCGCGTTAGGTCTAGGCAAGACGGTCGAAAACAAGTATTGGCGGCTGCATCGCTACGCGACCAACATTATGGCCACGAACCTAGATAACGCAGGGCTTCGTGGTAAGACTGTAACGGTTTACTCGGTTTCTCCTACCAATCCGGTTTACCAATTAGTGAAAAAGTTGCACCCCAAAGAAGACGCTGACGCTTTCGTGTTAGAGCTACTTGGTAAGTTTTTTACGTTCAGTCTCAATAAGGATCAAAAGAATGGCGTACGTGTCGCCTTGGATGCTTTAGAGCAATATGCTCCTGAGAGCGTGGATATCACCATGCGAAATCTTCGCGGGGTAGACGTGGTAGGTACCGCCTCGGAGTTAGAAATCAGCAACAAAGAGTTTTCTTTGACTTCTACACCTCAAGAATTTCTCATCAAAGACTTGATGGACAAGAACAATATGCCTTGTCAGATGCAGGTTAAACGTACTCATGCTGCGAAGTTGAACAAGTTACTGATTAAAGACGCGAAAAAAGTAGAGCTTATGACTCTCAGTTCTTTGAAAAAGTACTTGGATTCTAACGGTATTGAGTCGCACTATTGGTGTGCAATGGATTGAGGTTTTCAGATGTCTCCATTTCAACGTTTGCTTGCGGAAGTAGCTCGTGCGGGGAAGAAGCTTCCCCTTAAAGGGACTGCTTCAGGATCTGGTTACCTTATACAGTACTCGCAAGCCTTGTTTCGTTTGGCAGAAAAACCAGCGGCGGGTGCTGCTGTTTTTAAGATGGCTCACTTGCCCAACCCTTACATGCAATTTGCGTTAATGAGTGGTGCAGGTCCTGATGCTTTACACCCTGCGCGGGTGCTGGCTCTGGCGAGTTTGAAGCCTTCGGATGACTATGATACCGTGAAGAAAAAATTGCTTGTAGCGATGCAATCTTCGATGGCTGAAGCGTCGAAGGTAGTTCCCGCAAGTGGTCGCGCCTTCTTGCAATCGGCATGGTCGCCGGATGAAACTTTCAAATACAAAGGTTGAACCTATGTCTTCACGAAGAGCCCCTTACACTCGATTTCTTCCTATCGTTGAATCGAACCCTCCTGGTTATCAAACGACGCGAGGGCCGAAAGAGCAATCGTGTGAGAGTTGCGAGTACGGGGAGCTTTTTAGCGACGATACAGGCCCGGAAGGGGAGTGTCGTTTGTTTGAAGTGAAGGTAGAGCGCAAGGCGTGGTGTAGAGATTGGGTGAAGAGTAGTCGGCTAGATCATGCTTTACCTTCTGGTCAAGAGTCGCCTGCTATTGGAGGAGAGGAGCCTGCGAAGGAAGAGCCTGCCAAGAAAAAGTTTGGTTTTCAGAAGAAAGAGGAGAGTGCTCTTTCTCGCTTGAAGTCTCAGTTGCAAGAAGGTTTAGGGCCAGGTGCTTACAAACGCCCTACCGACCTTGATATTCCGATAACGCTCAGCAAAGACAAAGAAGCCATCTTGGATGTGCTGGAAGACCTAAATTTAGAAAGCTTTGGAGCTGTTCTAGGGCGTCGCGATAGTTCAGTTTTCCTTCGTTGGGCACTCAATGATCTGGAATTGTGGAAGGTAGATGTTCTTCCGAAGAAGTTGTTTGTCGAGTCGCAAGTTGGGGATGTTTTTAAGAAACGTCTTTCGGTGACAATGCAAGCGAAGAAGATTGACGACGTTTCTTATTCTCTTGCGAACTTGCGGCGGATGGCTCGAAAAGTGAGCGAGGGTGAAGACCTTCTCGACTTGTTGATGGCCAAGCTCGATACGAGCATGCACTCGATTCGTTTTTCAGACAAAGACGCGGACGGTATAGGCGATGCGTTGCGAAACAATTACGAACTACGTCAATACTTTCGTCTTTTTGGTTCTAATGCTCCTGTGGACGTACGCTTGGGATGGTCGGCTCCGACATCTAGCAAGCTTGCGGCTTCGGATGTTCCAGAAGTTCCTGAAGCTCCTGAAGAAGAGCCGGCTTCGCCACGTACTCGCACGCCGGGGGTACCGCGAGGTGCAGGCAAGCCTGCTTCAGCTCAAGAATTGGAGATGCAACGTCTTCAAGGGATACAAGGGGCTTCACGGCTTCCTTTCGTACAGAGTTTGCTTGCTCATGTTCGCAGCGGTAAGCGTCTTTCAGCCAAGCAACTTGCGGCTGTGGAGCGATTAGAGAATGAACGCGGAACAACCTTTGAAGACCCTTCTCTGAATGCGGATTTTTGGGCTCCTAAGCCTCGTGGGGTGACGCACGTTCAATGGCGTGAAGTGTTGAATACTTTGGCAGGGGCGGGTGTAGAACGCCTAGAATTGCCAGGTTCCTTTGCGGATACTTCGGTGTTGTATGTTCCGGGGCGTCGTTTGTTTCTGAGCGTAGATTCAGATGGAAGTTTGACCCTTAAGCAGTTGGCGTTGCAAACGTTTTTTGCGAAGCCTTCTTCTGATCCTTACGATGGGGAATTCTGGGATTATCAAGGGAATAGTGTTCGCGATGATGAGCGAATAGATATCCAACCGATTATCTACTACACGGGTGAGAACTTTTCTCTTCGGGATATTGAAAAGCTAGGGGCGAGAATGAGCAAGGCGCCTAGTATTGCTTCTACAATCAATCGTGAGTTGGATGTGTACGAGGCGAACTTGAACATTGGTATTGAGGGGAATGTTCGCAGAGCCGTTCAGAATCACGTGTTGGGGCTGAATTTGGGTAGGCTTTACGTGAACTCTTTGAATGGGGTACCCCCTAGGTACACGGTGTCTTTGATTGACGGTCGAATCGTGAACGTGTAGCGACCGTGTGGTCGTTGTGATTGTACTGAAAGCCCTTTGACTATTCGTCTCGCGCGTGTTAGCTAGAAACGCATGCTGATAGTACAAGACTTGGTTCGAGAGTTTGAGAAGGTACCTTATGTGTTCAGTGGATGGGCTTTGCAGCATAATCATGTTGCAGAGCCTTTTCGTTGTTCGTGGTTTCGTTCGGAGGGGTCTAGTCTCTGCGTAGAGGCGACAGAGGCCTTCTTTGCGTTGAAGGATGAAGTTCGCGAGGGTAGTGAGTGGATACTGATAGACCGCCCGAATTACGGCCAATTGGTGCAAGCCTTTACGTTTTCCCGGTTCTTTTTTGGTAGGTGGTGGCCACGCCCTCAAGTTCAGTTTCTGCTTTCGGTAGTTTCAGAGCAGATAGCTTTGTTACAATCGAAGCAAGGGGCTTTACGTTTGGCTGCGAGTACAGAGAAGTTGTAAAACTCTTCCTACTCGAAAATAAAACGTTTTGTTTTACGGACGCTCTTGCACTCGTGTCTTGTGTGATTAAGAAAGACATTGCAGAATTACAAGGCGCGTACTAGGATCGTGATCTCGAATGTAAACATTTCGATGGTTGTAGTGTACTTCGCCTTTGAAGTAAGAGTCTCTCACGGATTTTAAGTTAGGACATAATTGTCAAAAACTGTTTTTACGGAACGCTATTTATCTAACGGAGGAGTGATGACAGAAGGTGTATTGAACTCAGAGCAATTTAAACAATGGCGCCTGAAATTTTGGAAAGTGGCTGGTAGGCACTTGATGCAGGAGTTGCAAAACATCTCTGACCCGACACACAGAGCGGTGACTTATTCAGGGCTTTTGAAGGAAATAGGCCCTCTTTTCGAGATTTCTCCTGATAGTGCGGGTGTTGAAATTGTGGCTACTGTTGCGGTTGATACCTTTTTACAGATGGTGACGCGGGCTCTTGGAGGAGATAATGCTTATTTAAAAACCGGACTACCGGCGGTAGAATTACTTTTTAATGTGGGTAAGGCTGTAGATATGGAGTTTTTCGTGCCTTCAGTTGAAGCCCCAAAGCCTATGAAATCTGACGCTAATTGAAAGGAATAATATATTTATGGACTTTGAATTTTACGAAACTGATGTAATGCGTACAAGTAACCCTGATAAAAACCTAGAAAACAGGCGTTGTTTAGCTGTGATAGGACTGTCCGGTGAGGTTGGCGAAGTCGCAGAACTTTATAAAAAGGCTTTATTCCATGGGAAAACTTTGGATAAAGAGGCGTTACTCAAGGAGTTAGGGGATGTCTTGTGGTATTTAACTTATTATGCAAATACTGAAGGTTTCACGATGTCGGAGGTAGCACAGGCGAATATTGATAAGCGATTAAAGCGCTATCCTGAAGGATTTTCTATTGAAGCGAGTGCAGAACGAAAGGACGAAAAGTAATATGGAACATGATTTAATTAAACTAATATGTCCGGAACTAGCGTCTGATTATAAACCTGTGAACTTTGTTTATACGATTCATAGGGTGACGTTTTGGTCGCGTCTTTGGCCTTCGTTTGTAGTCGGTGATAAAACGTATCAGAGAGAGGATACCCTATATTTTCCAGCGGGTTTCCCTCCTTCTGAGGGAGTAGGTATTAACTGGAATGTGTCCTTGTTTGAGTTAGGCTCCCTTCCTTTTATAGAGCTTCGAGGTACGTCCGCGACTACTGTAAATTTGAGGGGTGATATACTTAACGAACTCGTAGGTTTCTTAAAAATGGTGGATTTTCCTACGTAGAGGTGTTTCTGTGCGTGCTTGGTTCCCAATACGAAAATTCTCGAAAATGGTAGGTATTAGCGAGAAAGAACTTCGCGCGGCTATGGCTGTTTTGAAGATTCCTAAGCTGTACGGGGCGCGTGAAATAGCGGAGGTTTTGCGCTACGCTCGCTCAGGGAAGCAGGAGAAAAAGTGGACACCTACTGAATTCCAGAAATTCAAATTGTGTATCAAACCGCCTATAAAAGCCCCTCATATCAGGCTAGGGTGGCCTGGTCCTCGTATTTCTGAAGACCCTAAACCGTGGAGTAATTCTTTTCCGTTTCCTTGTGTGGAGTGTGGAAAGTTTGGATACTGGCACAGGTTGTCTTGCAATCGTTGTGTAGATACGGCGAGGCGTAAAGAAGCCCTTAGAAAAGGCATTTCGTTTGAATTGGAGTGTATTGTATGCCTGCGTAAGTTCCGTTTCGAGAAGCCTAGAACCCGTTGCAGGAGTTGCATCGTGTCGAATAAAAAAAGGGAGTGGTGATGAAGGATCGAAAACTTGTGGTAGGAGTGGCTTGTGACGGTGTTTTAGCTAATTTTACAGCGGCGGCGACCGCTTTATTATTAGAGCGATTTAATGTGCAGTTGCCTCGCGTGCTGCAATGGGATTTGAATCATTATATTCCCGAAGAACACCGTGATGCGCTTTGGGAAGCTTGCGGTAGTGCGCGTTTTCATGAGGATTTGATGCATCCTTACGCAGAAGCTCAACTTTTCTGGCCGGAGCTGAATCGTATTGCGGATGTTTATGTAGTGACCAGCGACATGAAAAGCGCGCCTTTATGGGTACATTTTCGAGATCGCTGGTTAGAGAAACATTTTGCTGTGAAGTCCTCTCATATCTTGCATACACACGCGAAGCATAGGTTTAAAGGAGATTTGTTCATAGACGACAAGCCTTCGCATGTCGAAGGTTGGGTGAAAGAGCATCCTGAAGGTATCGGTATTTTGTGGGCGCAACCCTACAACGCTGAATGGGAAGGAGAAGCCTTTCGTACCAATTCTTGGCCTGCGGTGTCTCGTATTTTGAAGGTGATGGAATGCGCCAAGAGTCCCTCTTTGACGAGGTAGTAGAAGTTTTACCTCCTCGGTTTTTCTTGTACTTCTGGAGTCGTATGTATCCTTTATCAGCGGAAAACCTAGAGGTGGCGCTGGTACGTGCTCGTCAAGAGTGCGGGCGCCGCAAAGTTTACGTGTGGCTGTACGAGCGCTGCGACGAAAAAAGGCTGGAATTATGCTATACTTTGATTCCAGAAGAGCGGGGAGTGCGAGTATGCCCAATGACGAAGGAACTGAAGAAGGAGAAGGCTTGACGACTCCTCTTTACTTATGGGAGAAGGCCTTGTTATTGGCTGAAAATGTGGGGTGGTCGAAGCATGCTTTCGGTCGCGTTCCTGGTGGCCGTACGGTGAGCTATTGGGCTACTGTTTTGGATGGAAAAAAGAATGTGTGGACGTTCTCGCTTGTAGGTCGTGAAGGTGACTCAAGAATTTGTGTAGCGACGGTAACTTTTAATGCAGTTTTGTTAGAATTAAGCTATGAGCAGGCGGAACGACTTTATAACGTTTCAGCGCGTGCGTTCGAGCAACAGTCAGAAGATCAAAGGGTGAAAGAAATGTACGAAGGCGAGAAAAAAGATGGCTAATTTAGTGTTTCGGCACGGTACTATGCGAAGCGCTAAGACGCTTAATCTGTTGGCCGTCGCACATAACTATCGTTCGCAAGGTAAGCCTGTTTTGCTGGTCAAACCTGCGATAGACTCTCGTTTTTCGTTGCCTGATATCGTTTCGCGTGCAGGTCTTAGAGCGAGGGCGGATCTAGTTTTAACGAAAGATGAGGTGCTGGATGTCGGGGCGTTGAACACGCTCAGTACCTCCTGCATATTGGTAGACGAGGCTCAATTTTGCACCGCACGTACGATTGATAGTTTTCGGTGGGTGAGCACTCACTACAATATTCCTGTTTTTTGCTATGGTCTGCGTACGGATTTTCAGTGCCGCTTGTTTGAGGGGGCACAACGTTTGTTTGAAATAGCTGATGTTATCGAAGAAATCGTTACAGCTTGTGAATATTGCGAAGAAAAAGCTTGCGTGAATATGCGTTTGGTAGACGGTGTTGCGACGTTGGCAGGCCCTCAAGTGCATCTTGGAGGGGACGAGCTTTATGTTCCTGTGTGTTTTAGCTGTTATTGGCGACATGTGGGAATGCCTACCGAAACTTTGCAAGAATGTTTAGAAGCGACTAGGAGTTGTGAAGACACTCTTAGAATTAAGCGCTTTGAATAAGATTTGTCTGTTTGTTGTGTTTTTCTTGTGTGTTTTTACTTATTTCGATGTGGAGAAAGATCGATGTCGGATTCAGAAGCAAGTGCGCAGTTGAACGCGTTGTTGAACAATCTCGGAACCCCTTTCTTTCGTGCGGGGGAGTCTGTGGTCTACATCACGTTTTGTTGTGGTCACGTGTTTGTAGGAGTTCGAGCTCCGAAGCGCTGTAAGCATTGCCAAGCAGAGCCTTTGGTGTCTGAGTGGAAATCGACTGAACCTGTAACGAAATTGGTGGAAACTTTACGGGAAAAGTACCGTGAATGGACTTGATAAGAGGACAATTAAAAATGAAGGAATGGAGTGAAAAATCATGAAAAAACAAGCAATGACACAAGAACAAAGGGACACCAGAAAAAAGCTCTTTGCGCTGTACGAGGCGTCGAAAAAAGACGCAGTGGAGGCGAAAAAGCTTGTGTACGAGGCGGAACGTCAAGCGAGTAACGCTCTTCAAAAGATTCTTGAAGATTTCGGTTCTGGCCCGTATCGTATAGGCGAAACCGAGTTTATTGTGGCGAAGATGCGAGGTCCAAATGAGGGCTTCTATCTTCGCGAGAAGTCGAAAAAAGAAGTCGAAGAAATGTAGAGGTTACCATGTTGTCGGATGCTTACAGATACCCAGTGCGAATGAATTTGACGCCGGCAACAGAAGAGGGGGCGGATTCGCACGCTACCCTCTCTCTTTATTTCGATTACGTGCAAGGTCACTGTCATTTGCCTCTTGATGAAAGCAAGTACTTGGAGATTTTGCATCGCGTGAAGAACGACCATCAGGTGCGAACTTTACGTTCGCGGGAGTATCCGTTTCTTCCGGCCTCTGAAGTGGTGAAACACCATCAAGAAGCTCACCCTGTGAGCCCTCCTAAAGGTTCTGTGTTTTACGGGGGTTTATGGATTGTTCACGGCCTTTATTGCGGGAGTGAATATTCAGTGGATGTTCCAAGCTTCGTATTCCTTCGATACACGGAAGGGGCAGGCGTCGAGCTAGCAAGCACGAACTATCGTCTTTTCAGTAATTTTATTCCGAAATTGTACTCGAACGGCTCGTTTGTTCCGGTGAGAAAAGACGGTAGACCGCTTTAAGTACTAGAAACTAACAGTAATTTAGAAGAAAGGATGCAGTAATGATCGTATGTTTTTCAGGAAAAAAGGGCAGTGGTAAAGATACGGCTGCGGACGTTTGGGTTAAGTATTTCAACGAATCGGTAATGGGTTCATTTTACAAGGTTTCGTTGGCCGACCCGTTGAAGCGCTTTTGTCAACTTGTCTTTGGCTTCACGTCGGAAACGTTGTGGGGGCCTTCGGAATTGCGAGACGTTCCTGATACGCGGTACCCAAGACCTGACGGTTACGGTTATTTGTCGCCTCGTTACGCACTACAAACTCTCGGTACGGAGTGGGGGAGGAATTGCTACTCCGATGTTTGGATAGACTATGCGAAGGGTATTCACGACCAATTAACATCCTGCTCAAATTTGTTGCGTACTTATACTCCTGAGCGAGGGGTTTTTTCGCAGTATCCTTCTGAAAATATGCCATTTTGTGCAGGTGTGGTGATTCCTGACGTACGTTTTCCCAACGAAGTAAGGCGCCTTAAGGAACATAAGGCTTACATAGTTCGTGTGGTTCGCCCTGATTTAGAGAGTAAAGACGACCACGCTTCAGAAACCTCACTAGATTCGTTTTCTGCTGGAGATTTCGATGAAGTTGTTTATAACGATTCAGATTTAGACACTTTCAGAGATCGAATAGAATTCTTGGCTCAAGGCTATTTTCTTGAGAACTCCTAATGAAACAGAAGAGTTTATTTGCTGTTCCTTATTTGGAACCTTTGGGGCTTGGCATTCTTCGCGCGGAGTCTAAAAAAGCCGCGAGATGTAAGGATTGTTCGAGAAGTTTGACTCGAACGAGCGTTCTGTGTGGCCAAGGAAAATGGGACCGTCCGCTTATATTTTTTCTGGGTGAAAGTCCTACAGTGCAAGATGACCACGAAGGTACGATGTTGGGGGGCCCTTCTGGTGAGCTTGTTTTACGCATGCTTCGCTCTATAGGGTTGAGTTTTGATGACACGTACCATTGCTTGGCTGTGATGTGTGGGGGGCCTATTTTTCTTCGACCTACAGGGGAGGAGATTGAGGCTTGTACTCCGAAGTGGAAGAAGCAAATTGAGACGGTGAAACCTCATGTTATTGTGCCTTTTGGGGCAATGGTGACGAGTCTTCTTCTTAATATTCACAGTGAAATGAATGTGTTGAGAGGGAAATGGTATGAGTACGAAGGAATAAAGGTACGTCCAATGTACCATCCAACGCATTTGATGACATATCCTGAGACGAAAGTGGAAGCGTACGAAGATTTGAAAGCTATTCGCTCTTATTTAGAGGAAACAGGCTGTATGAAAGGGAGGGTGTTATGAGCGCTATGGAATTTATTAACGTGGAAGCTGTTGTTACGCAGGCAGATGAGAAAGAAACGGCGGAGTGGACAGAGAAGCTTGACGCTATCATTCAGCCTCATTCAGCCTCATTTAGAGGAATTGCGGAAGTTGTTTGTAGAGAAGGGGCCTCTTGTTCGGTACGTAATTCAAGGGGGTAATGTTGGAGGAAGTCCGCATGCTTTCATACGCTGCTACTGGTTGCAGGAGCTATAGACGTGACCGGAGCCCCTGTAGGGGTATTCTCAGAACAGGCCTGTAGATGGTGTTTGGTGGGGGCGTTGACGAAGGTTTCGTTTGAGAACTCGCGAATGTACTACGCGGCTTGTAGACGCCTTCAGAGGCTTGCTGAGGATGTGCATTTGACAGAGTGGAACGACTACGCTTCGACGACCCACGAGAAGCTGCAGGCTTTGTTGGAAAAGGCATTGGCTGAAATTCACGTGGAATTGGGTATTTTACCGAGATGTTGAGAATCTGACAAATTCTTGTTGATTAATTAATAAATAGTATTATGGTGTGAAGACCTTCAAAGAGCTCAGTGCTATTTTCAGCACTCTTTGGGGGTCTTTGAGCGTTTGGATTGTGCAAAGGAGGATTCAATGGATGAGGCCCGAATTCGAACGGCCTTGAAGAAGGGGAAGAAGCGCGAGGCGCTTATCAAGTGCATCTCACTTTTTCCCCACGATTTAGAGCGTTTAAACACATTGAGAATTAAGCTTTCGTCGTCTGGTTTTGGAGAAAAGCCTACAACTTCTGGTATAATACGTCTAGCGCTAGAAGTTTTGGAGGCTCAGATCGACAAAGGTTTAGGAAAAATTTCACCGGCGGAAATTTTCAAAACCTCAGTAGAAAATGATACTTTTTAGAAAAACAGAAAAGGTGAAAAAGCAAGATGTTTTTCACCTATTGATCGAGTGTCTGAGTAGATTTATGGACGAGTTCTCTAACGACCACGCGGTCGTTGAGTAAAGGAGAGATGGAATGTCTACGAAGGAATTGATAGTGGATGAGTTGATGCAGATTCAGTCTCAGGTATTAGGACTGAAACCAAGTATGTCTGAAACCGATAGGTATATTAGGTTAAACGCGTTTGTTCGTGTTCTTATGGGTGTTGTAGACCATGAAATGGCAGGTATGCCTGTGCCAGGAAAGCAGTGGCTCACTTCAGTGGCTCGCTATCCTGATAGCTTTGTGCTTGTTGCTGGTATTGTAGAGGAGCCTCCTAACTATCCGTCTGACAAGTCTATGTATCGAGAGGTTCTGCAGCTTTTAGAAAGTGCGGTAGTGGAGTACCGCGCTAGAGCTCGTGAAGGGGTTTTACCGTGGGCTTTTGTGACAATGAGTACTGCTGCGGCGCTTCAAGAGCAAGGGTGGACTACTTCGGATGGTTTGCGTTTTAATCACCCTTATTATGGTGAGTGCTCGTGTGATGAAGCTGTTTTTATAGCATTGGGAGCTTCCGTGCGTCGTGGAACTCTTTGATTTTGAAGACGTGGTGCAAGTGGCTTGGGATGAGGCCTTGTCGGAGGGTCGTCAACTTAGAGGTATTTTACACCCGTGGGCTTATCGAGGGGGCGCGCGAGAGTTGTCTCCTATGGATAGGGCTGTTGCTTGGAAATCGGAGTACCCCGCTTTTAAACACCGTGCTGGTTTTGTATTAATTTTCAAGGATGAGGACAAGACAGTGATTACTGTATCGCGACACTCTTATTCTTTGTATTTTACGGAGGGTTTCCGTTCTCTTGAAGAAGAAGCCCCGATAGGTGGGGTGCTAACTATTTCTGCTGTTCCTGTGTGTTTAGCTTCTTCGGTACACAAGGCTTTAGGGATAGAGAATTTTACTTCGCAGGTGTTTTTCAATGCGACGGGGGGGAGTTTCGCGTGCGCACTGGAAGGCTCAAAGAGTGTTTGACGAGTATTTATCGAAGGAATGGCTGTTGTTATGAACGAGCATCCGAAAACAGAAAAAGAAGAAGCTGAATTGAGGGCAGAGGGGAAAGTAGAACGTGCAGCCCGTAGAACGCGAGAGTTATTTGGACCTGAAACAGTATCCCTCGTGGAGAAATGGAAGGGCTTCGTTGGGAAGTTCGTCGAGCCGCTAGGGTACCGGGACAGAAAGGTTGTGGAAATGGAGCGGAAGTTACCATCGTTTCTCGTGCATTTAGTTCCTGTTTGTTTGGATTGGGACAGTCCTCCTTGTGTGTTTGGAACTGTCGAAACGAAAGCAGACCCGGATTATCCTTACGGTCAATGGTCTGGTCGTTTAGAGAAGACCGAAGTAGAAGGTTTGTATTCGCTTGTTTTTCTGGCCAACGAGGCGCCCGTAGACGAGCTTCGTGAAGGGGATGTTTTGAGGTTTTCCCGGCCTCCTTTGACGGTAGGGTACTTGACAGTTGTTCGTATAATTAGAGACGTTAAAGTGGGTATATCCAAAGAAGAATAGAAAGGAAGCAGTCATGGAAGAAGAAAGTAAGACCTCTGCGTGTGAAGAGTCGAGCAAGAAATTCATACCGTTTGACGAGTTACCTCCGGCGCCTATTTTAATAAAAGGTAGGTACCGACATTTTAAAACAGGAGGTGTTTATACACTTCTGAGTGTGGCACGTAAGGCGGAAGCCCCTACAAAATACACGGTTGTTTACGAAGGTGCGCACGGCGATGTGTGGGTTCGTGACTATGAAGATTTTATTAGCCTTGTGGATGGGGAGCCTCGATTTAAATTCCTCCCTCCTATTTATCATTTCAAACCTTGGCGGGATATAACAAATCACGCTGGTGATATTATGGGTAGTAGGCGTATATGCTCAGGTGTTTTTGAAGATGATGCTCCTGGGTTCTTTATAGATTGGCGTTGGGGTTTCGCTCTTAGTACCAATATTCCGGAAGCTAAGTCTCTCATGCGCGGAGAAAAGTACACCACTATGCAAGAGGCTAAAGACGTTGTGGATGCTTGGATTTCTTTGCATTACGGTAAGCCAGAAGAATAGAAAGGATTAGCAAGATGAAACCGGATTGGAAAATTACAGGATTTGAGAAGCGTGACAATGGGTGGATTATGACGGGGGAAGCTCCTTTGAAGCCATCGTTGGCTGATTTGTTTGATGGGAAATTAAAGGAGGTTACAGGGGCGCCTGTAACGGAGCCTTCACAAGAAGAGGAAGAGCCAGGAAAGGAAGTACTCGTCGTATTTGGGCCGTGGCGTAAAGATAATACTCGACTTGGGGAAGTGTGGCGTCGTGAGTGTGTGAGAGGTGTTGAAGTATTTAGAGGGGTAGAATTCCCATTCTTTATTGTGCCGATTCTTTACCCCTCTGGTGTTGGTTATAAGATTTGTCATGAAGGTGCGAATGCTGATAATGATTTTAATAGTCCAAGAAATGATACATTAGAAAAGGCTAAAAAGACCTTTGATGAATACGCTTCTCAACAAGGATGGGTACTAGAGGATTGCATTGACAGAAACCCTCCTAGACCTGAAGAGCTTACAGAGGCCTCCACAGGTGACAATAAGGGGGAGTTCGTCGTTACAGAAATTTCACGTACTAGCAGTGTCGTTATTCAGGAGCCTGATTGCGTACTTGGACCTTGGGAAACCGCGCCCTACGGTAGTCGTACTCGCCGACTTATTAAAGTATCACCTTCAGCGAAAAAGGATGTGTGGCATTCTTATTGGGTTGAGCAAGAAAAGCGGGGGGGTGTGCCTAACTTATGTTTTCGTATAAAGGCGCATCATATTAATCCTTTTTATGGCCGGGTGTTCGGTTCGTTTGAAATTGCAGAACGAGCTTTCGATAAATGGGCCTTAGAACAAGGCGGGGAGTTGAAAGAACCTAGACTAGAGGAACCACTAGACCCTAACGCTGTTCTAGTATTTGGGCCTTGGATTCGTAATGAAAGCAATTCAGGTATACGCAGTGATTGTTGGTTGGAGGGTACGGACAAGGGGTTTCATACTGCAGGCCAAACGTGCAAAGATTCTGTGACCTACTACATATTACATGAGATTGAAGAAGCAGGAACAGCTTTACTTAGGTCTACACAATACAGCACAGTTGCAGAAGCTGAAAAAGCAGTGGATGTTTTCATTGAGTCGAAAGGGTGGGTAAGGAAACCACAACCAGAAGAGCTGAAGCTTGAACCTGAGCTTGTCGGGCCTTCAGCTTTGTGGCGTCGTGATGGAGAGGATTCTGCGTTGTCTTTTGGGCCTTGGTTTGGTGAAACGAGGAAGGTACCAGGTTTCGTTCAACCTCGGCTTACTTGGCAAAGGGAGTGCTTGATAGGTCACGAGGTGTTTGGGAACTCAGCCTACCCTTTTTTCATTGTTCGTTTAGGTGGTGAGTACCAAATCCACGCCTTTCCTTCTGTGAAGTTACATCCGTTCCAGTATCTTGTTTATGATTCACTTGACGCGGCTAAAAAGGCACATGATGAGATGGTCCCGAATATAGCGGCGATGTACCTTCATAACAATCGGTTGGCGGCTCTTATGAAAGGGTACCCTACGTGGCTTAAGTCCAAAGAGGAGAGTCCGCCAAAGGAAGAGGAGCAGAAATTTCCTCCTATTCCTGAGAAAGTACTAGGTCCTTGGTCGCGTGTAGTTTCAGGTTGGAGAGTGAAACTAGGCTACTTATTTGAGAGGGTAGCTTTGAACAGTGAACGCAAAGATGTTGGATTTAGAATCGGTACGAGTGGTGACGAGGACGCTTATTTTTTCGTCGAGACTCGAATAGAAGAGGCGGTATCTTTTTTCCTACCTCCTAGAACTTTTATTACTATTGAAGATGCACAAAGAGCGGTGGATGATTGGGCGATGCGTCATGGTTGGACGTTGAAGAAGTAGCGCTGGAACCTCCAGAAAATAAAAGGTGTGGATTATGTCTGAGACGCAATTCCGATGCTTGATTTGTGGCGAAAGAGATGTATTTTCATGCGAGCATTGGGAGACATTTAAAGAACTGTTTGAGCATGTAGAAATAGACGTACGGATTATCGAAGAAAAGGTCGCGAACGGTGAGTTCGCAGAAGCGGAGGCCTTAATACCGCGAGTAGAAGAGGGCCTTCGCACGTATGTAGCATTGAAGAGACGGCGAAGTAATTTAGAACGAAAGGATGAAGAGGAATGAAAGTTACTTATACGAAGGCTTTGGAAGCAGGGGGTAAACTGGCTGCGGCGGTGTACAATTTCACTCACCCGGTGAAACATTCAAAAAGCCTTCCTGCTGTAATTGATGGGATGTCCTTAAACGCAGTGATACAAGCATTGTACGAGTATGAAAGGGCTTGGAAGGATTATCATCGAAAAGGGCGTCTTGTTAGGTTTTATTGGAAGGTGGTAACGACATATCCAGTAGGGCATCCGGTATATCCTGACGGATATGTTTCGGAGGATGTGAGTTTTCATCGAGAGATGGCACAGAATCTCGTACGTCTTCAGGTGAAGGGGCTTGGAATGAAGCGTTCTAACGTGAAGATGTACAAGATGTTTGTTTACGGAAAACCGAAGAAGAGAAAGGAAAAGAAGCCATGAATGGAGAATCTCGGAAACCGTGCGGGGTGTGTTTCAAAGGAACTCATCTTTGTAAGTGTACGATTCCGGCGTTGTGTGATGAGTTGGAGGAATTAAAGACTCGTAACTGGCATTCGATTTATAAGCGGTGGGCAAGGGCTCGAATGTTGGAGATAGAGAAGACCTTGGACCGAAAAACGGAGCATGGTTATGAGTTACCTACGTGAAATTCCGCATCTTCCTCCTTTCCCTCGTCTTTCTGACATTAATACTGAAGAGAGGGTGGTAGACCCTAGAACAGGCCTTACGTATCCTTTGGTTATTCGACAACGCGCAGTACCAGAGGAATTCGAGAACTTGACGATTATTGTGTGTCACGACCGAGTGGTTCTCGACGCAGAGCGCGCTGAATTAATAGAAAGTCGTAAGTATCTAGAAACCTCTGATTATGTGTATCACTTGAAGGTGAGGCGTGGTTACGGTTACGGGTCGCATGTAATACTATTCAAACCTGGTTACGTGAACGAGCTGAGGGGGCTTTGGGAGAAGGAGACGCTAGGTTGTAAGAGTGCGAACGAAAAAGGGCGTGCTTCGGAGGCCTTGAACTCTTTCTTTCGTGCGAGTGGTTCGTATGGTCCAGAAGGTAGATTAGCCAAGAATGGTTTAGTGGCGTGTGTAGTGGAGTGGATTAAGCAGTATGCGGATACCCTGTTCAAGATAAAGGCGCTTGTTGTTGGATGGGAACCTCGTGCACTTGGAAAGGTTATTGAAAGAGAGGAGACTGAAGAGGAGGAAGACGAAGACACAGAATACGAAGAAGAGACGGAAGAAGACACGGATACAGAGAGTAGTGATGAAGGAACGGAAGAAGACTCCGAACAAGAAGAAGATGGAGAAGAGACAATGGCAACAAATATGAATACAAACCTCGTAGTATCAGGCAATAACAAAGCAACTCTTGAAGAAAAAGCACGTGAGGCGGGGTACCGAGTCGCGGCGAATCAATTTCTCAAATTGGTGAAGGAGCCTTTGTATGCTCACTTGACCAAGAATCTAGGAGGGGCGGACAGTAAGAAGCTGATTGCTTTTATTAACACGGACATAGGGGAGGCGTGTTTGTCGAGTCTTCTTGCGTTGGCCTTGAACCAACTTCCGATTGAGAACAAAGAGCATCTTGAGAAGCTTTCGTACGAGCTGCAGATACAAGCGATGACTCAAGTGGGCAATCTTCTTGCGGGGCTTTTGTTGGAGCCGGTGAAGCAAGCGTTGGGTTCGATGCCTAAGACGGCCTCAACTCCTTGATTGGTGAGAAGAGAAGGCGGGAACGATGCTCGTTTTCATGGAGTTATTGGAAAGGCACCCTGATTTAGCTGTGAGGTGGGATGAGGAACTTATCTTACGTCCGGGGCTGAAGGGGTTGCTTGGTCCTTGGTTCTTGGACCGCCGTAAGATGTGGAGTGCTTGTGAGTTGCAGGGGCTGTATCTTGAACTTAAACATGGCAAGTATTGGAATCAGACGCGTTACGAGTTTCGGTTGCAATTTGTTTTTGTGGAGGAGCGCCCTGTTACCTTGTACTCAGTGAAGATACCTCAATCTCATCCTTCTCATTCGCCTTCGTCTGACCGTTTCGTGACTCACTGGGAGAAGGAGTACTTACCTATGGCGAAGGAGAAGGCGAGGCACAGCTTCGACAAGGAGTTGTCTCGTGAGTGGTTGTTCGTGGATGAGGACTTTCGAGTGTTGGGCGATACACCCAACACCAGCACCACCATAAATAAATAACAAGAAGAGGATATCTACTCAGGACATCCTCTTTTTTTTCTAATAATTGTTCTAATAATTTGACCAACACAGTACCGACATAAGACCAACACAATACCAAAAACAACAGGAATAAAATGTTGACTAAAATTAACGATTGGGAGGTGCTCGTTGATGTATACTTGGAGGGGCGAATAGACGAAGGCGACGCTATTTTAAAGGCAAATGGTTTGGGGTGGATGCTCGAAACCAACTATTACTTCGTAGGGTTACTCGAACTAGAACAAAGCCGAAACAAACAAGATGATGAATTGGATGTGTCGACTCTTGCAGTGTGTGTAAGTGATTGGTTGAAGAGGAGGTATACTCACTTTGAGGGGAACCCTAATTATTTCCTTGAGGCTGTTTACGCTTTATTACTGCGAACATTGCCTGAACATAGGGGGGCGTCTACACCTCACATTTGGGAGCTTGCATATCGAGGGGTGGCTGAATCCCGGGTGTACTGGTTGTTGTCTGCATTCTTTGTAGCTTCGTTGAAGTTTTCACTTCTTCCAAAGAAAGCCCTACAAAAATGCTCTGAGAAGTGGGG
>ERZ1292625.561-Hain-H41-01um-R1-561-length-54502-cov-9_pt1 | contig 50813 bp, 54 predicted proteins | sample MGYA00564400_ERZ1292625 | MGnify/ENA primary metagenome ERZ1292625 (study PRJEB36523, sample SAMEA6512639) | groundwater metagenome | collected 2019-01-08 | study: AquaDiva: Metagenomics assemblies of 32 groundwater samples | reverse complement strand
GCAGGATGCACCCAAGCCAGAGCCCATGGAAGGGCGGGTCCAAAATAGAAAGGACCACTCATTCACTCCAAACAAGCTGGTCTCCTTTCTCGAAAGGTAAACTTTGTCTTCGAGAGGCCGCGTTATTTCCAAAAAAACGTAAATTTTATTGCTCGATAAGTTTAAGATCCTTTCCTGTGTCTAAAACAAGTGAAAAAATCGTACTTCAGCTGATTCTTTTTCATCGATTGAGATTTCGATTTTTAATTTTATTTGCCTCCTTTGGCGGAGCTTTTTTTGGCATACTGGCGCCTTATTTTCAGAAAGAATTTATCGATGTATTGACTGGGGAAACTCAATCTAAACTTCACTTTTTAAATTTTTTAAACCCCTGGGCCTTCATCGGATTTTCCTTCCTAAGTTATCTTATGGGGCAGGCTTTTTCTTTGTGGACATCCTCGATCGGCGCTCGTGAGGCCATTTATATGCAAAGACTTCTCTCTGAGAAGCTCTATCGTAAAACGCTCACTTTAAAAGTAGATACTCTCAGCCAAAAGCCGCTAGGGGAAATTGTGCAAATCTATGCTGCAGATATTCAAGGCAGCACTGTATTCTTGGACCAAACATTACCAACTGGAACCTCAACTTTATTTCCCTTAATTCTTGCTCCCTTTATTTTAATTTTGATGTTTGATACCCCTTTATGGCCAACATTTTTAGCCATGTTTATAGTCGCTACGCTGAACACCAGTTTGGCTTTTCGACAATCAAAATATTTTTTTCTTTTCAAAAAATTGGCTGGTGAAAGAATTGGCGTCGTTAATGAGTGGATTCAAAATATCCGTATTTTACGCGTTCTGAATTGGACAAGATATTTTGAAAAAATGATTTATCAGAAAAGAATTGTTGAAACTGAGAATCGCATTCGAATGTTAACTAACGGTCAAATCATGAATTCCATAACCTCGTGTTTTACATTTCTATTGAATGTTTTAACTCTGGGGGTCTTGGTATTTGTCTCGAAACAAAAACTGACTTCTGGTGAAATTCTCGCATTGATGTGGATTTTGGGTGTTTTTTTAACCCGGCCCTTTCGACAAATGCCCTGGTTTTTTACTTTTGCATTTGACGCTTGGACTTCCGTGAAAAGACTTCAAGATTTTTTTAATATTGAAAACTACACCACTCAATCTGGCTCGCCAGACTTTTCCCGCTCGAAATCACCACTGAAAAGTATGAAGGAAGATAATGCCCTCGAAGTTCAGAATTTAAATTTAAATATCCATGGCCATACGATCTTACAAAATATTTCAATGAGTGTTCGACAAAACGAATTTGTGGCCGTCGTCGGAGACGTGGGCTCTGGAAAAAGCCTTTTGCTCTTATCTCTGCTTGGGGAAACTGGTTCTTCGAGCGATTTTCTGAAAGTTAAGCCTGGCCTAAAGCTTTCTTATGTTCCGCAAGAAGGCTTTATTATGTCAGCGAACTTAAGAGAAAATGTCATATTTGATTATGATCAAGACTCGTCTCAGGACAAAAGGGTTTTAGAGTCTTTGAAAAGCTGTGAATTTCACCTTGATCAGGAAAGAACAAGCGACGGCCTTAATACAGAAATTGGCGAACGTGGAGTCAATCTTTCCGGCGGGCAAAAACAACGGGTCAGTTTGGCGCGCGTCGATTATCACAATGCTGACATTCTGCTTTTAGACGATTGTTTTAGCGCCTTGGATGTCGATACTGAAAAATTAATTATGGAAAAACTTGTTCTTGGGCGTTGGAAAATGAAAACAAAAATTTTAGTTACCCATCGCCTATCCGTCATTGAAAAAGCTGATCGCATTTTTTTCCTCGACTCTGGAAAAATTATTGATGAAGGAACTTTCGACGATCTTATCGAGAAATCTGTTAAATTTCGCGATTTCACCCAATCAGTCCACCACGAAAACACAAAGGAGATTCATGTCGCCCCCTCGAATAGCGAAGGAAACTGAACCTCATGGTGAAATGAAGTTTTCCAAAACAGTGCTTAATACTTTGTGGATGGCTTATCAGCCTTTTGCTGGTAAAATTATTTCTGTTTTTATTTTGGGACTGCTTGGACGAATTCTTTTATTGGGAAATGCCAATGTGATCGGCTTATGGGTTGATAGTCTGTGCACAGCGCCACAAATTTGCAAAGCAGTACCGCAGTTTCTTCAAGGTTGGACTTCACAAGATTTTATTTTAACTCTGCTGGGAATGGGCCTGACTGGCTTTGCTTTCACCCTCAGCTTTCGTGTCTTGTTTTCACGTCTCTCGGCTAAATCTATTTCAACCTTCTATGATGAAGTGACCCTTCGAACTTCAAGATTCCCTATGTCTTTTTTTGATCAAACGCCCACGGGCCGAATCATCACCCGATTTTCAAGCGACTATGGAAATGTTTTTCGCTTATTCGGCGGCCCCCTGGCTGAATTTCTGTCGATCATTTTCGACTTAGCTAGCATGTTGCTTTTAATTACTTTAGCCAGTCCATATTATTTAATTTCTGTAGGTCTAATTGTAATTCTTAATTGGCTTGTATTTAGAGCCAATCGGGACAAATTACGAAGCTCTCGACGAGCTCTTTCATCCAGTCGGTCTCCTTCAATTGCTCATTTTGCCGAGACCACTCAAGGCGCAAGCATCATTCGTTCTTTTCATCGCGAGTCCGTTTTTCAAAATCGATTTAACGCCTTGGATTCTTATTTCTTAGATCAAAAAATGTCGACAATTAAAAATATTATTTCTTTTTCATTTCAAATGAACGCTTTATCCGCACTACTCTTACTGGTGACCGGAACGATGGCGCATTTCATGATAAAGAATGGCGCTCTGAGTGTCGGATCAATCGGAGTGGCCTTTAGTTTTATTGTACTTTCTGGCAACACCATACAAATGTTTTTCGAGTGGCTTTCGCAATTTGAAGAAGCTCTTATCGGTGTTGAAAGACTTGATAAATATTTACGAGCTCCTCTTGAACCTGGAAATCTATTACCTTCAACGGCAACTTTTAAAACTCAACATTCTTTTGCTAGTCCAGAAATTGAAAAGCTTCGCGAATCACCTTTGACCCTGTCGCGAAGTGCTCCTGTCGAAGTTAATGATCTTTGGTTTAGATATTCACCTTCAGGGCCGTGGGTCCTTAAAAATTTAAATTTTGAAATTAAACCTGGTGAAAAAATTGGTGTCGTTGGACGCACCGGCAGCGGGAAGTCCAGTTTAGTGCAGGCCCTTTTTTATCTTTATCCCATTGAACGGGGCTCAATTAAAATTGGTGGATTCTTCCCCACTCTCGAGAAGGATGGAGTTGGCGTTGAGTTAACACGCTATCGAAATTTAATTTCCTACATTTCGCAAGATCCGATTTTGTTTCAAGGAAGTCTTCGTGCCAATTTAGATATGGATTTAAAGGCCACTGATCCCGAAATCTGGCAAGCCTTGGATAAGGTCGGCTTGAAGGCTTGGCTCAAATCTTTGGGACAAAACCTGGAATTCCGAATCGAAGAGCGAGGTAAAAATCTTTCCTTGGGCGAAAAACAACTGCTTTGCATGGCTCGTGCTTTATTGCGAAAGGCCCCGGTCGTTGTGATGGACGAAGCCACCAGCTCTGTGGATCCCCAATCCGAAGACATTCTTGTAAAAGCGACAGAGGAATTTTTTATAGATCGCACTCAGATAATTATTGCTCATCGACTTTCCACTCTTAAAAAATGTCATCGCATACTTTGGTTAAATAAAGGTGAAATAAAAAAATTTGGACCAACTTCTGAAATCCTTCCCGAATTTGAATCCCAGTCCTTGCTCGATTTGACTTGAGTTAAATTCGCTCTAAGTGTATCTCTAAAAGTGCGGAGGGCTCGAAAATGAGTGGAGATGACATCAACACAGATCAAAACTTGCCACCGACTGATCCTATTCCTCAGCAAGCTTCAGTACAAACTGCCCTTATGGAATTAATGACTCATTGGCCCGCCCTCACTCTTCATGAAAGGCGCGAGAAGTTTTCTATGCTTCCTCGCACAGAAGCCGAGGAACTTTTTTTAAGCCTTAATACCCACGACCAAGCAGAACTTGTTGCCGAAGTGGGCTCATTGGAAAAAAGATCTTGGGTGCGATTGTTAGCTCCCGATGACGTGGCCGATTTAATCCAAGAGTTAGGGCTGGATTCCAGAGAAGAAATATTAGGACTTGTCGACCCCCAAACCCGCCGTGAAGTCAGCGCGCTTTTAGCCTACGCCGAGGACAAAGCCGGGGGATTGATGAGCTCGCGTTTCGCAAGACTAAGGCCCGAGATGACTGTGGACGAGGCGATCAGTTATTTGCGAATCCAAGCAAAAACTCAAGTTGAAACAATTTATTATGCTTACGTTTTGGATTCCCATCAGGTTCTTCTAGGAGTCGTTTCTTTCCGAGAACTATTTTCAACTGCTCCTAATAAAATTGTTAAAGACATTATGACCGTCGACATGATTAAAATTCCAGTGAACTTGGATCAAGAACAAATTGGACGAATTTTTTCTCAGCAAAATTTAATGGCCATTCCTGTTATCGACGACGATGGAAAAATCCAAGGGATCATCACATTCGATGACGTTGCAACGGCAATTCAAGAAGAAGCCACCGAAGACATGCAAAAGATCGGGGGCGTTGAAACTCTGGATGCTCCTTATATGAAAATTGGACTTTTTGAGTTGATAAAAAAACGTGGAGTTTGGCTTGGCGCCCTTTTTATCGGCGAAATGGCCACGGCCTCGGCGATGGGGCATTATCAAAGTGAAATTGAAAAAGCGGTTGTCTTGGCTTTATTTATTCCATTGATTATTAGCTCAGGTGGAAACTCTGGATCCCAGGCCTCGACACTGATTATTCGCGCTATGGCACTTGGTGAAATCCGTCTTCGTGATTGGTGGAGAGTTTTTCTTCGCGAAGTTATTTGCGGCGTTGTTTTAGGCTTATTCCTTGGCTGCGTTGGTTTTTTGAGAATTGTCTTGTGGCCACAGAGTGAAGTGCTTTATGGAAATCATTATTTACTGGTTGCTGTGTCCGTAGCAACCAGTGTTTTAGGAGTGGTGCTGTGGGGTTCATTGGCCGGAGCCATGTTGCCATTTTTACTCAAAAAATTGAAACTTGATCCCGCCACAGCCTCTGCGCCAGCCGTGGCTACAATTGTCGACGTCACAGGATTAATTATTTATTTTTCTGTAGCTAGTTTATTTCTTCGCGGAGTCATACTTTAGCGATAACTTAGTTTATCGATTTCGCTAACTTCGAAGTCCATGCCTGGATAGACGACATAACCCCATCTTTGGCTTCACCGAACTGAACACCATAGGCTTTGTTATGCTCACTCCACACGATACGACCAGACACTTCGATCTCATGCCCGTCCGGTCCTTTAATTTTCATAGAGACTTCTCCGCCTTTATCAAGGGCTTCGTCAGCGCTAAAGGACGCTCCACCCATCGAGATCGTATTCATATGAGCAACTAATTCGCGATCTCCAACTTTGACACGGATATCTGTATTCATCATGAAGCGATCATGTTTTCTTAGATTTTTCGAAGTTTTTTGTCGCAACACCCACCAAACGACAAGTGGTAAAGATAAAAGAACAATCACAGCCCCTGCCGAAGCGCCAGGACTTCCACCACGAGGAATTTGGGTTATTGCTGTGGAAACCAAACCGCAACCTGCACCACCACTGGAAGACTCGGCAGACGAAGCAATACCCCTGTCATCTTGATATTTTGGTGAATAACTTGGTTGCGTTGCTAAAGTTGATGAGTTTGTTTTCGCATTAATAATTAAATTGTAAGCATTTATACGTGCAGCCGAAGATACTTTTCCACTCAAAGTATTTACATGTTGAGCCGTGGCTAAAACCAGTTGTTTGATTTGATAACCTGTCATTGCCGGAGCTTCTCTCATGGCCAAAGCAGTTATTCCAGCAACAAACGGAGCCGCCATCGAAGTTCCTGACATCGAACCATAATAACCGCCAGGCAGTGTACTGTAAATATAAACGCCGGGACTTGCGATGTGAACTTTTTGTACTCCATAATTTGAAAACGAAGCCAAGTTGTCAGAATCCGTAGTTGCAGCAACAGAAATATTTCCTGGAATATCGTAATTTGAAGGAAACATATCACTACCATCATTATTCAATGCATTGTTGCCAGCAGCAGTGACAATTAAAATATGATGATCATAAGCGTAGCTCATGGCATCCAATAAAGATTTCGAGTAACTCGCTCCGCCCCAAGAGCAGTTGATCACTTTTGCACCCATATTTACAGCGTAATACATGGCCTTGATCGCATTCGAAGTCGAACCCGAGCCATTGGAGTCCAAAAATTTAAGAGGCATAACTTGAATGCGTGATTGATCTAAAGAGGAAGAAAAAATATCTATACCTGCACCCACCACAATTCCACCAACATGAGTGCCATGACCTTCGTCATCAAAAAAGTTCGAAGAGTTAGAAATAAAATTCCAGCCAGAAACGTCATCAATATAGCCGTTAAAATCATCATCAATACCATTATTTGGAATCTCTCGAGTGTTCACCCACATAGCGCCAGTATTTTTAAAAACCTTGTGATTGCTGTCCAAGCCCGTATCAATGATAGCCACGACCGTTTTTGGCGCGGCATTGATTGCTGACATCACACTCCAAGCTTGCTCGACTTTTACGTTCGCATAATTTTGTGTGAAAAAAACGGAAGACTGGGCATGGACTTGATCCTCGGAAAGCATCTCAAGAACTTCACCCGGCGTCTCGTCAGAGACTTTATCTAAGATATAGTTTGGTTCGATGAACTCAACTTCAGGGTCATTATTTAATTCTTCCAGAGTGGCTTCTTGTCCATCCTTTACAGAAAGATGGAACATATTCATGTCAGGAAATGCAGCCTTCAAATTAGCTTTACCAGAAATTTTACTAACAACCGCGGCACTATTCGTTTGATTTTTAAATTTGACCAGATATTCGCCAGGCACCACACGAGGGTTTTGCCCGTACACCATAGACGATAAGAACAACAGCGACGCAGCAATTACGCGTCTATTTAATGTGTTTCTTATAGTCCTTAATCCAGTCGACACGAGATGCTCCTTTACACACAGCAATCATCTAATGACTATTTATCGGACCTTGGCCTTGAAGTCTTAAGAGCTAAGTTGAGACTAAAGTGAACATTCCTTGCGTCTCATCTCGAGAATCCCACCAGAAATTGTCTCAAAACAGGATAAGGCGTGGGCTCTTTTTAGAGCAGAGATTGTCCTCATTTGGCCTGACCAAGTGAGGACAATCCTAGACACTTGAATAAAGAGCTTTTAAGCTGGGTTATATGAACTTAATTTTACAAAAAATGAGACAGATTTTCTTAAAAGGTCTGCTGACTTTATTGCCCATCGCTGTCTCAATTTACATAATTTATGCAGGTTTTTCGATTCTCGAAAACCTTTTAGGAAGTCTACTCCGTAGCTTATTACCAGAGCATGTTTATATCCCAGGATTTGGTTTTGTTCTTACTCTTATCTTAATATTTCTATTTGGTTTTATGCTTAACAACCTGATTTCAGTTTCGTTCTGGGGACAGATTGAAAGACGCCTCACCGAAGTGCCCTTAATCAAAGCTGTCTATTCCCCTCTTCGAGATCTGATGAATCTTTTCACCAAAGGTCACAAAGATTTACAACGAGTTGTTCTTGCAGAAATAACCCCTGGATTCAGAGTATTTGGTCTTGTCACACGAGAGAACTTTGACGATATATCTCAGTGGCCGGATAACTTAGAGCAAAAAGTCGCTGTCTATATTCCCCTTAGCTACGCTCTAGGTGGACTAACTTTAGTTGTCGATAAAAGCAAGCTCACTCAAGTTGATATCCCCGTTGAAAAAGCCCTTAGCTTAGCGGTGACCGGATGGATTACCACGGAAAAAGAAGGAAAAAAAATTCATGTCTGAAAAATCGGTGCATTCATCGACTACTTCCGCAGCCAAAGCTCTTCGTGTGAATTTGGATCTCGAACGTTATGGAACATTCGCTGAAATTGGTGCCGGTCAAGAAGTCGCTCGACATTTTTTTCAGGCAGGCCGAGCTTCGCAAACAATTGCAAAAACAATTTCTGCCTATGACATGATTTACAGTGACGAGATTTACGGCAAAGAAAAAAATGGCAGATATGTTTGTGAATCACGTTTAGTAAAAATGTTAGAAAAAGAAGCCAATCTTCTTTTAAGAAGGCTCGATTCCCATCGCGGTGACAAAACTTGCTTTTTTGCCTTTGCAAATACGGTAGCCACTGGTACCGCCGAATCCCCGAAGTGTCATGGCTGGATGGGAATTCGTTTTCAAACCGAAGTTCATGGTCCATTCAATGACATCACACTTCATATTCGAATGACAGATAAGCATCGTTTGCAACAACAAGAAACACTTGGAGTTTTAGGTGTAAATTTAGTTTATGGCGCTTTCTACCACTCGAAGGACATGAACGACTTCATTACCCATCTTGTCGACAATATTAAAACTGGCCAGTTGATGATTGATGCGATCAAGTTTCAAGGTCCTCATTTTAAAAACTTTGATACTCGCATTGCAAATTTAGAGCTCGTCAACCGAGGTCTTTCGGAAGTGGTGCTTTTCAGTCCACAGATGGAAATTTTGACTGTAGGGGATGTGGTGTATGGCAAATCCGTTTTACTTCAAAGAGGAAGCTTTCGACCAGTAACAAACAGTCATCTTGATGTTTTAGAAAAAGGGATGCAGCAGTTAAAATTGCAACTGAAGGAAAACAACTCCAAATCCACGGAAATTGTTCCACTCATGGAAATCACCGCACGAAAAGAAAAAATGGATACTGCGGACTATTTGACCAGAGTCGAATCCTTGGCAAGTCTTGGTTTTTTAACCATGGTTTCTCGATTTAATTTATTTTATGAACTAAAAACTTTTTTCCGAAAATACACTCAGAATGAATTTGTCATTTTAATGAGCGCACTTCATCTTGAAAAAATATTAGACGAGACTCATTACCAACATCTTGAGGGCGGAATCTTCGAAGGTTTAGGAAAACTCTTCGATGCAAAGACCAATCTTTATATTTATCCTCATAAAACTGATAAACTTTGCACCACTGCAAAAACCTTCAATCCAGCACCCAACGTCGTTGGACTCTACAAACTTTTTTCAGAAAAAAAACAAATTCGTGATATTTCGGGCTGTGACGAGGCCGCGATCTATCATCACTCCAATGACATACAAAAACTTTTAAAGAAAAAAGACAAAGACTGGGAAAAATTAGTTCCCCTTGAAGTAAGAAAGAAAATTATTTCGGAAAAGATCTTCGGCTATCGCTGACACCTGTTCTGCAAGAACTCGATTAAACATTGCACTGCTTGACCGTTTCCCGCTCCTCCCGAAATTGGTCCCTGACCTTTATCTGTCCACGAGTAAATATCAAGATGAGCCCATTTCTTTCCGCGAATAAATTTTTTCAAAAATAAGGCTGCAGTGATCGCACTGCCAAATCCGTCAGCCGAGTTTTTACAATCAGCAAAATTTGAGCTGAGTGCATTTGCATATTTATCGACCAAAGGCATCTGCCAATTCCAATCTCCACTAAGCCAACCGCATTGATTTAATGTTGTGGCCAACTCATTATCATTGGAAAACAAACCTGCCACTTCGCTGCCTAAAGCCACTTTAATGGCGCCAGTTAAGGTGGCTACATCAATTAGAATCTCGGGATCATCTTGTGGTTTTTGCGTCAGCGCCACATCAATGACGTCGGCCAAAACCAAACGTCCTTCGGCATCGGTGTTATCAATCTCAACTTTAAGTCCGTTACGCGCGACGACCACATCACTTGGTCTTACTGATTTTGCATCCATAACATTTTCCGCCAAGGCTAAATAAAAGTCGCAAGGAGCTGCGTATTTAGTTTGGTCAACCCAAAGAGCCAATGCCAAAACAGCAGCAGCACCACCCATATCTTTTTTCATGAGTCGCATTCCCGACGAGGGCTTAAGATCTAAACCGCCGGTGTCAAATGTGATTCCTTTTCCAACAAAAGCAATGGGTTTTAATTTTGATTTCGTTTTCATTTTGGGACGATATTTGAGGTGAACCATTTTTGGCCCATGCTCTGCAGCCTGCCCAACAGCAAGATGCAATCCCATTTTCTCTTTCTTCAATCTTTTCTCGTCCCATACTTCAAGTTTTGTCGCCAAAGACCATTTTCGTTTTTTAATTTCTGCAACAAAACTTTGAGGATTCAGTTCATTTGGGGAAAGATTGACCAAATGACGAGCCCAATTTACTGCAAAAGCCCTTGCTTGCGACTTTTGCAAAATTTGCGGATCAAGACGTCCCATTGTTTTCTTAAAATTCACTTTAGGAAAATCAATTTTTTTCTTATCTTCAACTGATCTAAAATTGTAGGCGGCCAAGTCAAATCCGACAAAAGCTCCCAAATCTTGCATCGCATTTGTGGCGCGAAATTCGATCGCAACAGAGCCCAGTTGATGGGCTTTAAACTGAGGCAAAAGCGCACCCACTGTATCCCTAGCCCAAGAATAATCTGAATCATCAAAGCGTCCTAAAACCCACTCTGATCTTTTAATTTGTGGACGGATAATCCAAACAGGTCCGTTTTGGCCTACGAAATAGACAAACTCTCGATCTTGACTATGTAAGCTATCTCTTTGCCAAATCAGAGCTTCTTTCTGAATAATTTGAGCGATCCAATTGCCCTCATTTTTACCAAGAAAATAGACTTTTCCCCGAAGCTCTGATCGGCCCTTGCTTGTCAAAGATTTTTTCTGATTATCCCCGATTTCAAACTTTTCTAACCATGACTGCATAATGAATACCCCTCATTTGTCTTGATCTCATGTTCTGATTTTTTCTATGATAATACCTAATGGCGCCAAATGAAATGCACAGTTTAAAAATTAATCTCAAAATTGCCTTCCTTAATGCCGAAAATCTTTTTTTGCTCTTTGATTCTCCTCCACATAAGGACATTTTGAAAGCTGATGGAACTCAGTGGCAAAGACTTTCTACCTCGATTTATGAAAATAAACCTTTAGATAAATTAAAAGAGTTAGCCAAAGCCATCAAAGAAATTGATGCAGATATTGTGATGTTATGTGAAATCGGCGGGCCCGAGTCTTTAGCGAATTTTAATGAACTCTTTCTGGATAGCAAATATTCAAGCGCCCTGATTGAGGGAAATTCAAATCGCAATATCGATGTGGGTTTTTTAGTCAGGAAAGAATTGCCTTTTTATTTTGATTTGGCTTCAAATAAGAATCGTTCAATTAATTTTGTTTATCCCCATGAAAAATCACAAAATCCCCCGCCCGTGAATAAATTTTCAAGAGACGTCGCCGAACTTAAATGTTTCACAAAAAATGTCGACCAACCCTTTCTTATACTTTTATTAACCCACCTCAAATCCCGTTTGGACCCAGAAAGAAAAGATACCAATGGCTTTGAGCGAAGAAAAGCTGAACTGAAAACTCTGGTTGAAATTGAGCAAGAAATTGAAAAAAACTATCCATCGATACCTATTGTCATGGCCGGAGATTTTAATGGTAACGCGGGAACTGAAAATACGGATGAAGAATTTAAACCGATTTACCAGTCGACCTCTCTTAAGGATATTTTAGAATTAGCTAATGCGCCTGGGCCCGATCGAGCCACTTTTTATCAAGTAAAAGCTATGGGCAAAACTGAAAGTCGTCAAATTGACTACTGTTTTCTTAATCCTGTAGCCGCACAGAAACTTAAATCAAATTCCTCTTCTGTCTATCGCTATAAAGATGAATTTGGTTTTAAGATTGACATACCTCAAAATCTTGAAGCTAAGATGCAATTACCTTCAGATCATTATCCCTTGGTTTTTGAGTTAGCAGAACTCATACTCGGGTGAAAGGACTTACATGAGCGTTCAAAAAACTGTTACGCAGCAGTTCAATGTTGAGATTGAAAGTACTTATAACGTCTCAGAATCCCGCCCCGAAGAAGGTTATTTCTTTTTCGTCTACAATATTCGCATTAGAAATTCAGGCAACGCCAGCGCCCAGCTGATGAATCGCCATTGGATCATCACAGATGCCTTAGGGCGCATCGAAGAGGTCCGTGGCCCCGGTGTGGTTGGCTTACAACCCCATATCAAGCCAGGACAGTTTTTTTCCTATGAAAGCGCTTGTCCACTGAGAACCTCAAGCGGCTCTATGAAGGGCACTTATGAAATGCGCGGAAGCAATGGCGAAAATTTTAATATTGAAATTCCGGAGTTCTTTTTGATATCACCGCAGGCTCTGCACTAGGGTTATTTTGTTCTTTACTTGGGTTGGGGTTGGCCAGGGCGATATGTCGGCAAGGTTGATTTTCGCGCTGGAAAAATTTCTTGAGTAGCGTCTATTTGTTCTCTTGTCAGCTCTGCTTTCGAAACATTGCCATTCTTGTCTTTTACTAATACATCTGACTTCAAGCAGTTGAGGGGTCGCAATTTTTCTATACTATATGTTAAAAATTTAGTACTCATCATATTTGATTTACAATCTTGGATTGTCTTTTTTTCCACCAGCAAGAATTCAATTCCCTCTTCTGTGCAAATGGGTTCTTTTTCAAAGACCGCTTCAAAACAAAGGCCAGTCTCGTAGTTAATGTGAATATCTCTAGCATCCCTGCGGGCCGATTTTACTGCAATTTTATCATTATCGGCATAACTAATCCCACTAAGTAAGAGCAAAAACGTAAATACAAACAGAATTTTTTTGAGCATGCTTATTTCCATTTTTTAATTTTTAAACAAAAACTTCCAAATTATTCGATTCTTTATCGGCTTAGAGACCTTTGTTCGATACTGGATCTTAGTGGGTTAATTTGAGTCTCGATTTGAGTCGCTGCAATGAGAAATACGGAATGTAAGCGTTAAATTTCTTCAACGCTATGATTTGATGTAACAACCGATAGCTTCAGCTTTTCGAGCGTTCGATAGTAAAAGCTCAGCTCATGCGAACTTCGAATCCAAGCCTTATGAATCAGGTAATGCTCTTTTTTCAGCTGAACTTCAGCCTCTGCGTTAAGAGGTAACTGAACCAAAGCTGGCGTTACCCATTTGGTTTTCTTTTGATTAATCCAGATTTCAGCTCCATCCGGATCACTCACCAACATGCAGATTCCCTTTTTTTTATTTAATGGATTTTGACCTCGCCCAATCTGACTTAGCCAAGTCTGGCGCGACTCAGAGACTGGTGTCCAAAATGAAAAAATAAGCAGGCATAAGCCCAAAAGGTCAAAAAGCATGGTGGCTACAGCTAACAAATGGTCCTGCGTAAATCAACTTTCAAATCACAAATCTGGACCTTCTTGGTATATTGAGGCGCTCGACACGATATATTCGTTCTCGCATATCATCACCTTCATCATTAATCCGTCACCACTCGATTTATTGGCAGAACGATCATCTCCATTTATTGATCCGAGCTTCAAAAAGATCACAGATGCAAAATTTTTTCCGCGTATTTGCTGGCCAAATCGCGCAAAGATTTGAGCAAGAAGGCTTGGTGAATTTTTCACCGAATCAAACCGCACGAAAAATCATGACCGATACCCCTCTGCCTCAAAATACCCCGAAAAAACTTTGGAAACACCGACCATTCACAAGAGTCGTTAAAGGCCGAAGTGCGTATACGATCGTGCGGAATTATATTCAACTCAATGAAAAAGAGGCTTTGGGAATAATCATATATCAAAAACGAAGGCTCAAAGGCCTATCCACAACAGAGTGGGAATTACTGTGGGCTTAAGAGCTACTAATTCTTAAAAAATTTTAGTATCGCCAGAAAAGCTTGCTTCTGCACTTCCCAGCTCAAAGATTCAGCCCCTGGATTTTGCACAAGCTGTTCATCAAGAAAAGGAAAATGAACAAAGAGTCCGGAAGCTTCAGGCCCACAATGCTGAAAGAATTCATAATAAATTCGATTACAAACAAAGGCCCCGGCTGAAAATGAAATTTCTACAGGAATGTGCAGAACATCAAGTTGTTGCTTTAAACGTCCAATATCTACATTTGAAAAATAAGCGTCTACTCCGGACTCGTTGATTCGAGATGGTAAGGGAAGATAATTATTCTCGTCGGGGAAGCGAGCTTCTTGCCAATTCAGAGCCACCCGTTCAAGACCGATTTTTTTAGTTCCACCGGCCTGACCCAGCATTAAAACTTTTTTTGGTTTGAATTTATCGATCGCATTTTTTAAAACCCGTGGAGCTTCAGCGAAAGTCACCGGAAGAACGACGGTAGAAAAATCACCAAAATCTGGGGATTGTTTTTTCATCAACTCGAGTTCATTGATTAATTTTTCAGTCGGATTGATTTTTTCACCACGAAATGCTTGAAAACCGCTGACTAAAATCATGGAAATTTCATAAAGCGTTTCCAGTCGAGCTGGCTGGATTTTTCATAAACATATCTTTCGTGAAGACGATTTTTTTTGCCAAACCAAAATTCAAAAGTCTCTGGGCGTACTAGAAATCCTCCCCAATTGGGAGGACAGGGAATAGCTTGTCCTTTAAATTTTTTTTCAATTTCATCATAGCGAGTTTTAAATTCCTGTTGATCGGATAAAACTTCACTTTGTTTTGAAGCCCACGCGCCAATTTGGCTTTCTCTGGGGCGAGTGCAAAAATAAGTCTCGGATTCTTCGCGCGTTGTTTTTTCTGCTTGCCCTTCAATACGGATTTGCATTTCAAGTGCAGCCCAAAAGAAATTAAGAGCGACATGAGGCTTATTAAATATTTCGAGGGACTTTCGCCCCTCGTAATTCGTGAAAAAACTAAGTCCTCCACGAATAATGCCTTTGAAAAGAACCTGTCGGCTTGATGGTCGGCCATTAAGCCCGATGGTTGAAAGAGTCATGGCGTTGGGCTCTGGAATTTCCAGAGCCTCGGCTTCGGCTAACAAATCAAGAAAGTTCTGAAAAGGATCTTTCTCGAAAGAAAATTTAGCCATTATCTTTTTTCTTAGCTTTCGCAGCTGGTTTTCCACCAGGATGTGGAGCCGCTCCGGGCTCGCCCTTTTTTACTTCCAACAATTCGACGTCGAAAAGCAAAACAGAATTTGGTGGAATGCCAGGTCGTCCCATCGGTCCGTAGGCCAATTCCGAAGGAATAAAAAGTTTGTATTTTGAACCTTCCTTCATAAGCAATAAGGCTTCAGTCCAACCAGGAATCACACCACCAACAGGAAATTCGGCAGGCTGTCCACGATCAACTGAAGAATCGAATTTTTCTCCGTTAATTAATGTCCCAGTGTAATGAACTTTAACCTGATTATCTTTTGTCGGAGTTTTCCCAGCACCTTCTTTTTCAACAAGATACTGCAACCCAGAAGCGGTCACTTTTACATTTTCTTTTGATTTGTTTTTCTCAAGAAAATCTTTACCTTCCTTCATGTTTTTTTCGCCAGACTCAGCTTGTTTGGTTTTCATATTTTCTTGCAATTTTTGCATCGCCTGCTGAATTTCTTCAGGCTTCATTTCATTTTTGCCTTTAAGAGCATCTCTCATTGAAAGAGCCAATGTGTCTGTATCCACTTCGACTCCAGAGTTTTTTAAATTTTGGCCAATTTGTTGACCAATAGCATAACTTATTTTCTTGTTGTCATCGTTGAGGTTAACTTTTTTTTCACAAGCACCGATGAATACGGCAGCGACTAAAGCCAAACCAATTTTTTGATTTTTTTGCAAATGCATTCCACTTCTCCTTCAGTTGAAATTACTGACTGATTGTGGTCAAAAATCCAGAATTTGCCTACACATAACATCTCGCGACACCTGAATTTAAATTTTTAAAATTTCTAAAATATTTTAAGAAAGACGATTTTTTTCTGTTTCGGGCTGCTTTTGCCCAGAAGAGGATGGGGTCGCCGAATCATGAGATAATTGGGAGTGCTTAGATTTCTCTGCGTCCCCGTCATCCGGAGAATCCTCGGTGATCCCTTTTTTGAAACTACGTATTGCTTGGCCTACTGATTTCCCTAAGCCCGGGAGGCGCGACGGACCAAAAAAGAGCAGAGCAATCCCTGCAATCAAAAGCATTTCAGTCATACCTAAATTCATAAATCCTCCCGAAGACTCTACTTTAGCATAGGCTACCCTATTATAACCAGTTGCTTTATTAGTTGCGGCGTTAAGACAAACTGGGCAAGATAAGCCCCTATGAAACTTCTACGTCAGATAAAATCTTGTATCAACCTGAAACATACGTTCCTCATATTAATTTTAGCAGGGACATTCATTTCAAGCCTAACTTTGGCTCAACCTTCAAAAGCGAAATCAAAACCAAAATTAAATACCCAAGTTTTTGAAACAGATACGGATGATCAAAGCTTTTCGGCAAAGGTTAAGATTGTACGTGATATCAACAGCGAAACAGAAGTGTTTTTTGAAGACAAAAAACATCCAGGACCCTATATCTTATCCGAAACTCTGCCAAGTTATGGCCTGTTTAAAGCCCGTCTCGAGAAGAGCAAAAAAGCGACAGGCCCTTTGGTTAAAGTAATGCTTGATAACGATCGCATTAAAAGCGTGGAAATCGACGAAAACAGTCAACCTTCATCGCCGAGCGAGAAAGACGTGATCAAGTCACTATTCAAAAAATAATGCGAATTCTTGTCGTTGAAGATCAGCCTAAAATGTCCAATTTTCTTAAGCATGGCTTACAGGAAGTCGGTTACGCGGTTGATATCGCTGAAACGGGTTCGGCTGCAGAATCTTACTTAACCCAAGGTGAATATGATTTAGTCATTCTGGATGTCATGCTGCCAGATCAAAGCGGATTTGACACCGCCCGACATATTCGACGTGATTCTTATCATGGGCCAATTCTGATGCTGACAGCTCTTTCAACAACCAAGGATAAAGTCAACGGACTGGATGCCGGCGCCGACGACTATTTAACAAAACCTTATTCCATTGAAGAACTCTTAGCCCGAGTGCGCGCCCTCTTGCGAAGGCAGTCGCCAAATCAAGCGACCTCTTCTGTTTTAAAATTTGATGATCTCGAAATGGACTTAGTCCACCGTAAAGTAAAACGAGATAATCAAGAAATTATTTTAACCACAAAAGAATTTTCACTTCTTGAATATTTTTTGCGCAACCCGGATCGACCTTTAGGTCGCATCGCCATTGCCGAACACGTTTGGGATTTGCATTTTGATTCCGAAAGTAACGTGATCGATGTTTACGTCAATCTCTTGAGAAAAAAAGTGGATGTCCCTTTTAAAAAGAAATTGATCCATACGGTGGTGGGCGTTGGCTACGTACTTAGACAAAATACTTAATCCTTATCGACGAATCGGTCTTCGCGCCAAACTGACCGGCTTATTTGTTTTTATCTTTGGAGTCACCACACTTATTTTTAACTTAGCGGTATTTAATTTTATGATTAAAGCGCTCGAAGATGACTTTGATATTGCGCTCTATAATTATGCCGTTGATGTCTCAAAATCGATAAACCTCTCAACACTCAGCTCAGGGAACGGCGATTCATTGCCAAAATTAGATATTGACCAAGGAAAAATCCTGCCCTTTCCCTTGGGAAATGCTTTGATTGTTGTGCGTAACTCCGAAGGAAGAATTCTTTCTCAGGTTGGTGAATTGAATGATTTTTTTCTGCCTTATAAAAATGATTTCAGAAATTTACTTTTGCGTGGTGAAGAGGCTTCTTACCGCACGGTTAATTATTCGACCGACGAAGCCGACAGCTATCGCATGATCACCTTCGCCCTCGACACATCCAAAGAAATTTTTCTGCAGGTCGCCGCCCCCTTAACACTTCTTGAGTCACAAATTAACAAACGCCTGGATCTTTTAAAATTTGGCGTTCCCATGGTCATGATCATTGCTACATTCGGCGGAGCTTATATTGCGGGTCGTGCTCTTTCCCCGCTCAAAAATATGATTGCGACGGCTCAAGAAATTAATGCAAATAATCTTTCGGGCCGAGTCCCTATTCCTATTGCTAAAGATGAAATTCAAAAATTGGGACTCACTTTAAATGATATGCTCAACCGCATTGATAAAGCCTTTCAAAGCCAAGAAAGGTTTGTCGCTGATGCCTCTCACCAATTGCAAACACCACTCGCTATATTAAAAGGCGAATTGGAAATGATTGAAAAAAAGACCAGTGATGAAGAGAATCAAAAATTAATCAAAAGCTCTTTACAGGAAGTTGAAAATCTTTCGGGCATTGTTCATGATATGCTCCTCTTAGCAAGAATTGATGCCGGTCTTGGCGCTCTGCAAATGCAAAATTTATTTTTAGATGAAGTTTTGCTTGAAGCCATCAGCCGTGTCGAAAGATTGGCTCAAAAAAAATCCATTAAAATTTCCTTTAATATTTCTGATGAGCAAGAACGGCCGACAACTCGCGGTGATTCAGATCTTTTAATTCAACTCTTTATAAACTTGATCGAAAACGCCATTAAGTACTCACCACCCTCTTCGCAAGTTTCATTGAATCTGCTATGGAAAAAAGGAATCTCATTAGTGATCATAAAAGATGAAGGTCCGGGGATACCTGACTCATATCAAGACCATTTGTACGAAAGATTTAGCCGAGCAAGCCAAACCCAAAAAACAAGTGGCTTTGGTCTTGGACTTTCAATTGCCCATAAAATCAGCCAATTACATAGCGCAAAACTTTATGCGCACAAGGGCAGCAATATGGGTTCAGAGTTTCATTTTGAGATTAAAAATATTTAATCTGGCTTTAATGTTAGCTTTAATTCGTTCCTGTACACTTTTAACAAGTGAACCAAAACCATTTAAACCTTAAGGAGGTTTTATGAAATTATCAGCACTTATTATGTCATTGGCTCTTGTTGGATTCGTAGCTCAAGCTGACGATCATGCTGCTCCGGCAGCGGCTCCTGCAGCTGAAGTTACTGCACCAGCAGTTGATGCAGCACCTGCAGCAGACATGGGCGGCAAACAACACAAAATGAAAGAACATGGCAAAAAGAAACACGGAAAAAAAGGTAAAAAAGAAAAAAGCGGCGACGACAAATAGTCCGTTTGATTCTTAATTCGTTTTTCAAAAGGGAGCTACCTAGCTCCCTTTTTTATTGAGCGAGGCCGAGGCGTGTTCTTATATAATATAAAAGCAAATCACTGCGACAGCGGTGGGTGGTAATGCCGCCAGCAATAGATTCAACGGTGAAATAATTTTTCCAGGAAATAAATCGGACAAAATTGAATAGCCTGCTGCATTCGGAGCATTAGCAATGATCGTTAATCCTCCACCCGTGAGAGCTCCTGCGACTAAAGCGTACTTCGAACTTTCTGTTAAAGTTTGTACTTGTGAACCCAAGTAAGTTAAGGCCGCATTATCTACGATTGCAGTCAATGCGACAGATCCATAAAACAAAGTACCATCACTCAATGATGTCAACAGCGGCTGCAACCACCATCGTTGAAAAGCACCAAACACCACAAGGCCACCCAGGAAAAATGCCACTAAAAGACTTTCCCGAAAACGCAATTGATCATGATATTTTTTTGTTGCCACAGTAATGCCAAGAAAAAATAAAAATATTCCCATGAAAACACTTTGATGATGAGCGGTTAAGACAATCATCAGCAAAATAATTAAATGTAAAATAACGATTCCAGCTGACATGTTCGCATGCCCTTGACTTCGTTTTTCCGATAATTCTTTTAAGCTGTAAAATGACACAGCTAATTCTTTTCTAAAAAATAAAACGAATAACAAAGAATTGATCACGACTGTTGCTATGGACCTGAAACCGAAATTTAAAAAAACAAAATTAAAATCCCAGGCCCAAGTTTTCGCCACCATCAGTATTGGCGGCGCTGCGAAAGGGGTCAGCGCTCCGCCGACAGATATATTAACAAAAAGCACGGCCAATAAAGTGTAAGTTAATTTTTTGGAAACTTGACGAGCCAAATTTTTAATTAATAAAGCTGTTACTGTTATGGCGGCAGGTTCTGTGATCAGACTTCCAATCAATGGCCCAAGAATCAATATCATTAAAATATCAGTGAACTGCGCAGGCGTTCGCGCTATTTTTTGAAAAATAAAACTCACTCTTTCGATTATCATTTGCACAAAGAATAGAATCGGTCGGGTTGCGGCTACAATCATAATCACAAAGACAAATAAGGGCTCGGTAAAACTAAGACTTTCTTGATACGCGATAACCGACGAAGGACTTTCAAAAAAGGCAAAAAATAGAAAAAAAACTCCGGCCCAAAAACCAAAAACCACTTCAATTTCGCCTAAAAGATGAAATAAGGCATGAAAAAAACTGTCGTTGGGAAAGTGTCGAGATAACTTTGCAATCGATGAAGTTAAAAAAGTGTGTACAACCGCAATTGCAAAAAAAATTGTTCCAATAATTTCAATTTTCAATTTTTAGCCTCGTCTATTAGATTTACTGAGGAGGCTTTGGTTTCATATCATAATCGCAATACAAGGCGTTCGCAGTAATCGTCGCTCTTTGCTTCTGGAGTTCAGCAACAGTAAATTGAAAATCCTTGGCACTGCATTTTGCAGCAGCGAAAATATCCGCAATGCCTTTAGCTTCCGGCGGAGTCATGACTAAGTTCCAAATGAGTTTTACCTTTAGCCAATTTGCCAAATAGCCACACCAGATCTGTTTGTTTGGGGGCATGTATTCGTCAGGCGCATTGTCACTCTTTTTTTGGTTTTCTGTTCCATTAACTGCCAGTAATTGAATTTCATTAAAAAGAAAATTTGCATACAAGCAACGATATTTTTGATTCCAAGTCCAGGCTCCGGTGGTGTAAGCCTGCTTCAAAGGAATAAAGTGATCAATTTGAATGTCTGTAGCTTTTCGAAAGATTTGATTGGTGTAGGGATCCAGCCATTCTCCTGTTGCGACGATACAACGTTTGGCATCAGAGTATGTCACCGCAACCCGAGAGTTCTTAACTAAAATTTTTCCGCGAGTGTCCAAACAGTTATTGTCACGATTATCATCAATCCAAGTACCAAAATGTTTGTCTCGATTGTAGGGCTCAGTGGGTATTGGCAAAGACTTCCCTGCACGATCCCACTTCAATAAGTTAAATACGGACCCGCCTTGCGCTGTTATATTCGTGCTTAAAGATTCAATGGTGCCTTGAGGATCTAAAAATTTTTGCTGAGTGGGCGTTTGATTTATTTGGTAATAATCAGGGAACCGAGTCGACCTTTGACTCTGTCCAAAAGCGTCGTCTTGGGCCCCTAAAATTAAAACTGCTTGAAAAAAGACAACGGAACAAAACAATCGATGCAATCTTTTACTGATTTTCATATTCCCCCTCAAGTCCTTTTGAGTTCTCGACAACTAAATTAAAGTCTAGCATTCTTGCCTAAGCAAGCTTGGAAACTATAAAAAGGTCTAGTTTTTAGGTTGAGATCGCATTAAATAGATTTCAGAAGTAGTTACGCAAACGAGGGCACTCACATATCTGACATAAGTCTAATTCGTATTTTGAAAGAACATCTGCAGGATGATTTAAGCTCAGCAGAGTTTACATTGGGCACTCTCTTTGTTTTATCTGGTCTTCGTTCGCAGAATGACCGCTGGATGCAAATGATTTTGAAAAATCAAATCCAGACTCCCTCGGATAATTTCAAAATAAAATCTTTTTTAACAATAGAAAATATCACCACTCTTCTTTCGCAGAATTTGTCACCGATGCAGTTTGAAAAACATTTTCGTTTACCACTCCAACTTTTGCATAAGGCTTCAATGCAAGGTTCAAAAAATTTAATCGACTATTGTGACCAATGGCGATGGCGCGGAGTCCCGCTTTCGGTTTGGCATAGTTTAAAGAATTGGCACAGCGGCCAATATAAACTTGTTCTGCGCTTTGACATTCCGACCCCGCAAGAAATTTTAGAAATGCAAATACAAGGTCAACGTTGCGTGAGTGTTTTTTGCGAAGCTGATCAATTAAAACAAATTCACGAACATCACCGCGATGCTTTTTTATTTACTGTTCATGATTTAGAACATGCTTGGCAGTTCAATTCCCAACCTGAACTTTTTCATTTCCAAATGCGCTGGGCAAAGCTGCTTTCAGATGCTTTTATTCAAGGACCTTGGCGATCCTTCATCGACAAGGAACTGACTGATGACCTCAACTATTTAATTTCAGATATGAACACTCATCCTTGGCATGCCTTGCTGACTTTAAAAAATCTATGGCTGCAAAATTGGAAACTAAAATTAGGCATGGAAAAAAATCAAAAACTCTCGGATCCAGACGAGTTAAATTTTAACCAGTCTTGGGTGGAACTTATGAATTTTTGGGCAATGCCCAAACTTGAAGACTTAAGCAAATCATCTCGAGTTGATTATTTTTTAATGCAGTTAAATTCTGCACCTAGAAGCGGTCTAATAAATAGTCAGCCGAGGCAACGAAGGATCACTATTTATTAGACCGCTTCTAATTCATTTTAAAAAAACGCTTACACCCGCGCGGTTCGCTGGCAGACTTTTTTGGATATTTCCAAATAAAATTTCAGCATTTACAGAATGAAATTTTGGAAAATATTTTTGAATGTAAAATTTAATTTCAGCGCCTTCAAGATTTTTTTGACAATTGATTTCGAACTCGGCTTCAATTTCACAATGTTTTTTATTATTTTCTTCGCGAAGAACATCCAATGTTTTTTTAGTCCATACACAAGAATATTCACTTGGGATAACAACCATATTCGGGATTGACTGCTCAAATTTTTGTAAATTTGCACTGGCTTTCAATATATCTTTTTTCTTCTTAGGCTCATACTCGAATCCAAGAATGCTTTCCCCCGGAGTTTCCACTATTAATTTTCCGGTTTTTCCATCAAAAGCCAGGGACCAAGTCGATACCCCATGCGCATGAGCTTTCACCGATTTAGTTTGGTTTTGGGCAATAGAATTTGTAAAAAAACCAAACAGGAGTGCTAAAATCACAGATAAGCGTATTGACATGGATTTTTTTCCTCCATTTATAATTCTGAAGCAAATAATTTGCATTTAAAAGTCTTTTCCAATAGTTAGACGATATGAATCAAAAGACGAATTCGATCCTATGGGTCAAACACCTACATCTAGCCTATGGCTCGCGCAGCATTATAAAAAATCTTTCTTTTGAACTTAGCACAGGACAATGGCTTGCAATTACTGGCGCAAATGGATGTGGAAAAAGCACTCTGTTACGCGCTCTTGTTGGGCTCCATCCTTATATTGGCGAAATCCAATTCCCTACTCTGCCCATCATCGGATATTTGCCCCAGCAGTCTCCGCTGGATTTTCAATTTCCACTACGAGTCGATGAGTTTGTTTCGTTGGGACTTTGGCAATCTAAAATTCCCGATAAAGAAAAAGCAATCGAAGAAGCTTTGCTAAAACTAAATGCACTTGATTTAAAAAAATGGGCTTTAAGAGAACTTTCTCGCGGGCAATTCCAAAGAGTTGCTTTGGCTCGTGCCATTGTTCATCATCCTCAGCTTCTTATTTTAGACGAGCCCATGACTGGCTTGGACGAAAATACGATCCACGATCTTTTCGAATTTATAAATCAGTTTCGTAAAGATGGTGGCGCTGGCTTAATGGTCCTTCATGACGAAGCTCGACGCCTGCAGTTTGGTTTTGAAAAATTGGACTTGAGTCAACCCCAAGTCATGGTGGAGTCGAAATCTTGAAACAAATATTTTTCGATCCCTTTTTTGAATTTGATTTTTTAAGACATGCCTTGCTGGCCTGCTGGCTGCTGAGTTTTTCTTCGGTTCCTCTGGGACTTTTTATGTCATATCGCCGCCTAAGTCTGACCGGAGATTCATTGAGCCACGCCATTCTTCCTGGCATTGCTTTAGGATTTTGGTTCTATGGTCTTTCAATTCCAGCAATGACAATTGGTGGACTTATCGCCGGCTTCATAATTGTTTTGATCTCGAACTGGTCCAGTAAAATTTCGCTTCTGAAAGAAGATTCCACCTTAGCAGTAACTTATCTTTTAGCTTTGGCTCTTGGAGTTTTTTTAGTCAGCATCAAAGGAAGTCCTCTGGATCTGTTTCATTTTTTATTTGGTAATATTCTGTCCATTGATTCTGAAAGCATTTTATATCTTGGCTTGGCAACGCTCTTAATACTCACTCTCTTGTTCATTATTTATGAACCACTAAAAATTCTCACGGTGGATTTTGAATTTGCTCAATTCTTAAAAATAAAAACGAATTTGATTCATATCTTATTTATGACCTTAGTAGTTTTAAATCTGGTCATTTCCTTCCGTGTTCTGGGAACATTATTGAGTGTTGGTGAATTGATTATCCCCGCCATCACTGCTCGACTTTTTTTCCAAAGATTTTCGTCCCAAGTTATTGGTGGAATTTTAATAAGCTTAGCTTCTTGCTTTGTCGGCTTACTTTTATCTTTTCATTATAACTATCCTTCTGGACCTACTTTAATTCTTTCGATGGGCGTCTTTTTTGTCTTTGGTCTTTTCCGACGTTGGATACATGAGGGTTAATAAATGAAACTAACTATTTGGGCCTTCGTTTTTTTATTTAATATTTCTATTTCTAAAGCAGAAAATAAACCTTTGGTTTTAGTTAGCTTTAGTGTCTTAACAAATATCTGTTTGGAAATAGGCAAAGATGATTTTGATATAAAAAACATAAATTCCGCTGGATCTGATGAACACAGCTTTGAACCAAAACCCGATATCATAAAATCTTTGAAAAAAGCCAAAGCTTTGATCCTGAACGGTTTGGGTTATGAACCCTGGTTTGAGCATCTTAAAAAGGATTATTCTGGCACTGTCCTTATTGCCAGCAAAGGAATTGAAGAACTGAGCTTCCCCGATCCCCACGCATGGCTAGATCCAATGAATGGAATTATTTACGCCGAAAATATAAAAAATTTATTAATAAAACTTCGACCAGAAAAAGAACAAGTAATTAAACTTCGTTTTGAAGCCTTCAAAAATAAATTAAAACTAATTTTTGAAGAAGAAAAAAAGAAATACCAAAGATTATCTAATCGTAAAGTGGTTACCAGTCATTCCAGCTTTAATTACTTAGCTAAAATGTTTAATTTGCAGTTTTACTCTCCTTACGGGGTGAGCACCGACCACGAAGCCTCCGCTCGAGATTTAAAGCGCGTTATCGAAATCATTCGTAAAGAAAAAATCAATTCCCTTTTTACTGAGTATGGAGTTTCCGACGGAATTATGAAAACTCTTTCCAATGAAAGTGGCGTTATGATTTCAGGAATGCTTTACAGCGACAAACTTTCTGACTCATCCGGCCCCGCCAAAGATTATTTATCTATGATTAAGTACAACTTGGATGAAATTCACAGGGCACTCTCGGCAAAATGATAAAGCCTCCCAGGCTCACTTAAGGACAGAAGTAGGCAGAACCACGAACCGCAGTGCCATAAATCGAAGCACTTTCGATCTTCACATAATTAGCACCCTTCGCCGCGGCTTCTTTTTTCATATCTTCCATCGCCAATTCCATATTTGGTTTTGTGCCGATCAATTTCCCTTGTACCGGGCCCAATTCATTGCAGGTAGGTTTAGCGCTGTCTCTTGATAACTTCACATCTTTGGCTTCCATGATAATGGGATGAGAAGCACAGCCCACTAAAGCAAAAAATATAAAACCAACTAGATATTGAATCAGACTTTTCATAATTCCCCCGGGAATTTTTAAAATATTTGTATTTGTAGACAAAATTGAGCTTAACAGGAGAATTCAAAACAGGAAGATATAACGCCCCGAGCTTCAAATCCTTTGACTCTGTGTTTTAAGGATATGATACCTCAATTATGAAAAACAAAATGTGTCTTTTTTACTTCACCCTATTCCTTTTTTCGTGCACGACAAAATCGCCGCTAGGGTCTGCAGACAATCCCATAAAATTTTATTTAGTACCAGGTCAGGATGCCCAGGTCCTCGAGACCAATGGCAAGCTGATTGAAAGTTGGTTGGCTCAGGAAACAGGCTATCACTTTGAAATTCGTATTCCTTTAAATTACATTTCGGTTGTTGAATCTTTTGGCTCGAAAAGAGCAGACATGGCTTTAATTAATACTTTCGGTGCGATTTTAGCTAAAGAAAAATATCAAGCAACGATTCGTCTTCGTGGCATTCATTTTGGTCGTGATTTTTATAACGGCCAAATTATCGTCAGAAAAAATAAAATAAAAAAATTAGAAGAACTTAATGGAAAAAAATTTGCTTTTGTGGATCCGGCTTCGGCTTCAGGTTATCTGATGGCTGCAGATCTTCTTAAAAAGAAAAACATCCAACCTAAGGAATTTATTTTTGCCGGCGCCCACGACAGTGCAGTGATGATGGTTTACCAAGGAAAAGTAGATGGAGCCGCGACGTTTTATTCGCCGGAATCCAAGGGAGATCCTCAAGACGCTCGTAAATTGGTAAAAACTCAATTGCCTGATGTCTTTGAAAAAATCGCAGTGTTGGCACTGACAGATGCCATTCCCAATGACCCCGTCTTATTTAGCAAAGATTTTCCCGATGATATGAAGGGAAAAATTTCTTTGGCTTTAAAGAAATGGATTAAAACCTCGGAAGGCCAGAAGACCATGATGATTTTATATAACATGAGTGATTTGCGAGATAGTTCCGATGAAGAGTATGATGGAATTCGCCAGACTTTGTTGAGATTGGGGAAGACGGCGGCGGAGTTTATTAAGTGAGGAGTCTAGATTAGAAATATAAAGCGGCACGAAGACTGCTTTATATTAATTATTTTTTAAAGGGGAAGAGACAATATTTCTTTTTCAAGTGTTTCTGAGTAAGGCATCAAAAAGGAAAATCCTTCCTTTTTGATATTGTATGGTCTTGAAATATACTCGATTTTTTTAACATAAACCGGAATCTCATTTTCTAAAATTTCCAGACGTGCTCCTGGATGACCCGACTCAGCATTTTTAACATAATAAAGTAAAGGATTGATGCCAAGATTCGTGTTAATATTATTATTAATATTAATTGGGATCTCGCATGAAGAATTTTGACCCAGCAATTTACAATCTTCACTAAATTTGATCATACCAATATCAACCGTAGCAGGTTTATTGCTAACAGAAGTAATCCTTATTTTATATTTATTTTTAGAACTTATAGGAATTAAAGTTAGTAACAGCTGATTGTTAAATTTCATTTCTCCGAACTCAGCATTAGAAAATGCTTGAGCGACTAGTTTTCTTGTATAATTAGAATTTACTGCTTGCTGATTTTCCCTATCATAAGCATAAATTGCTTCATGTAAAGCCAAAGCAGCGATATTCAGTTGGGATTGACGGAATAAATCATTAATACTTCCATCGATAAAGATAGCTTCGTAGTCGTCGCGCCACTGAGCAATTTGTTGATACTGACATCCCTTATCGATAAAAATTATTTTTGCGTCTTTAATAACTTCAAACTCTTTATTTTCAACCACTGCTTTATGACTTACATAATAATCAAGCTTTTCTTTAATCGCATATGCCAATTGTGGCGATGCTTTAAAAATCTTCTTCATAGCATCATTCAAAAGTTCATTTGCGGTTTTACCAGCTGGATCAACAAGTTTATACCGACGAGCTTCGCGTCCTTCATATAAATCATAAAGCTCGACCGATTTCGTTGATAACCCATCATGAGATAAGCAAGTATGCGTTCCACCACCACCTGTCCCGCCTCCACCCTCAACAGCGAAAGCGCTAATTGCTCCGATTTGGAAGGCAATTGCAAAAAAGATCGACAATGCGACTGCACGAGATACCAATAGGTTCTTCATAAAATCTCCTCAAAATTACGTTGTCTTGAAGTGCAATTAACACGACAAGAGTTGTTTGTTTCATAGAGTTATAAGCTATTTGACGCTTCGCGTCTGCATCTTTATTGTGAACAAGTACTCATTTTGAGTATAATTTATAAACATGAAAAATCGTTCGGTCTTTACCTTTAATTCCTATAAGCCATTGATGTCACGGATGCTTTTAGATCCTTCCCTGCGTGGGCAGCTATCCCGCGCTGCTGAATATTTAAATTGTCAACGCTCCTACCTTTCCCGAGTCATCAGCGATAAAGAGCACTTAACTCCGGATCAAGCCTATATGCTTTGTAAATTCTGGAAGCTAAATACAGACGAAAGAGAATACTTTTCAACTTTGGTAGAGTACGAACGCGCGGGACAGCCTGAGTATCGAAATTTTTTAAAATTGAAAATTTCAGAAATGAAAAAAAAGTATGAATCCATTCAAGAGCGGACACAAAGACAATCCCACGTCACTGATAATTTGGAACTTCAATATTTTGCCAGTTGGATTTCTTGCGCCTTACAGTTTTTAACGATGATTCCTGAGTACCAATCTGTTAGTTCTTTATCAGAAAGACTTTGTCTTAAAAAAGAAGTCATTACTGAACACTTACAGCAATTACAAAAAAGAAATCTTGTAGAATTAAAACAAGATAAATGGATCAATAAATCTAGCAACTTTCACGTTCCTAAAGAATCACCCTTGGTTATGCTTCATCATCAAAACTGGCGATCACGAGCTATTTTAGATGCACAAAATATTAATTCGGATCATGTGCATTTCACCGGAGTTTATACTTTAAGTTTTGATGACTTCCAGCGTGTTAAAGACATGCTCCTTAACTTTATTGCGGAAGCGAATTTGATTGTGGGTCCTTCAAAATGCGAAGAAGGTGTTGCGATTACTTGTGATCTATTTAGAATTTAAAACTGCGCTGGAGCTTAAGTCGTGCGTTAGTGTCTACACTAACATTCCACCCTAGCCCCGCTTCTTACGCTCCAAATATTCAGTGTAAGTCTCATCAAAAGTCTGAATGCGATTTTGATGAACTTCAAACACTCTTGTCGTCACTTCTTTTAAAAAATGGCGATCATGGCTGACCATCATGACAGTTCCAGGAAAGCGTTTCAAAGATTCCAATAAAACTTGTCTTGAACCAATATCCAAATGATTGGTCGGCTCATCCAGAATTAAAAAATTTACCGGCGAACCTAAAATTGTGGCCAATACGACGCGACTTTTTTCACCGCCGGAAAGTATTTTGATTTTTTTAAGAACATCATCACCACTGAATTTAAAGGCGCCAAGCAGGCCGCGTAAAAAACCCAATCCCGCTTGGGGAAAATGACTTTGCAATTCATCGATAACTGTTGCTTCAGGATCCAAAACATCCATGGAATTTTGACTGAAATAACCTATTTGTATCGAAGCACCAATATTGGCTTTACCTTCAGTGGACTGGGCATGACCTGCAATAATTTTAAGTAACGTGGATTTTCCCGCACCATTCACACCAATGACAGCAACACGGTCCAATCTTTTCACCAAGGCATTTACATTTTCAAAAACTAATTTCGTGCCTTGATTTTCCCGAGGCCATACTTTTTTTAAATCCTGCAGCTTAACAACTTCATCCCCACCCCGAGCAGGCACCGGCCACTCCATCTGAATCAAAGATTCTTCAGTGGGCACTTCAATGCGATCAATTTTTTCTAATTTTTTTACTCGCGATTGAACTTGCGCCGCATGAGAAGCTCGAGCAGCAAATCGAGCAATGAATTCCTCTTCTTTAGCCAACATATCGTCCTGGCGTTTTGCTGCTGCAACTAATTGCTCTTTGCGAATTTCTTTTTCTTTTTCGTAAAAATCATAATTTCCCGAATAGCTCGTGATAGCTTGATTAGCCACCTCGACGATTTTTGTTACAAGTCGATTCATAAACTCACGATCATGGCTGGTCATTAATAAAGAACCTGGATATTGCCTCAGCCATTCTTCAAGCCAAACGATAGATTCCATGTCCAAATGATTTGTGGGTTCATCCATTAAAAGCAAATCGGGCTTCAGCAAAAGTATTTTTGCCAGCGCGATTCTCATTTTCCATCCTCCACTGAAACTTTCAGTGGGACGATGATAATCATCCGGACCAATACCCAGACCAGTTAAAATTTCTGCTGCCTTTGATTCAACCGAGTAACCACCAATATCATCAAACCGACTTTGCAATTCACCATAGCGCTCAAGCCACTGGTTCATGGTTTCATCATCGACATTCTCGGTCGCAGATCTTTCTAAATTCTTTTCAATGTCACGCAATTCATTTTGAATTTTTTCAATGTCACCCACTGCTGATTTAACTTCGTCCAGGGCAGTTCGCCCTTTCATATCTTCAATGTCTTGGGAAAAATAACCAACGCGAATTTTTTCGGATTTTGAAATTGTTCCTGAGTCATATCCTTCTTCGCCAACAAGAATTCGAAATACGGTGGTTTTACCGGCGCCATTGGGACCAACTAAACCCACCTTTTCACCAGAGTTAATTTGAAATGAAGCTTTTTTATAAAGAATCTTAAGGCCGTATTGTTTTGTTACACTCGAGAAATGAATCATGAATCACTGATTTTTCTTTTTCCAAAAACCAAAATAACCGAAGTTGCGCCCCAGCCATTTCTGCACGGGCTCATTCCAATTTTGATTACCTGTCATCCAATCACCGCCCAAAGAAATTCGACACAATAAAAATACATCCTTACCAAATTGTTTTTTCCGACATTGATATTGATACCAAGAATCTGTTTTCCAATCCAAGGAAGGAGTCATTCCCGATTGTTGAAAAGAATAAGCCATCGGCTGCACTTCAGCATGCAAACAACTAGGGACCTGATTTAAACCAGCATAAAGAATATTGCGAACTTCAATCAAATACGGACTGTCACAGCTATTGTTAAGTTTAGGTGTAATGGAAAGAAGGTTGTATTCTGAGCCGTCAAAATTGTTGCGAAAGCCATTTTCAACTACTTTTTCTTCGACCGAGGTCACCCACCACAAATCGAGTTTGGCTTTAGGATCTATCGAATATAAAATAAATTTCCACTCACCAAGCAAGACAGGATCCAAAGTGGACTCCCAGGAATTGAACTGCTCATTAATCCTATTGTAATCAGGGCCCGGAAATACTTCACGCACAATTGAGGAAGCAAAACTAGCCGAGTTCAATCCTAAAATAATAACAATAATAATGGTTTGGAGCATGCCAATTGCTAACAGTTAGACCCCCATGAATCAATCTCTTTTCACTGATTCATCATTAAACTTCTTGCTCAAAAGAGCCGCTCTTGAGACATTTTCACAATGCAAACACCAAATACTGCCGAAGACTTGCCGGCCAACTCTATCCCGGCGCCTTTGGGCAAAAGAATCATGGCTCTTCTGGTAGATTTGTCGGTAATTACCGTAGCTTCTTATGTCATAGCCATTGTTCCTCTTTTTGCAATGGCTTCATCAGCATATGTTTTAAACAACTTCTTGAATGAACTTACGGGAATGGTTCTTATCCTCGTTTACCTTTTAGTCCTGCTCTTAATCTTTTCACTTACACTGCATTTGTATTTTATCTATTTCGAAACAAAAGACGGCGCGACACCAGGGAAAAAAATATTTGGCCTCAGCGTTCTTTCGGAAAATGGTCAAAAAATTACCCGCAATCAAGCTATTAAAAGAGAAATCCTTAGAACTTACATTGAACTGCCTTTAATTTTACCAGCATTAATTTCGATTTTATTATCAGATAAAAATCAGCGCTTGGGAGATCGATTTGCAAAGACGATCGTGGTTTACTCAAAAAATAAAGAATATCAACAAGATCATCCTTTACCAACGGCAGAAAATAAATTTAAGCCCGCAGGTTTTTGGATCCGATTTGTGGCTCAAATGATTGATGGCTTGATCATATCCGTTATCCAATATCCCATTATTATTCCTTTTAGTGTATTTACAAACCAAACGTGGAATCCAGTCACCGCATTTGTAACAACAGTTGTCTCTACTCTATTTTCATTTCTAATCAGCTTCGTCTACGCCGGCTGGTTTTACACACGAAGGGCTGCGACCCCTGGAAAGATGCTATTTAGAATCAGAGTTGTCGATGCTGAAACCGGCAATAATCTGACTTGGGGACAAACTTTCCTTCGAGAATTCATAGGTAAAATGGCTTCCGCAATTGTTCTTTGTATTGGCTATATTATGGCCGGCCTTAGGCAAGATAAAAAGGCCCTGCATGATTTGATTGCTGGAACTCAGTGCTTACGAGACACCACTCCGGCTAAAGATGTCCTAGATTGAGCATAAACTTAAAATAATCGAAATTGTGACTCAAAATAAGATGTGCGTGACGAATTAGGCACTGTAGAACAGTTTGATAATAAACCCCTTCTTCTCATTTTGAGGCTTAAGCCTTGCTGGTCTTAAACCGATAAGTTTGCATGGGCAAATGTTCGTTTAAAACCCTATTTGTTCTTACTTGTTTTGCATTACTGCAATCCTGCACAAATGCAATACCCAAACTCTCGGGACTTAACGTGGATATAAGCTCCACCGCTGAACCTGTTCAAGTATTGAAAGTGGAGGCAAATCCAGTTTCAGGAGCCTATAATTTAAATCAAATCGTTGAGATTAAAGTTGTATTTTCTGATACGGTTTCCGCGCAATATGCCACAAACAACATATCGACTTTCCCTCCTAAACTAAAACTTGAAACCGGCAGTGTCGATCATGAAGCCACTTACTATTCTGGAAATGGGACAAATACTTTAATATTTCGTTATACCGTTGTTGCTGGCGACTCTTCGAGTGATTTGAATTATGTAAGTACAGATTCTTTGGACTTGAATACTTCAAGTTTAGTTGGCTCTAAAGGACAATCGGTAATTAAAGATCTTCCTGCTCTAAATTCAACTTCCTCGCTTGCAGGAACCAGCGCTATCAGTATCACGGGCACAGCAGGACATTTCCTTATTACTGCTGGAGCTACCTTTTCAGACACGGTGCTGAACTTCTCGTCCATCCAAACAGTAACTATTAAAAATATATCGGCGAACAACATAAATATCTCAGCACTCAGTTTATCGAGTACGACAAATTTTAATTTTGTTGGCGCGGCTTACCCAGGCGGATCATTTGCCCAAGCTTGCCCAACACTGCCATCTGCATTTGTTGCGGGGGCAACGTGTAAATTGCAAATTGAATTTAACCCGAAGAGTGTCTCAGCGAGTTTGCTAGCTCAATTGAATATTGCTTTTACCGATGGCAGCAATGCCATCACCAACTCATTGACCATAAGTGGCGCCGGCCTTGCCTCATTTCCTTTAACGGTTGCTGACAATTACGACGTGAGCTCAACTTGGAATAAATATATAAAAAGCGACGGAACACAAGTTTACAATGCGACAGCAACAGCTTGCAACGGCAGTGAAAGCGGCGACTATTTTACTGGCTGCATTCATGCTGCTGAAATAAAACGTGTTGAAGTTCCAGTTATTAGTAGCATGTCTTGCTCGACCTTAACGATCACTGACAACTTAAATCTTTTTAATTGGATCTGTAATGATGCGGACTCCGGAACCAGCGGAGTCATCACATTTTACAGCAAATCCTTAAAAACAGATAAAGGTTTAAAAAACCTAATCCAAGCGAGCGGCGCTAGTGGAGCTTGGATTCCTAATTTTACACAAATTCACGTGACAAGTGGTGGAGTCAACGTCGGCGCTCTTTACGGCGCAAGTACGGCTGCAGCTTGGTGGAGTAATTCAATTCTACAACTTCCTGTGAATGCCAGCCCCGCAAGCCTTTTGCTAAGCGATACTAACCATCCTATTTACGTTATCAATGCTGATCAAGACACTGAAGGTGGATATCAAATTGGCGCCAGCGGAATTTCATTTGTAACTTTGGGTATATCAAAAATTAATCAAACAGGATCTTCATTCACTGCAAATTGTCGAAACGATGGTGGTTCGACAACTTCGGGGCTGGATATGCGTGGCATATTCTGCGGTTATCAGAAAAAATTCCTGTGGTTTGAAGTCAATTTGGATGGCAAATATGGCACTGTAGCAAACTATGCCGGCGCTGGTATTGTTCTCAACGGCACTAAGTTAACTCGAATACAGTCGTCAACTTTTAAAAATTTTAATAGCTCTGGTTCCTATTCTGCGATTCGATTATTGAATTCAAACAAAAATCTGAACAGTCACATTGATATTTTCAATGTCAATTCCGCCATCAGTTTAGATAACTCAAGTTTCAATTTTATTAAATTTTTACGAATGGCAAAAATTCAATTTGCAGGAGGAACTGCTTCTGCTGTTTTCTTAAATTCAGCAAACTCTAACAAACTAACAGATATTCAGCTTTCAGGAATGGTAACCACCTCGGCCGCTTTTGGAATCTATTCTAATTTTAGTGACGGAAATATTTTCCAAAGAGTCTCTATCTCAAATATTGATGCCCAAGCTAGCTTAGGATATGCGACTGGGATTGCGTTAAGTGATGTTACCAACTCTGTCCTTTCGCAAATCACTATCTTTGGTGTCGAAGGGAATGGAATCACATTGGATGGCGTATCTTCGACAAGCTCCAACTATTTATCGCATTTGACCTTAATAAATAATACGGATTTTGGGCTCCAACTTTGGGGCGACAATGTCTCGGATAATTTTTTCAACTCAACGGTGGTTGGAAATAACGATGATAATATTTTGATATTTGGTGATGTTGTTACTCCAACTGCGAGCCTTAATAATATTTTTTACAACACAGTTTCAACCAATTCAGTCAATTCTACTGGATCAGTTTACATAGACAGAAATTACGAGGCAGCCTTCAACGGTTATATGGTAAGTACTTATGGCGAAGCCAACGCTTGTTTGATTGGAACTACAGGCGTAACTACAAATCTAAATGCGGCTTGTCGAGGTACACCAGAAACTGCAAGTGGAAGCGCACTCGGTTCATTCGTTACTAAAGTAACTAGCGATGATGCTACAAATACTGTGGACAGCAATGGCACCTCGGCATTTACAGCACTGACTTCGATCGCTGAATGGCTCGATTTTAATTTTGGATTTCGTGGATGGTCGCGAAGCACTGGCACATTTCCATCTGTGAGCAATCAAGGGCCCTGCGATGGCAGTTTTGCATGTCGCATTTGGGACTGGCGCTTAAAACCTTCGACTTCACTTTACAATAGCAGCTTCAGCTACTTTTCACAAAACCCCGCCATCAGTTTTTCTGGCGGGAACTGCACAAGTTCTTTGTCGGGAAATGATGTTGTAACTGTCAACGGGAAAACTTTCTTAAAATATGCAATTGAAATTGATGGCGATGATGTGGGCAATGACAACGGACTTTGTCAATCGGGCGATCATTGTGTCTACGCACTCAATGTTGGATCTTATCAAGGTGAAGGCGAGATCAACAAAACAAACTATTGCACTACTCCATCCTCTGGCGTCACCGTCACAAACGCAAAAATTTTCAAATACACAGACACCAGCGCGCCCAGCTGGTAGTTCGTAATTAATAATTCAGATTATTGTCGATGAGTATCGTGATAGCTTTAAAAAGCCCCTTGTCTATTTTTGCAAGGCATCCCTCCATGGATTCCAGTCTTATGGCCATCCTGGCCGACTGAGCTTGCAAAAATAGACAAGGGGCTTTTTAAAGCCAACAAGATTTTCGCAATAATTTGAATTATCTATTGCGAATTACCAACTTAGAGCGTGGCGTGTTTTAGAACATGGAGTATTTTAAGAACCGACATTCGATATTTCCGTTATAGACGAAATGTTTTCGAGTTGATTTCAGCTTCATATCGCCAATCAGTTCCCGGTTGCCCGAAAGAATCCAGCAGTCCCAACCTTTGAATCGATGCTTGAGAGTAAATCCCAAGTCGCGATACACATCTCGCAGATTATCTTCATCACCAATGCGCGCACCGTAGGGTGGATTTACTACGGCTAAGCCTTTTTCGGTTGGCGGAGTCACTGTCGCAACAGGTTCACGTTTAAATTCGATCACGTGGTCCACACCCGCATTTGCGGCGTTCTCTTTAGCCATGTTGATAGCGCGACGATCGATATCAAAGCCATACAACTTGAATTCAAGATCTTGTTTTTCCTGATCCATGGCTTCAGTAACTAATTTTTCCCATACTTCTTTTTCAAAGTTGAGCCAATTCATAAAACCAAATCGTTTGCGATGAATCCCTGGCGCAATGTTCAAGGCTATCATAGCCCCTTCGATTAAAAATGTACCAGAACCACACATAAAATCCACCAAGGGAGATTTCTGATCCCACTCACTGAGCTTCAGCAAACCCGCTGCTAAATTTTCTTTCAGCGGAGCCTCTACAACTTCAGTTCGGTAACCCCGTTGAAATAAGCTTTCACCCGAAGTGTCCAAGGCTAAAGAAAAATAATTCTTGTAAGCTTTGACGTGAATTCGCAAAGTTGGACGGTCATTTTCCACATCTGGACGAATCCCAAACTTGTCACGAAATTGATCGACGATTGCATCTTTAATTTTCATCGCGACATAACGTTGATCATTCATCATGCAATCTTTTACAGAGGCATCAATGCTGATGGATTGATTTGGTTTAATATACTTAGTGAAGTCATGGCGCAAAACTTGTTTGTAAAGTTCTTCGGGTTGATAAGCGGAAAAATCCAAGATCGGCTTTAAAATTCGACTCGCTAATCGTGAGTGCAAATTTGCTTTGTAGCAACCTTCCCAGTTACTTTCAAAAACGACTCCTCCGGGATTTCGATCAATGGTTTGAAGTCCTAATTCCTGAAGTTCTTTTTCAAGAGCTTCGATCATTCCTTTGGGGCATGAGGCATAAAATTGTGGCACAGAGGAGTCCTTTCGGTTGTTCAGAACTCCCTCTTCCCAATGGCCTTTCGGCTATCCGTAAGGAGTTCTTTTAGGTGTCTCGATATTGTGGACCGCCCCCACCTTCTGGAGTCGTCCAATCTATATTCTCGAAGGGGCACTTTATATCACAGGTTTTACAATGAATGCAATTTGTGAAGTTTATTTGTAGTTCGTACTCACCTTTGTATTTTTTGGATGGCTGCATTTCATAAACATTCGCGGGGCAAAAATGGTTGCAAGGGCTTTTGTATTGAGGAGCGCAGATACTTCGACAGACGTCCCCATCCTTTAAAATCAAATGGTTAGGTGAATTTTCATCATGCATGGTCCCAGTCAAATAAACGCTGGAAAGTTTATCAAAAAATAATACCCCATCCGGTTTGGGCAGCTTATTTTCCTTATGCTCTAGGCCCTGAGGGCCCCAAATCTCGACCACAGTTTCGGTGGTTTTTGCATCCTTTTCCACTTTCATGTTATTTATTAAACCCCGGCCGCCCGTAATCTCTTGCAAGGCGATTAAAGGCAAAGACTCAAAAATTCCCATGCTCAAAGTTTGATGGAAATTCCGCACCCGATAGAGTTCTTTTTTGACAAAACTTTGTTCAATTTTAGTTTCATAGGACTTTGTCACATTTTCCGAGAAATCTGAGGCAGCCAGGGCTTCCATAGCGACATCACCTGCAAGCATTCCTGATTTCATTCCCAAATGAATGCCCTTAAGTTTTTGCACGTCCACAAAGCTGGCACTATCCCCACACACCATCCAACCATCACCAAAAAGTTTTGGACGGGAATACCATCCCCCTGCAGGAAGAGTTTTTCCGCCATAAACAACGACTTTTCCACCCTTCAGCATTTTCTGCAGGAAAGGATGAGTTTTCAATCTTTGCAATTCACGATGAGGATCAAGTAAAGGATCTTTGGTATCAAGATAGACTACCAATCCTAAAATAATTTTATCTCCAGGAATCGTGTATATAAAAGTTCCACCAATACTTTTTGAGAGAGGGAATCCCATCGTGTGGATCACTTGGCCTGGCTCGACCGTACCCGGAGGCATTTGAATAATTTCTTTGACACCTTCTTCAAAAACTTCCTCATTGCGACCAGCACGAAGATTTAATTTTTTAGAATGGGATTGGAATAAAGACCCGCGCGGTCCTTCGCAAAAAATAACCAACTTCGATTTCAAAATTAAACCAGCTTCAAAATTCGCTTTTGGTTTTCCCTCTTTATCACGGCCTTTGTCCCCGGTTCTGACACCAACAACTTTGTCCCCTTCATAAAGAACTTCCACCGCAGCAAAACCTGGAAAAATATTGATTCCTTTTTCTTCACATTTTGTCGCCAACCAACGATTGAATTTTGAAAGTGAAATAATATGCTTTCCTACATTGTGAAAAGGCGGTGGAGTGATTGGCAATTTCACAGAATAATCCGAGCCTAAATAATAAACGGCGTCCTTTTTAACATCACTTTCGATGGGACAACCTTGTTCGCGATAATCTGGAATGAGCTCCTTCAAAGCCGAAGGATTCAACACCGCTCCAGAAAAACTGTGAGCTCCGATTTCTGAGCCCTTTTCCAAAACGACAATCATCGGATCGGCTATGGCTGCTCCTGTTTTTTTACCTTCAGAAATTTCTTTATTGTGGTTTTGAATTTGTTTGTGCAGCTGAAGTGCGCAGGAAAGGCCAGCAGCACCACCACCAACGATCACCACATCAGCTTCCATGGTTTCACGGGTAACGCCCTCAGGAAGTTGATCAATTTGCGCCATAGGAAAACTCCTTTGTTGTCGTATCCTCAGTCATGTTCGGCTTCACGCTCGGGAGTTTCTTCCACAGTCGGCGTAATTTTCCTTATGGGTTTACTAAGCGCCGGTTGCACTTTAAGCTCGGTCTCGTCCTTGCCCCCAGGATAAAGTTTCTTTTTTACTTTTTGAGCTACTTCAGCTTCCTTGCTCTCGTCCACCTGTGGCACCGAGGAGCGATTCTGAGCGAGAATCAAATTTGTCGATGCTAAAATTGCAATGATCAGGATGTATTTTAAAAGTTTCATATATCAATAAAATCGCAAATTTTAAAAATTGTCACTGATGAAGTCGCTTTTAAAGGCGACGATGATCCTTCATTGGAATTTGTTGCCGAACTTCAGCAATTCGCTGTTTATTCAAAGTTAAAATTTGCACAGATGGCGATGTATCCAAGCGAGTTAAAACTTGACCCCACGGATCGATAGCCATGGCATGACCGTAAGTCTCGCGAAATGACGCGGTTTTTACACTTTGATGCATTCCGGATTGAGCACTCGCTATTACATAAGCCTGCGATTCGATCGCTCGAGCTCGCAACAATGTTTCCCAATGAGCTTGACCAGTTGTAACCAAGAAGGCCGAGGGTACAAAAATCAGATCGACTTCACGAAGGGCATAACATCGGTAGAGCTCTGAGAACCTCAGATCATAACAGATACTCTGACCCATCTTCCAATCGTTTAGCTTTAATATCGACGGCTGCGAACCATAATGAAAAACATCGGACTCACGAATTGGTTTTTGTTCATTTAACTGAATATCAAAAAGATGGATCTTCTGGTAGGTGGCCGTGGACTTGCCCTCGCTATCAATCAGCACACTGCAATTGAATTTTCCTTCGTCCAGTTCCACCGGAACGGAACCCAAATGCAAAACACAAGATCGCTTCTTTGCTTCAAGCCCCAATTCATAAAATATTGGATCAGAAAGTTTAAAGAAGGGAATTTGTTCGCCTTCTTTAATTCGCATATACAGGCAGTTTTCGGGAAACGAGACAATATCGACTGTCGTTGAGAGCTGATCAAGAATATGAATTATTTGTGAAAAATTTTTTGCAACATCATCGACCGAAGTCATCTGCGTCAGAGCTACTTTTAAAGTATCACTCATTGTGATGAGACACTCCGCTTTTGACTTCCTTGCATTTCCATCCTGCATTCACAAGCGTGTCGCGAACCTGATGGGCAAAATCACGGCAAAGAGCTGGACGCTGGGACGAACCAATCGAACGATCCTGACCCAATTTCGTGTAAATAGTGGTGCATTTTTGAGGAGTGGACTCCACACGCAATGTACGAACTATTTTCAAATTCTTGCAGAGTAAAAAATAATCTGTGATGGATTTTTCTTCCGGAGCGGGAGCAGGAACTGTTGTCGTCGGTTTTTCTTCAGCATAACTTATTAAAGAAAATAAAAAAAACAGTGGAAGAGAGGCTATGAATACAAACTTCACTGGGCTCCCTTCTCTTCATCAGCAATTAAGCTGTCTTAGATTTTGTCGCTTTTTTAGCAGCCTTTTTTTCTTTTTTAGGAGCAGATTCAAGCAACTTCACATTTGAATAGTCGATGTAACCTTCTTTTTTCAAAAGACCTTCTTTTTTATCATAATGAGTTTGAACGCGAACGCCTTCAACTTTAATCAACATTTTTGTCGAGTTGACCTCTATGACAGAGCCTTTTTTTCCTTTGTCAGATCCCGTAATCACTTGAACCTGAGCGCCTTTTTTAATTTTTAATTTTGCTTTCATAATTTCCTCGGTTCCTAGTGGCTTTTAAGTTTGCGTTTAATTCTTCTTTTTACATCCATGGCTCTTTTGGAAAGAAGTTCATCATTTTGATTGAGGATGAAATTATCGAGTCCACCCATATGTTCCATGTCACGAATCGTGCTTGTCGCCATATACAATCGAACCATTTGATTCAAAACCCTGCTAAATATGCGTTTTTTCTGCACATTTGGTAAAGCGATAGACTTAGTTTTGATATTTGAATGGCTGACCAAGTTTTTAACGACTGGGCCTTTTCCGGTTAATTCGCAACGACTCATGATATTCTCCCGTTTCTAAAGATCTTCTCGTATATGAAAAAAGACACTTGATGGCAACCCCTTTTTTTAGTACAAGCTTTGTTTCGCACAGAATGAGGAATAACATGAAAAAAATGGCAAAGAGCAAATACAGACAAGAATTCTCTGGGGACCACGTTTTTGATTACAAAGACCCATCTTCACTTATGAGATTTATCGGCGACGGCGGCAAAATCACGCCTTCTCGAATTTCAAAACTGAGCATTGCTCAACAAAAAAGAGTCACAGCTGCCGTGAAAAAATCACGTAACTTGGCGCTTTTACCTACTGGTATGGACAGCTACGATAGTTTTCACCGAGTAGAATCAATTTCTCCAGTTCCTTTCGAAGCTTAATTTTCTTTATTTACAAAATTAGACTTAAAAGCTCGGTAACATCCGAGCTTTTTTATTTTTGATTCAAATCAATAAGCTGTTTTCAGGCTTGTTCAAAAAGTATCAGATTCAAGGCCGCAGGCCAAAAACCGACTGAGGGCGTACTTCCTGTACGTCGAAGGAGGTTTTTGGTCGAGAACGCAGAAGATGATGCTTTTTCAACAAGCCTTTTGGCGCTTCATAAAAGCGAAAGCTAGGACAGATATCATCAGAATATAGCTGATTGCAGAGTAATGATGCCAATCTGTAGCTGAGAATCCAAAAAAAGTGAAATTCCAGAAAACTTCGTTCCAATAAAGTAGTCTTTTTACTAAAATTGGAATTACAAAAATAAATAAAAATTGCGAGATACTCGCAAGAACATACCAAGAGCGATGCGGAGATTTCCATTCTTGCCAAACCAAAGCCAGCGGAATAAATAAAAATCCCAATCCAGCAATAAGAACGACCACTCTTCGATCTGGAATTACTCTAAAAAGTAATATCACAACAAAAATCCAGAGCACCAATGAAGCTATTTGTAAATGTGACTTTGTTAATCTCATCTCTAAGAATTTAGACTAAAAAAAATAAAAAGTGAAATAGAAAGCAATTTAAATAACTCTTGATGTCTTTTCGAACGGGCCACCGACTTGCATTCATTTTTGTTTCAACAAAGGGGATCTGTATGCAAGCCAATCGCAATATGAAAGAACGACTTCTGAACACTCTGCCACAATTTGGTCTAAATCCACGGGATTGGAGGCTTCATAAAGTGAACTCCAAAAATTATGTTATAAAGAATCTTCATGATGAAGAGATTTGCCTCTGGGGGCAAGTGAGCGATGATGATATTCCCAACTGGCAAGATCTTCAATGGCTTAGTGTTTGATGACTACTTTAGAATGTTATAAATAGGCGCGACAATTCAATGACATTAAGCTTTTACTAAAAACTTGTTTGTCTCCAAGAAGTTGCAAGGCCGTCGGCCGAGGTCGGGGATCAATGACGCCAGGGATGGCATCTGTTGGTTTTGCCCCCGGTAAGCTGGCTAAAATCTGAGCAACAAATTCGGCCCACTCTTCTTCTTCCATAGATTCCTTTAAAATGTCTTTGATTGCACAAAATGCCGAAAGATCAGAATGGGTAAACCAACTCTTGCTGCTATCTTCAGGAGGCTCCTCGCCCCAAGACAGCTGCGACATTAGCATAAGCCCTTCCTTTAATGAGGGCAGGACCCCAGGAGCTTCTATAACAGTGGTGTAACATTCAGTGGTTTGGCGTTTAATTTCCCGAGAAATATTTTTTAACATATTGAAGTATTCATAGCAGGCGCCACTGTTATTTCCCTGCTTACAAATAGCTTGGGCCTGACGAATTTGGGGAGGCAAACGACCTTTTTTCTTATCGATACGTTCGGGGTAAAGTTCGCCTTTCAAAGTCTCTTGAAAGGCATCTTTTTCAGCATCACAAATAGATCGCGGTGGATTTGAGAAGTAAATTACGGCAATGGCTAAAGAGATGACCACGACTGCAACAACAGGTTTAGGAAACTGATTTAAGTAATTTTCCATAAGTAGATCATAGACTGGAGTTTGCCTTGCCACAAATAATGTTTCGCGTTAGTCTTAGCAAGTTTGACAAAGGGTTGGATTTTTCACTACATTCCAACCCCTCAGTCCTGTTTTTTATCTTTATGTCGGGGAGTAGCGCAGTTTGGTAGCGCATCTGGTTTGGGACCAGAGGGTCGCAGGTTCGAATCCTGTCTCCCCGACCAATTCCACCAATAGGTGATTGAAAGACCGTTTGATCCCAATTTCCAACACCAAGCAGACCGTTTCTCGAAGTGCTCCAGTCCGCGCCAACACCGGCCGCAGACCGATCTCTAAATTTTGTATTTTCTAATTTTTTTCCATGCCGACCGGCGGTCGGTAGGAGGCCACCCCTTGCCCAAAATCTGGGGGATTGTTTTTGATTGAATTGTAGGACTTTTGCTAAAGAGGACGAGTCCCCGGAGGCTTTCTCCGAGGACTCGCTGTATTGAAGATTTGGAATTTCAACATGGACTGATTCGTCCATGAAGTAATTGAGTGACAGTCCTTTGTGATCGAGCACAATGGACTCAAAGACTTCTGACAGAAGTCTTTTTTGGATTGCTGGCTTTGCCTTCACCCAAGCTCGATTGAACTCTTTCACCCGCTGTTCAATTGCCATCCGAGCATCTTTTGGACTTATCGAGTCGGCTTTTAGGTTTTCAATTTCATCCAATAAGACCCTGACTGACTTTTTCTCGTCCGACAGGGTACGCAAGCGGTCCTTGAACGCTTCATCAACAGTCGTATCAGCACACTGAGTTTGGACTTCGATGGTTTTTCTAATGTCTAAATCAATTTGGTTAAACCTTTCACGAGCTTTGTCATTGGAGACTTCCAAATCCCGATTACGGTTCGAGGTTAGCTTCTCAATGTTTCTTTCGATCCCATCAAGATAACCCACAGATAAAAGTACCTTGGTTAAATGATTGACCACTGCGGACTCAAGTTTTTCAGCAGGAATGTAGTTCATCAAGCAGGTAGTCTTATTCTTCTTGGTATGACTGTGCACGTAGTAGCGATGAACAGACTTGCTTCCGTGAGAAGAAGCTCCCATCAGCTTTCCACCACATTCTGCACAATATAGACTTCCGGTCAGCATGAAGTGACGCACGATCTTATTTTGAAGACGTGTTCGCTGCCGTTTCAGAGCAAAATCAAGACTGTCTTGAGTCATCTGCCAGGTCGTCTCATCTATGATTGCAGGCCAAGATGCTTTCACAACTTGGTATCGCTCCTGCTGCTTCAAGTCCTCTGACTTTTCGCCAAAGTTCCTTTTGTTAATTGCCCGCAGTCCCGCGTAAACTGTATTGCGCAAGAAGTACAATAATGAATTTTTGGTCCACGGCTCTGCGCTGACGAAGACCCCTGGAATGTGAACTTTGGTCTTACGAAGCACCCCGATTTGGTTCAGTCGACTCACTGTTTTTGCACAAGTGCCTTCCTCCAAATAGACTCGAAAGACCTCGCGAATCTCAGCCGCTTCGGATTCATTAAGGACCAACCGAGCCAGATCCTTGTCATTGCGATCAAATCCAAAAAGGATGCGACCGCCGTTTCGTAGTCCACGAAGAGCGCGAGCATGGAAGTTAGTAGCCACGCGCTCTGCCGTTTGTTTTCGCTCGAACTCATTCAAAGTCATCATTGTCTTAATCATTAGTTCGCCTGCTGAAGTACTTGTATCAAAGTTTTCTTTGATCGAGAGGTACTTGGCGCGGACTTTTTTGAGATCCTCAAGCAGACAGCAAAAATCCAACATATTGCGAGACAAACGAGAAACATCAGTCACCAGGATCAGATTGATTTTGCCTTTTTTCACATCATTCATCAGACGTTGATAAGCAGGGCGCTTGACGTCTTTCGCCGAATAACCGTCATCAATATATTGATCGACGACCTTTCCCCAGCTTCCGTCAGACATATTTTTAATCTCAACAAAGGACATGAGTCGATGTTTCTGGTTCTCTAGTGACCCCTCGGAACGTAACGCTTGTTCCTCGGTGCTGACTCTTATGTACAGGCCAATTTTATGCTGCATTAGAAATTCCTCCGTCTGCATCTTTTCTCGGCCTGCCCCGACGATGCAAGTCCGAGATCATCATGCCGATGAGTTGCTGGACAGCTTTTCTTCGCGTTGCGGACCTGTGGGTTTTATCTTCGACCGGATTCAATTGAACGCGCAGCTGATCGAGCATGGCAAAATTGCCAGCCTTAATCTTTTTGCGGGCCATAATATTCCTAAAAATTTGCATTAAGCTATTTAGCTTCATGACGCTTTAATTCCTCAATTAGGACTTTCGCATTTTTTTTTGAGACCGAATCCAGGTAGCGAAGGAACCGTATTACAAATTTGCTCGGACGCCGATAATCAGTCTCAATGTTCATGAGGGCATTGTAGCTGGACAGGCATAAAAACTCTGCAAACTCATCCCTATCCATTTCAAGTCCTTCACGAATTCTTCTGACGTCTTTACCGACCACTTTTCTCTCCAAGAGCTTTTTTTATTATTTCTTATCGTCGGCATCAATAACATCATTGATGTTATTTTCTTGCAAGCTTTTTTTTGTTTTTTTCTTAGGCGCTTCGTCTTGACCCATTTGCTTGTGAAGATAAGCACTTAACTCGGGAGGCAATTTGCCCGTTTCTTTGGCTCGTCGCAGAAAGACTTCGAGTGCTGCAAATTCGTCGGTGTGGGCCGTTCTAATTTCTTTTATATCGTCTTGGGTGAGAATTTCAGAGTAACGAATAAGCACCCAATTACCGATGTTGTTACGATTAACCTTACCAACGCTAAACCCGTCATTAACACGATCTAAAATCGACAACACTGCTTGCTCGGCCATTCTCGATATTGTCAACCGATGCGCTTCCGGCCCGTCCTCTGTATTACTGTTCCCTGTTTTCTGCTCCCGATCCCCTGTATTATTAATATTATTATCTAACATATATTTATCCTAACTTACCCACCACCACCTCACTCTTGTACCAGGCTTAAGACCCCTATCACTCAACTACTGGTTGGGGGAGACCCCACTAAAAGAGGCCCTTGATGGTTTGAATGAGCAAATCGAAGATTTTGAGAGGACCGCTACCGACAAGGCAAAGTTGTTGATCCTACGGGGAATTGCGCATGATCTTTTGACACCTGTATCACAGCTCCAACTTAATTTAGCAACGCTGGAGAAGCGAACTGAATTAAATGAGCACAGCGTGCTTTTATCCGACATCAAGGATTCATTAAAAAAAGTGACTGGAATTGCATCTCAGATTAAAACTCTAAAAGAAAGCAAATCGACTGAGACGGCAGAACTCGTTGCAGCGGCACAGGGAGAGGTGCAGGCGCTGCGTGAGTCCGAGAAAATTACAGCGAAGTCAATTAAGCTGGAATTCACTTCCAATATAAAAAAAGTTTCCTGCTCATTTTCTCAGACTGATATTTCAAGAATCATAGGGAACCTCGTGCAAAACGCTGCCGATGCGTCAGCCACAGGCGGGATTGTTAGCGTCAATGTGGGCGCACAAAATGGAATGGCTACACTGACCGTACAGGATCAGGGCAAAGGGATTCCTGCGAGCGCAAAGAATCGAGTATTTGATCCTGACTTCACCTTGAAGCCCGGCACTGGAACCGGCTTGGGACTCGCGGTGGTAAAATATCTTTGCGACAAACAGTCTGCACAAATTGAATTGCAGAGCGAATTAAATTTGGGCACCACCGTCACAATTCGCGTTCCGGTATCTGGGGGTGACAAATTTATAAGCTACTAATTGTTGATGACGATGCTAAGAACCTCAGAGCGACTCAATCATTTTTATCGAGTAGTGGCTATGATGTCACCACCTCAACTTCACCTCAAGAAGCCCTGGAGCTTCTTAAGGAGGATGAGTTTGCGTTGGTGCTATTAGATTATCAGATGCCAGAAATGATGGGCGACACACTCGCGTCGATGGCTCGCAAGGCAAATCCAAATCAGCAGATCGCGATGTACTCGTGCGATCTATCTCGGGAAGCCATAAAGAGCAGTATGCGTGCGGGAGCGGTAGATTTTGTCGATAAAAGTATGGCCCCTCAAGACCTTCTTGCGAGAGTGGCTTCATTTTGTAACCGCTACGAAGAAGAGTTTCGCACTATTCGTACTGGCAATTCTAAATCAGAAAATAAAAAAGTCATCGAAGCAATTGAGATGGTCGGACAATCACAGGCCTTAGCTGAGATGGCAATTAATGTTCAAAAATTTGCCGCAGCGTCGGACACCTCCATACTCATTCATGGTGAGTCAGGCACCGGCAAAGAGTTGGTTGCTAAAGCAATTCACAAGCTGTCTTCAAGAGCCAGGGGAAATTTTGTCGCCATAAATTGCGCCGCGATCCCGAGGGAATTGCTTGAATCTGAATTGTTCGGTCACAGAAAAGGCTCCTTTACGGGAGCGGTAGCTGACAAAGTTGGAAAATTTGAATATGCCAACAACGGCACTATTTTCTTGGACGAAATTGGAGATATGCCTCCCGAACTGCAAGTGAAACTCTTACGTGTGTTGCAGGAGCGGGAAATTGTTCCGGTTGGCGCGAGTATGCCTAAAAAAATAAACGTTAGAATTGTTTGCGCCACTCACAGGGATTTGAAGACTCTCATTGCAAACGGTACATTTCGTGAGGACTTATATTATCGAATTAAAGTCGTGCAAGTGGATATTCCCCCACTTAGAAATCGTGTAGACGACATTGAGCCACTATTGGCGCATTTCACAGACCTCTACAACAAGAAGCACGGGACGAAAAAATTCTTCCAGCGTCGAACTCTAGATGTGTTGAAGCGGTATACTTGGCCTGGCAATGTGCGCGAATTACAGGCGACGGTTGAACAGCACTTAGTGCTTTCCGATGAATCAATGGTTAGTCCCAGCGATTTGGATGTAAAGTTTTACGGAAATCAGGTTGAGACTGTCGCCGGGCTCACTTTTGAGAAATTTCGAGAGCTGAAACAGAATGAGGAAACCCATTTTCTTCAAACAGCTTTACAAGAAACTGGTGGCAACAAAACCGAAGCTGCTCGGCGCCTGGGAATTTCTGATAATCACCTGAGGCATTTGCTGAAATAGAGGCTTTGGCCTTATTAACGCCTTAGCAATAATGGCTTTTTAGGTTTTTGCCGAAATTTTGGAGTAGCAAAATGTGGCTAGAAAACTCCTGCTTGGAGTTTCGGGCCAAGCCAGTAGCAAGATTTTTTAGTTTTTTCTGAAAGGCCATATCCTAAATCGTAGGCATTAATAGCCACCAGGCAAACCGCGTTTGGCTCGCCTTTGTAAAGCTACTCAGACTAAGCCAAGTTTTGAAGTGTTAGTTGAACTTACCCATATTTACCATACTCATATTTACCCTATAGTTCTCAATTCCATTGCTTTTGATATAAACACTACAGTGTTGCTGATTTGCGATAATATAAGCCGTTAAATATAATTCTGTCGATTGTCCGGCTTTTAAAGTTACAAGTCCCTCAATAGCAATCTGATTTGGAAATACGACTTCACAGGATTTATCGTTGGTCATTTCATTTACTTCACAAATTGGTTGGGTTCTTCCTGCGTGTGTGCGGTTCGGTCTCCAAGTATCACATTGGTTTAGTCTTACCTTAAAACCACCGTACATACATAACGGGTAAATCTCCACAATACGATCGCTGTTCGTTGTATTCACAAGGGAAACAGTTTTTACCTCCTCGGCAGACTGAAAAGTTGTTAGAGCAACCTTGCAATATGTGTCATATTGATCTGGACAGTGAATTTTGTCACTTAATTCAAGTTCCTTTACTTCCTCTGAAGCTGCGAACCCGACTGTCGCCACTAAATGAATACATAAAAAAAACAAACTGAAAACCCGCATGCAATCTCCTATTATTCAACAGAACAAATTCATTTACTTAACCCGTGTTTAATGTACGACATATAGTGTGTCAACAAAACCAATCCTTTTATCAGGCGCTCAGGTCGATTTTACGCCGACTTCTGGCGGTTCTTAGGGGTTTGGCCTTAAAAGCTCGACATATCGACTTTGGGGCATAAACCATAGAGGTCTTGGGAAAGGCAAAATTTGGCCATGAAACCCCATTTTTCAGCGGTAACGCTCTGACTATACTATAGCGTGATACTGGCCGCTAAATCAGGAGGCCCATGCCTAGGATGCCAAGTCTCACATATTCGCCGTGTATATTAGAGAGATTTGTTTTAACCTGCGGAGTGACCGAGCGCTTTTCTCAAGGATTTCACATACGCTGTAATGGCGTCATCAACACGAATATTAGGAGAGTTTTTAAAGGTTGTTGACTTCAATTAGGATAACTCGAAAAATAAAACCATGAAGAAAAGTATAATACTTACTTACGTGCATGTGATTTTAAAAACTATTTTTTTAGTTCCAATATATGCTTTTGCGATTGAGGGCGCGAACCCTTTTTATAGCCCGATGCACGCCTTAGGAAGCGTAGAGTTTGATTATCGAGTTCAGTTCTCGACCACTGATTCGCCAGAGAATGAAGTCAGAGATCATGTTAGCGAACAGATGAAATATATGCTGTATACAATGAACAACTCAACCCCTTATGGAAATTTTGAACTCAGCAATGTGCAAATACGTCCCTCTCTTTATAAAGGCCAGAAAATTTGGGATGCCCGCTACCATATCAAGATGAAGGTTGCCGCCTCAAGTAGTGGTCCCTTTTCCTGGAAGGTTTATTTACCTTTTTATCCAGACTCTCTTTCTTCTCGTATTGTCAGAGATGGGCAAAATATTTGTGGCGAGGACGCTGTGAATTTATTTTATAAGTGGCGCCCGCTGGACTGCCCCTTAGAGCCCGGAGTAGATTTTCAAGAATTAAATATATCGCTGACTTTATTACCAAGTAATCTATATACCTCGCCCGAATATAATCGCCTTGAAGACAATGGTGTCGTTCGCATTGCAGCCCTATTCAACAATTTCGATTTCGATTTCGACTTTCTCCAGCAGCTAGTAACTTATTTGCCAAATTTTGAACATAAGGAGTGGTCAAAAGCCGAAATTGCCACGATCGCACCAGGAGTTGATTTGTCGGGTGTGCGAGTGATTATGTTCACGTGGCAACACAAAGGCAGGAAGATTGAACTTTTAGCATTCCAGGGTGACGCCATGTTAACGCATGTTGAAAAATCGCGAGCATTTCACTATTACTTAAAACACGCTCTTGAAAATTTCTCAGTTATTACTTACGCGGGCCACGCAGGATTGGGACATAATCTCAATTTAAGAAAAATAGAATTATCAGAAAAATTTAAAATTAATCCTAAAAAAGAGTATCAAATTGTTGGCATTGAAGCTTGTTTCGCGGCTTATTACTATACAAATTTCTTTTGGGAAAAAAAGATTACTGCCGCCGATCCACGCGGAACAAAAGACATGGATATAATAACTCACGAGGCTCAACCAGCCATGCCAGGAATCAGCATTCCGCTTGCATTAACTCGCGTAATCCAGGATTGGATTACGGGTATTTACCCTTGGGGATACACTGAAGTTATCGGTAAATTCTTGCCACCGAATTATATCGTAAGTGGCGATGAAGATAATTAGCCCAGAAAAACTCTCATTGTTTTTATTTGCAGTATACCTGCCCGTGGTGCTCAAAACCACTTCAATTTAGGAAGAGGTCGGTTCTCCATAGCGCTGACCTCGCTGTTTTTGTCTAAAGGCATATTTTCATAGAAACGCACTAGTATTTAGGACAAAAATCCAAAAGCGGCCCTTACTGGTCACTCAAGACAAAAAAATGGCGGACCACGTGGCCCGCCATGCATAACCTATTTCGACTTATCCGCTAAGAAGCTTTTAACCCAGAGCTTTGAATCTCAGGAAAGACAACGCTTGCTTCTTGAAGCTTTTTTTCTTCCGCCGCTTGAGCCTCTAATTTTTTCTTTAGCTCGTCCTCCTCTTTTTTCATCGCCTTTTTCTCAGCCCATACAGATCCATGCGAGGTTTTCGCCACTGAACTTATCTGCCTAAACGTCATGCCCGCTTTTAAAAGTTTTCGAATTAAATCCGAATCCCGAAGTTTTTTCCTACCTATCAATTTCCCCCGTATGGATGACCGGCCTGTCAATAAAAAGGTTTTTAATAATTTATTT
>ERZ1292625.412-Hain-H41-01um-R1-412-length-65590-cov-7_pt2 | contig 50836 bp, 60 predicted proteins | sample MGYA00564400_ERZ1292625 | MGnify/ENA primary metagenome ERZ1292625 (study PRJEB36523, sample SAMEA6512639) | groundwater metagenome | collected 2019-01-08 | study: AquaDiva: Metagenomics assemblies of 32 groundwater samples | reverse complement strand
AGAGAATTGCCGCAGGAATCTGGCAATGCATGAAAACAGGTAAGATATTCGCAGGTCCAGCTTATTCTCTAGAGCAGAAGAAATAATTCTAATTATGTCCAACACAATTCCGAGTCTACAAAGTGTAGAAGATAAGGTAACTTTTAGATATGTAAAACATGCTTTTAAGAGCAACATAATAAATAACTGCCTTGAATTAAAGCCAAGAGATAAAAACCAATTAATAGATGAATCCAATTTACCTAGAGAGAAAGATAGATTTTTACTTAGGCTTTTAGAGTCTTTAGGTATAGATTATGAAATATCTTTTAGAAATCCTACTTGTGTTGATGATATGTTTTTAGAAAGAAGACCTTCAACAACTCTGAAAATGTATATACCAGAAACTTGGTCATCAGATTATCAAGCCATTTCAAGGAGAATCGCTGAGTTTGAGGCAAAACAACACATTTACCTTTGAGAATAAATCAATAGCCGTAAACCTATCACACATAATTTAATAAATGTTAATAGCGATTTAATAAAATGGATTATGAACGTTTAGAGAGAATAGATAGGTTACTTGAGCAAAGGGGGAGAAGTCTTGAGAAACAAGTAAAAGGTCTAAAAATTGCAGTCTTTGGAGCAGGATTAACTGTTCTTGCATCATTTCTTACCTATCTATTGCCTTTTTATGGCTCTCTAAAAAAGGATGATATAAAACAAGGAGATAGAAGAGTTCAAGTAAGTCTGATAAGGGAAGGTTTTAGCAATTCTTTACACTACAAATTTCAAGGAGATTCTTACGTGGATCGTAACTGCGATGGTTCATTAGATGAAGTAGTTGTATCTTCTTCAAAGGATGGTGAGAGAAGAAGAGAATTTATGAGAGTAAAAAAGGGAGAAAAAGGCTTTGAGGATTTCATTCCTTACTTTGAGTCTGTTCGTCTTTTAGCATCTCAAAAACAACACATTTAAAAATACCTTTTCTGATTGATAATTATAAAATGGCACAATATAAATGTTTTAAATGTGAAAAACCTATTACTAGCAAAGCCTTGGAAAAGAGATTTGTTTGTCCTCACTGTGGTTCAAAAATATTCTATAAACCAAGAGCACAGATAGTAAAAATAAAGGCAGTTTAAAATTTCAATGGATTCTAATACACAAAAAAGCATACAGGAGCTTCAATCTTACGAACAGGTTCTTCAAAATATTTTAATGCAAAAACAGTCTATTCAACTTGAATTAAATGAGGTAAATAACGCAGTTGCAGAATTGTCAAACTACAAAGGAGATGTTTACAGAGTTCTGGGTGGAATAATGTTAAAGGTAGATGCAGAAAAAACAAAGAAAGAATTAGCGGAAAATAAAAATAATTTAAGTTTGCATATTTCTTCATTTGAAAAACAAGAAAAAGATATTTCTGAAAAATCTAATAAGCTCAAAAAAGATATAAATGAAGCAATGTCTCGAGGACAAAAATAATTTTTTCTATAAAATATATCTTTCAAATTATAATTTTGATTACAACAATCTTTATATACTAAGCTTTATGATAATAAATTATGGCTTTAAATTTAAAGAGGTTTTTTGGAAAAGGTGAAAGCGATGAATACGTAGAGATTGATTTAAATTCTCAAGAAAAGAAAGATACTAAGGTAATTGTTAAGCCATTTGTTCTAAAAGTCTATGATGATATTACTGATATCTTGAACTCATTAAGAGAAGGATACACAATAGCAGTAATTGACATCAAACCATTGAAAACAAAGGATGTTGTAGAGCTAAAGAGAGCTATTTCAAAGATAAAGAAGACTGTTGATGCAATAGAAGGTTCAATTGCAGGATTTGGAGAGAATGTTATCATTGTAACGCCAAAATTCGCTGAAATCCAGAGAGATCCAGTTACTACAAAGCCAATAAAGGCTGATTTTGTTAGTGGTTAGATACCCTTTTTTTTGACTCTTTTAGTATAATTTATAAATGAATTCTATAGCTTTTATTTATGGTTAGTCAAGATACATCTGGAATTTGGATAGAAAGAGCAGAACCTCTTATTTATCAGACTTTTCTTAGACAAGTAACTGACAATTTAGTAGGGTTTATTCCTTTTGTACATTCTTATCCTAAGAGATATCTGGGAAGTCTAGAATTTCTTGATATGAGCACAGGCCAATTTCATATTGATGCTTTGCAAGGTATGAACAAAGGTTTAGTCTCACATCATTTCTACCCTCTAGGAGGCACTCCTTCTGAAACAAAACCTGAATTATTGGGGAAAGGTTTAGCTAGAAAGATAGAGTTAGAGATAGCAAAAGACCTCCTAATACAATTCTCTGAAGATACACCTATTGCCGTGGTAGCCACATCCGATAATCGTATAGGTTACTGCAGAAAAGTAGGCCTAACACCTTTCCAACCTATGCCTTTAAGGGAATATCATGATATTATTCAAAGATCTATAAGATAAAATTATCTCTCCAAAACTAATAAAAATCAACCCTTTAGCACACCAAATCCTTAACTCTTCGCAATACTAAACACACTCTTTAAAGCCACCACAATAGTGGCTGGAACGAATAGGGCGAGAAGGGATTGAAGAACAGATGAGATGATATTACCTATGTTTAAGCCAGATATAGCTGCTCCAAGTATTAATCCAGATATTCCTATATAGCTTACAACTACTAAAGATATAGAAGCAATAAGGAAAGTGCTTATATCTTTCTCAGCTACGAAAAAACCTACAAACAAGCCAAGAATTGATAAAATTCCCAAAACTAATGGCGTAACACTAACCGAAGTAAATATACCTGTAACAATTCCCACAATAATTGCCAAGACAACACCTATGAGAAATGCCCATGCACCGACGAGATTTTCTTTAGCTCTTATCAAATTACACCTCTAAGAATATCAATATCTCTCTTTTATTTAAATCTTCGTTAAAATCAATGTTTCCTGCCAAAACCGAAATATTTATAAACCACTGTAATTACAAAGTTACAACAAAAAATCACCATGAACACAAAAAATATCTTATCAGTGTTTTTATCTCTAGCTTTTATGCTAGTATTAGTTGCATCAGTTTCAGCTTTCACTCTTAGCGCACCTTCAAGAGATATAACTCAAGGGAATAATCAAACAACTTTAACTTTAACTAACACTAATATTACACAAGCAGTAACAGTTACAGTAGCTAACATTGTTGATGGATCAAATTTAGTCACATTAACAGTTTCTCCAACTTCAATTTCTAACTTTGCTAATGGAGCTACACAAACATTAACAGTTACAGGTACTAGCTTCTCATCTGGATTCAAATTCGGAAGATATACTTCTATATTAACAGCTACTGGAGTAAACGCTACAACTGGACAAACAGTTTCTACAAACGCTACAATTGCTTATTTCAAGACATTCTGTAAATCAGGCGAAGTAGGAACAAACCTTACAATAAGCGACATTGACATTAACAGTGATGGCGATGATGATTTAGAATGGAAACCTCTTGACAAAGTATCAGTAGAAGTTGAAATTGATAACAATGGAGATAATGATATAAGAAATGTTCAGGTTGAATTAGCTTTACTTGACAGTTCAGGAAAAGACGTTGCTGGCCAACTTGAATTCACAGACTCAGATGATGAAAAGAAGGACATCGGAACAGTTAATGAAGATGACAGTGAAAAAGTTACATTCGAATTCGTAGTTCCAGCAGACTTTGATGAAGGAAACTACAAATTTGCAGCAAAAGCATACAGCAAGACATTAGGCGAAGATAAAATGTGCGCAGACACATCTTCAGCATTAAGCGACACTTCATTCCAAAAGATAGATGTAGTAAGAGAATCAGATGAAGGAAAATTCATAGTATATGACAATATAAAGTTCTCACCTACTGAAGCAACATGCTCAGATTCAGTTACTCTTTCATTCGATGTAGTTAATGTTGGAGACCAAGACCAAGACCAAGTTAAAGTATTCATAAAGAGCTCAGCTTTGAAGATTGACACTTCAGTTGAAATCAGAGATAACCTTAACCAGGGAGATTCAAAGACATTATCATACACATTTGATGTTCCAGCAGGCTTAGCAGATAAGCTTTACACTGTTGAATTATCTTCAGAATATGATTATAGAAAGAGCACAGACTCATACAGAGAAAGCTCAGATACAGCTAAGCAGGTTCTTTACAAAGTATTTGGTTGCACACCAGTAGTTAATGCTCAGAATAAAGTTTCAATTAGCGCTTCTTTAACTTCAGATGCACAAGCAGGTCTGCCTTTAACTGTAAAAGCAACAGTAACTAATAATCAAGCTAGTTCAGGTATATTTTCAGTCTCTGTAAAGGGATATGAATCTTGGTCAGAACTTGGCACAGTTTCAGATAGAATAGTTCAATTAAGTGCTGGTCAAAGCAAAGATATAACTTTATCTTTCAATGTAGATGAAAAAGCATCTGGCGAACAATCTTTCATACTTGAGACAAAATCCGATTCAGGCGAAACTCAACAGAAAGAAATTGTAGTTAATGTAGAACCAAAAGCAGGATTTAGCTTAGGAAATGCATTTGAAGGCAATGGATTGATTTGGGTAATAGGTATAATCAATGTAATCTTGATTGTCTTGATTATAGTTGTAGCAGTAAAGCTTTCAAACAGATAAATTTTTATTTTTCAAGCTTTCATTAATAATTTAAACTCAGTTTACTACTTTTTTTAATGAGTAAATATTTGAAATTAAATAAATTCGCTTTAAGTTTATGCTTAAGATATATCATATTGTTGATAATTGCTTTAAACTTAGAAGTAATATATTCTATATTTACGCCCTTAACATTACACCTTTCAAATTTTCTAATAAGCATATTTTATGATGCTAATTACATACAGAATACTTCAATCTTCATAGACGCCCTAGAAATAAATTTAATCCCTGCTTGTATCGCAGGTTCAGCATACTTATTACTGTCAATTCTAAATCTTTCAACAGAAATGCCCTTAAACAAAAGAATAAAGAGCTTATTTTTTATAATGTTATCTTTTCTAATAATAAATTCCCTAAGAATAACTTATTTGTCCTATCTCTATAAAGAACAATTAAGTTATTTTGACTTCACACACGAGCTTTCCTGGTATTTTGGAAGCACATTATTTTTAGTCATAATCTGGTTTATAAATATTAAACTATTTAAAATAAAAAATATACCTATTTTTACCGACGTTAAATATCTATTTTCACAAATTAAAAACAAAACTAATTCTAAAAGATTATAAACCTGATAAATATAAATCTATATGCTAGAAACTTGTTTTATAGATCAAGGAATATTAGGAACTTTTGCAACATACTTAATAGAAACTATTGGTTCTTTAGGATATTTCGGGATATTATTGCTAATGACTATTGAGAGTTCATTTATACCCTTTCCAAGCGAAGTAGTATTAATTCCAGCAGGTTTGTTAATATCTCAAGGAGAGATGAGTTTCACACTAGTATTAATTTTAGCTATATTGGGGAGCCTATTAGGGGCTTTTTTCAACTATTTTTTAGCATTACATCTAGGAAGAAGAATGGTAAATGCACTAATTCTGAGATATGGTAAAATCTTCTTGCTAAGCAATAAGACACTCGTTAAATCAGAAGAATATTTTGATAAACACGGAGAGATAACCACATTTTTAGGCAGACTTATACCTGGGATTAGACAGATAATATCTCTTCCTGCAGGCTTCTCAAGAATGAATTTGGCTAAATTTACAGTTTATACCTCTTTAGGCGCAGGAATATGGTCTTTAATTCTCATATATCTTGGAATGTTTTTAGGTGAGAATTGTCTTCTAATAAAGCAGAATCTACACATCATCACTTTAGCTCTAGGAATATTTATCATATTGTCTATTATAATCTATATGTTCTATAAAAATCAAAATAAAATTAAATAATTTATTTTAAACTTTCCCTATAATCTCTAGTATCTATAAGTGAATTAACTATAAACTTCTCAACAGCAGGTTGTATTTCACATTGATTTACATTAATAATATAACAACTACTTCCTTGAGTAGATATCTTAGTCATGTATGAAGATTGAATAATAATGACAGTATCATCATCAGCTTTATCACAATTAACATGTACTTGTTTTCTCTCTTTAGATTCATTAATATCAGGAGTACCTAGCTTCAAATCAAACTGATTATTTGCAAAAAACTGACTAATAGTTCCAATAGCTATCGAGCTATCACTACAATTGATTATACCCGTGTTATTTATACCTAAATAAACAGTCCTTCCTTTAGTGAAAAGAATTTCACTATCAACAGGAATCTCATTATCTCTAGGATCAAATCTTAAATAAACATTATTTTTGTAAGTTTGTTTATTATAAGTATAAAAATAAGAATGATGATATAATGTAAGTTCTTTCCCATAACCCTGTTTGTCAAAAGCCAATCCCTCATATTCAAAAGTACCTATCTTTGAAAAAATAAAATAGAATATAAAAAAACCAACCACTAATACCATTAAAGCCCACCACATCCAGCTAATCTGAATCTTCTTGCCTTTTTGATTTAAGCCATTTACATTTTCACCAAATAAACTTTTCTCTTCATTTTTCTTCCTTATTTTTCTAACAGCCATGCAATATTATCTTAAAGAAGCTTTTAAAATCTTTCTAAGCAGTTATGCCTAAAATCTTATACAAAGCAACATCAACCGTTCTTAAATCACCGTCTATAAATATACATTTATCTTTTTGGTATATTCTCTCAACTTTACTCTCATTGAAAACAATCATATTTTCACCACAATTCTTCTCAGGTATATTTTCAAGACACGAGCCATAACAAGCCTTAGAAGTTTCCAGAACATATCGTCCTAAAGTATCTTTTATCTCCGAATAAATGTATTCTTTCTTATAATCGACATATAAATTAGCACCATAATAATCCCCTACATCTTTCTGAATATCAATCTCAACATTAGAAGTAACGTTAGGAGGATATGCAAAATAAAGATACTGTCCTCTAAAAGGTACGGCCCATCTATTTCCTTGTTGTTGTACAGTCAAAGGAGCAGATTCTCCTTCTACTAAGGGAGCAGCATTAGTATTAGAAGTATCATTATAATAGAAAGCAAAACCAACAGTACTTAAAACAAGAGTCAAAAGCATAAAGAGAGCCATATACATAACATTTCTCTTTTTACCTTTATCAGGATCTTCAACTTTTCCTATTTGCCTCATACTATTCTAACAAATTAGGTATTTAAAAAAGTTACCAAAAACAGAAATATAAAAATTTCAATCAAAAAGCGATGCCGAAACTTTCTCCCTTAAGGGGAGAAAAAATAAAAGAAGAAAAAAAATAAAAAAAATAAATTACTTTTCTTCAATTGTTCTTAAACAGTTGTAGCAGTAGTCTTAAGTTCAACAGCGGTAGCACTAGTACTTACGTACTTTTTGCCAGCACTTGTGTCAAGATCAGCTTTGGTTGTCAAGACCTTTGCAGCATTCTGGGTATCAGCAGCGTTATAGCCAGCAACTAATGTTGCGACTTTATCAGTGCCTTTAGCGAAAGTCTGGATCAAAAATTGACCAGCTCCCACACCAGCTTTTGCAGTGAAGTCAGCTCCGCATGTAGCAGGAGAGACACCTAGCAATCTAGCAGATTCAGCGTTGATACATGAACCTCCAACAACAACTAAGTTCTTAGAAGGTAATGATGCAACTTCAGAATCTTTTACAAGTACAGAACCGAGTTCCTTAACACTTCCAGAACCAGTAGATCCAGAGTCAGTTGTAATAGCAGCACTGTTTTCAGCTACATAAACATATGTCTGAACTTGATTATCAGGATAACTCACTGTTCCTATAGTTTGATCGCTATCTGCTTTATTAAGAGTAGATATAGATCCCCATAAGTCAGCGTCCTTATATAAGTCAGAATTGCTTATAAGCTGTACTTCATTTCCACCATTACCACCGTTTGTATCTTTAGAGTATGTTCTTATAACATCATTTACTCCAATACCAGCACTGTCACCGTCATATCCAGCGTCAAGAGTAACTATTAATGCATGATATGCACTAGAGTCATCTTTTTCTTCGAATATAACAACAGCAGGTCTAACAATGTTTCCTCCTTCCGGAGAAAGCAAGTTAAGAGTAGTCGTATTAACAATAGCTCTTGAACTAACGTTATATGTCAATTGTCCAACAGTAATAGCACCACTTGATGATGCTCCACTTGCGCCTGTTGTATTAACAGCAGTAGTTCCTCCAAAAGTATAGTTATGTAGACCTCCAGCGTTAGCAACAGCAACAGCAGTATAACCATTACCATTTGGTAATTGTATATTTGCAGCATCTAATGACTGTGAAGTCAAGTTGATGTTAGTTGGTTGATAAAATGCTACTAATGCTCCTTTACTAGTTTTAATAGTAGGGAAGTAGATTTTATCGTTTCCAGTACTTTCAGGTGCGTTGAATTTTACCTGTCTAGCTACATCAGATAGTGTTTGAGCACCAGTGTATGTATAACTAAATGATAATCCTTCAACAGTGATTGTACCAGAACCTTCTGAAGTAGCTTTTGCAGTAGTTGAAGCATCTGTGAATACATTTCTTACTGTCAATTCGTCATCGCTAGCAGTTGTAGAAGAACTGTTAGTTAAACCAGTTACTTCATACAATCCTCCTCTGTCCTTGTTTGCAAGAACAACATAGTAGGATTTGTTAACTAAAGCGTTTTCTTCAACAATAATATTGTCTCCATCAGCATCAGCTAATTGCATTCCAGCTCCATCAGAATCTGTCTTGTTATAGACAAATGTAACTGTTTTTTCAGCACCAGCGTATTCCTTAAACTTAATACTCATTTTGTCGTTTCCAGAGTTCTTCACTACAATATCTTCTCTTGAAGTTGAGTCAGCAGCAACATTAATGCCACTAAAGTCAACTTTGAAAGATCCGAATATTGGATCAGTGAATGAACTTCCAGGAACCATAGCATCATGAGTACTATCTTTAGCAGTTGCTTGGAATAACATTTTACCAACAGCGCCCAATTGTCCAGATCCAGCAGCTATACGTGAACCGTTAGTTGCGTAGAACTCAACATTTGTGCCGTCAACAGTATCTTCGTCAGTACCGACCTTTACAGCATTTCCATCCTGTAAGGTTAGTCTATCAGCTCCAACAATAACTTCAGCAGTCAATTTATTCAATGCAGTTGATTCATCAGCGCTATTAACGCCTACTTCAATTCCATTGATTTTCTTTGAGGCTGCTTCGTTTACTTCTTTTTGTTCACTCTTTCCAGCAGCATCTGTAACTTTAATAGTCGCACTGGTATCAGTAGCAGCTATCATAGCAACAGTGTATTCCTTACCTGCGATTGTTATCGCTTGTGAAGGATTGCTTTCAGAATCTAAATACACCTTTTCAGATGATTTGAACAAAATAAGTTTTGTACTTGTTGTTGCAGAACCAACAGTGAATTTCTGTCCAAATATACTCAATTCCTGACCTTTTGAGTCAGCATGAGTAAAGTTGACATTACTAGCGAATGTTACTGTCGCGTTGTATATATATTGTGTTCCAACAGTGGTGCCAAGAGTTAAGCCATATTGAGCATCATCATCATCAGTTGGTTGTTTTGCAAAACTTATTATAGGATTGCTTCCAAGAATGATTCTTTGCTCATATGTAGCAGAAGTGTCTCCACTAAAAGTATCATCAGCTAATATTGTTGGCAGTTCAGTAGGAGTCAATGTCTTTACGACACTGTCCAAAGTACTGTTCAAAAATAATTCTGATGAACTTGTGAATAATGGATAATTTTCTCCAGTTGCGCTTGTACTCGCTCCACTTGTTCCAGAAGTTGCTGTCTGTTTGGCCAAGCCTGCTTGCAAGTTTGTTGTAATATCAGCTACAGCCACTAGGTCAAATTCAGCTCCAGGCGCACTACCGTATACTACGTATACATCAGCATTACCAGTCTTTACGAATGGTGCTGGATAGTTTGCTGCAGCAGCAAAAGCTAGTGTCGAACTCATTAATACAGTTCCTGCAAGAACAGATGCAATCTTCTTAAAATTAAATTTCATCTTTTTTCTAAACCCCCTTTCAGCTTTTTAGTCATTGGCAATCCCTCAGGATCCCCTTTCGGGAGGCCGAAGCCCGCCATTTACACAATATGTTTAGGGCATATTATGCGTGACTCTAAGCTTATTAGAGTAATATTACAAAAGGAAAAACCCTTTAAAAACTTATGCCCTGAAATTTCGCACTACCGAGGTAACTACAATCAACCTACTAAGTTCCTTTATAAAGCTTGTGGTGTAAATCATAGTGAATACACTGATTTTCGTCAGCAAGAATCTGATCACCTTATCACACACTAATATATGTTTAAAGAAAACATATATTTATATAACCTTATTATCTATATATATGTAATTAATAGACCTATATATACTATGGCGCAAAAAACTAAAACACGAGAAATTTTTATCGTCGATAAATCAGGAACTTTTAACACTTTCTTCAAGAAGTGGACGAGCAATGAAGAAGACTATGATTTTGAAGGCCTTACTTCACTCAGGAGATTACTAAGTAATGAGAAGGCTAAGATGTTACATGTAATAAAAGAAAAAAAGCCTAATTCCATATATCATTTAGCCAAGATATTAAAGCGAGATTTCAAGGCAGTATCAACAGACATTAAGCTTTTAGAGAGATTTGGCTTTATAGACATGACTTCTGAAAAAACAGGTAAAAGAGAGCGGCTAAAACCCACACTTGTTGTAGATACAATCCTTATTTCTATTCAAGTATAGCTATTTGCATAAAGTCAATCTCACCACGATTAATCCCTTACTTCTATCTTCAGGTATAAGATACTCTCCAGCAGTATAGTCTTTATCGCACTTTCCATCTTTTAATTCAAGGAAGCTTGAGCTTTCTCCTGTTTTCTGCTCAAAGCTAATATTCATCATAAAACCCTTATTAGGCCTTTCAGGTCCAATCTTCAATCCTGAATTAATAATGCCTTGTAAGCTCTTATTAAGTGCTAAACAAACCTTCTCTCCAGAAGATAAGCACTCTCTAGCCTGATTTCTATAACATTCTCTAACTAAATCGCTTACAGAAGCATAATCTATATTACTTCTCAAAGAACAATCACTACTAACATGCATAGAACTATCTAGAAACTGCCTTATTTCATAATTATCTGACTTCGCACCTTTATCTCCAGATCTAATAGCTAGCCCAAGAAGCAATAATCCGACAACAGCCACAATTATAATTACCAATGCAAATCCCACAATTTCTTCCTGACCTTTCTTATTAACCATTCTTCAAGCTACCTCCGGAAACGTATAATTCTCCAAGTTCACAAACTTTCCTATCTTCAATAAAATCATACCTGCATAAAGAGACAAAAGCTTTTGAGCTTATACCAAAATCATTTCCATTTATCAAAGTGAGAGTATCACATTCAGGATATTTTCCCAAACTACACTCACCAACCGTTTTTACAGGATAAATCCTTTTAATAGCAAAATAGTCCAGTTTCCATAATTGCTTATATTCAGTCCTATTTTTTAACACAATAGCTTTGTCTAAGTCTATACATCCAGTACACTCACTCCAAGAAAGTTCAGGAGTAGATGCTAGAACCAATGCAAGTCTACTCGCAACTTCTTCCTTGCTGCCTTCTGCAGAAGCTTGTATTCCAGATATTCTAAATTTTAAGAAAAGTAAAGCAACAAGCGAGAAAAAAACCATAAATGCAATAAGCACAAAAGCCATCTCCTGTATCTTTAACTGCCCAGTTTTATTCTCTATCTTCCTCATTTTCTAAACTCCTCTTTCCAGAGACTACATATTAATTTTCCTTGGGAATCATCAAGCTCTCCAGCCAAATTATATAATTCATTAAAGTCGATATAAACTTCTTGCATATTTTTACTTGAATTTATATTAGCCCTATCAGCATATGTTTTAAGCAAAGGTTGTAATTCAATACTACAGCTATTATCAGATCTACTAGCTATCAATGAACTCTTATCATAATAAACACCAGCAAGGCTACCTGCTTTAATCATAATTCTTTTAATGTTGCAATCATAATTATCAACATCAGAGAATATTGCTCCATAAATTAAAGGCCCCTTATAATATACAAATCTTCCTTGTTTTTTCACTCTTTCCAGATTGGTATCAACACTTATATCACATGAAGAAACAAGAGTTCCAGCCCCAAAACACACTTTCTTACTTTTAGCTTTACACTGATCTACACTTTCAACAATTTGTATAGATTCATTTATTCCTAGAGAATTAAAGTCTTCATCTACATAACTTGGAGCATTAACAAAACAATATTCACCACTCCAAATAAAAGTTAGATCTCCAATCTTAAAGGGCATAGTTAATTGTTGAGTAAATATTTCAAAATCCTTACTTTCTAATACCTTTTCGCCAAATATATACTTATTATTCAATGTACTTCCAACTCCTCCTTCCTGCCATTCTTCACCTATCTTCTGTCTTGTTGAAGTCTTAACTTTAGAATATCCAAATGGCTTCTGATAAGAACAATCTATTTCTAGCCTAGTTTCATCAGGAAATTGTATAACTTTAGGCTTAATGCTTGTCTCAAAACTTTGTGTTTCAAGAGGCTGAAGAAGTATCTCCAATTCTTTTGAGTTAAGTGTATTTTGAACAATAATCTCATTTTTAATGAGATTAGTAGAAAAGTATATTGCAAGGAAAATTATTACTCCTCCAATAATTATAGAAAAAAGCCAAGCAAAACTAAACTCAAATCCTCTTTTATCATACATACTATCTAGAAGAACAAGTGCTTTTTATTCTTTTACTTTCACCAAAGAATCTGTAGCAGACTCTTTAATAATATTCAATTCAATCTTACCATTAATAACCTTTTTACAGAAAAAGCCAGAAGAATCAACATTATTCAATTTCAATTCTGCGGCCTTGCCATTACAAGCTTCATTGCTAGGATATAAGAAAAGATTTTTATCGCTATCAACTAAATAACTGAATTCAGCATATTCATCAGGATAAGCTCCTAGTGCCCTATCAGCAATACTTCCAAAACATACAGATTCTATGCCTCTAGTTAAACTACCAGTAAACTTTTTCTGTGCAACAGGAGACCTCCAAGCAGCATCTATATCGCTCTGTAGTTTTGATTTGAAATCTCCCAAAACAACACAATCACTACTATCTAAGAATTTCTGTATAAAATAGAAAGCAACAGCCACAGTCGCTATTATAATTATAATTGAGAAAATCATTCCAAAGCTTAATTGTATCTGTGCTTTTTTATTACTCATTTTTTCAATCCTTTTAGAGTTCCACTAACTCTCAATATTTTAATTTTCTCATTACTCATTTCAAATGATGCTCTAACTTTTTCCAGAGACTTTCTTTCCACAGCAAGAATTATCTGCCCATTTTCAATCCAATCATCACTGACAAAAACAGGCGCTGCTTCAGCCCATCCTAATATGCCTATATAATCTAATACTACTCTTTCAATAGTTTTTTTATCAGTTTCAGATAATAGTATATATCTTCTATGCATTTTAGCAGAAGCCTTCTGTTTCAATTTCATTATAAACTTAAATCAATAACCTTTTTATTACTATCCATTTTTTTGTCCAACAAGTTATATAAACATAGATTTGCTTTTTAAAACAATGAAGATACACGCAATAGGAGGTTATGATGAAGTTGGAAAGAATATGACTATCTTAGAAGTTGGAGAAGATGTTCTTATTTTTGATGCAGGGCTTTTCTTACCCGCAATAGTAGGAGTTGAAGAAAGAGAAAAAATACCTACTGAAAAAGGTATGCGAGCACTAGGTGCCTTACCTAATGACTTATATCTTGATAAGCACAATTTAAAAGATAAAGTAAGAGCATTACTAATTTCACACGCACATCTAGATCATGTAGGAGGAGTTCCATATATAGGTCCTAGATACAGAGCTCCAGTTTTAGGAACAAGCTATACGATAGAAGTATTAAAAGTATTAATGCAAGACTCAAATCAAAGAATACCTAACAGATTAATTCCATTAAAGCCAAATCAAAGTTTCACAGTAAGAGGAAAAATTCCTTATAAAGTTGAGTTCATAAATATGACTCACTCAACAATAGAATCTGCAATTATTGCAGTGCACACTCCTGAAGGAATTATTTTATACGCTAATGATTACAAACTTGACAACTCTCCTGTCTTTGGAGATAAGCCAAATTATACTCGTTTGAAAGAACTTGCTAAGATGGGAGTGAAAGCATTGATAGTTGACTGCCTATACGCTCCAGATGATAGAAAGACTCCTTCTGAGAAAATTGCAAAGAATCTTCTTGAAGAAGTTCTATTTACAACAGACAATTCAAATAAAGGGATAATAATTACAACATTCTCTTCACATATTTCAAGACTAAAAACTATTGCAGAACTGGGAAAGAGAATGAATAGACAGGTTATTTTTCTTGGCAGGAGTCTAAACAAATATGTCACAGCTGCCTCAAATATAGGCAAAGCTCCATTCATGAAAGACGTAAAATCTTTAACATATAGGCACAAGATGGAAAAGATTCTTAAGCAGATAAACAAAAATAAAAAAGATTATCTTATTGTATGTACTGGGCATCAAGGCGAACCAGGTTCTATATTAGATAGGTTATCAAAAAATCAATTACCTCTTGAATTGAATTCAGACTATGATATAATATTTTCTTCAAAAACAATTCCAACTCCAATAAATGAACTTTCAAGAGCAGAATTAGAAAAAAGATTGAAAAAAAAGCAAGTAAGGATATTTGACAATATACACGTTTCAGGTCATGGTGGAAAAGAAGATTTGAGAGATTTAATAAACCTTACAAAACCAGAACATGTAATTCCCTCACACGGAGAACTAAAAAAGAGAGAAGCAGGAGCATCTTTAGCTGAAGAAATGGGATACAAAAGAAATAAAACAGTACATTTACTAGATAATGAAGGAGTATTAAACCTATGACTGATAATGAGATAATTGGAGGGCTAAGAAATGCACTAGAAAGAGGCCAATCGTTAGAAAGAGCAGTTCAGTCTTTTATTAATGCAGGATATAATCCTAGAACAGTACAAGAGGCTGCAAATGAACTCTCATCAGGAGTTACTCAAATAGTAAATCCATCAGCAGTAAAAGAAAATCCAGTTCAATCTAACCAAGTAAAGTCAAATCAAGTCCAATCTAACCAAGTCAAACCAAACCCTATTCAATTTCCAATTTATCAGCCGATAGTGCAACCAACAATTCAACCAAATTCCCCAATGGCAATTCAACCAAAAATAGATGGAAAACAACTTCAAGGAACAGCAAAGAAAGTAGTTATAGGTTTAGTAATAACTTTCACAATATTAATAGCTCTTCTTTTAATTTTGATAGTCTTTAAAGAGAAAATTCTATTAGCAATATCATCTTAATTTATTATGTCAAGATTCTTGGCAGAAAACCACACACTGAAGTGTGTGGTGAATCTTGAGCATCCAAAAAACGAGTGCCTGTCACAAACCACTGCTTTTAAGAAGGAGTGGCACATCGTTTTTTTGATGACTAATAATCTTATTTATGAGCCTTCAGATGATTCTTTTCTTCTTGCTAAACAAGTAAAAAAATATGCAAAAAATAAAAAAGTTTTAGACATTGGTTCTGGCTCAGGAATTCAAGCCTTAACGGCCAAAAAAGCCAAAGCCAAGTCCATTTTAGCTTCAGATATAAATAAATTAGCAGTTAAAAAAATAAAATCTCTAGGAATAGAGTCAATTTATTCTAACTTATTCTCAAAGATAAAAGGCAGATACGATTTAATTATATTTAATCCACCATACTTACCAGAAGACAAAAACGAAGATTCACAATCTAGTCTTATAACTTCGGGAGGTAAAAAAGGAGACGAATTAACTTTAAAGTTTTTAAAACAAGCAAAAAAACATTTAAAGAAATCGGGAATAATATTAATAGTTATCTCCTCACTTTCTCCATTTGAAAGAATAGAAAGCACTCTAAAAGGTTTAAATTTAAAATTCAAAATATTAGAATCAAAAAACCTATTTATGGAGAGATTATCAGTTTTGGAGATTAAATACAATTAACCCTTTTTTAAGATTATCAATAAACCACTTCCAAATATATCATCAAAAATACTCTTGGTAGAATCAAATCTTCTTTTTGAAGAGATATTAAGAACTTTTAAGGGTTTTCTAACAAATAAGTCATAAGCAGAGCCATAAAATCCGCTCATAATGATTTCATAATTTAGCTTATTTCTGTTAGCAAAATTTATCAGCTCATTCTTAGAGAAAGGTACTTCTAGACCAAAATCCCAATATCCTAAAGTTTCTTGTATCTTCTTTGAGATTCTATAAAATATCCCGTATTTATGTGGGACAGAAATTAATGCAACGCCTTTTTTATCAAGTAGTTCAATATGCTTTTTAAGTACAAGTTCTCTATTTTTTTCTACAAAATGCTCACATAATCCATAAGAAGTCACAACATCATACTTTTTCTTAGAAGAGAATGTAAATAAATCTCCTAAAATATATTCATGTTTTTCAATATCATCCCAATATTCTTTTGCCAATCCCTTAGCCTCAGGAGATTTATCTAGTAAAGTTACTTTAACTCCCTGATGTGCAAAAAATAAAGAAGTAATGCCCATTCCTGCTCCAAGCTCTATTAAACTGATTTTATCATTACTCTTTCTAAGATGAGATTTCATAATTTCAAGAATTTCTTTTAATTCTTTTGATTCTAAAACATCTTCTTTCTTCCATTCCATCTTACTCCCTTTTTTCTTCCAGAACTCATTCCAAGAACCTTCAACTTTTAATACCATTATTTCCAAAGTTTTATTCTATTTAAAAAAGTATCTCTCACTTTCATAAGATTTAAAACGCTAAAATTCAGCATATAGGTATGGAAATGAGTCAAGAAACAATAAACAAAGCACAGGTCTTAGAAGTTGGAATGAAAGAGTCAGAGCAGCATCTAGAGTTTATAGAAAGTCAAATATCAGAGCTTTCAACTTTTCATTCAAACCTTAAAGAACTCTCAAAGTCATCTGATAAAAAAATGCTAGCTTCAATAGGTAAGGGAGTATACTTAAATGCAGAATTAAGAGATAAATCATTATTAGTTGAGATAGGAAAAGGAATAATGATAAATAAGTCTCCAGAGGAGATTGAGAATATCTTGGAAGGGCAGATAAAGAAACTTTCTGAAACAAAGATTTATCTCCAAAACCAGATGGATTTTTATTTAGGTTCTCTAAACTCACTAATAAATTCAATAGGACTAGAAAAATAATATGAAAAAAAACAATAAAAGAGTAACATACATTACATTAGCAATAATTATAACCATTAGTTTGATTCTTTCAGGAATATATTTATATAAAAATAAACAAGTAAAAGAAGTCTATTTTGAAAGATATGCTGAGTGTGATGCTAAAGCTAAGGAAAACCCTATAAGAAGTGCAGGAGGAGTAAAAAACACTGAAGAGCTTAAATTCGTGGTTAGTTGCTTTGAAAATAAAGGATGTTATGATTCATGTGGAAACTCAAGAGATCCAGTTCATCCAGGAATAAATTTTATGGAAATATTCAATATTGGAGATTCAAATCTAGCCGTATGTGTGCAAAGATGCTACTATTCTCCAGAATATTTCAAATAATTATCCACAAAAACTATATAAGCACTTAAGATTTAACTCAGGCATAAGAGGTTTTAAAAAATATGTTAGAAATGCTGATTAATCCTAAGAAAGCTGAAAGAAGACCTTGGGAAATGTTTTTTGTAGGAGCATTTTATGCTAGCTTATCAATATTATTGGTTGAATGGGTATTTGCACAGGATGCTGTTCTTTCAAGATACTCCGGCATATTAATAGTTACTTTCACAGTGATGTTCTCACTTCCGTTTATTTATTATACTTTAAAATTAGAAGAATCAAGAATTTCTGAAGAAAAAAGTTCTTTTACACTTATAGGAGAACATACTCATGCAATTTACGCATTTATGTTTTTATTCATAGGATTTGTAGTAGCCTTTTCATTTTGGTATATTGCATTATCTTCCAATCAGAATTTTGCAGCCCAAATAGAGACATTTTGTATGATAAACCGCCCTACAAACTTCCAAGATTGTGTAACTCAATATGGCATAAAGAATACAGTAACTGCCACAGGACAGGTAACTGGAACTGATAGATTATTCTTAATATTTGCAAATAATGTTTATGTTTGTATATTTACCCTTATATTCTCTCTCGTATTTGGTGCAGGAGTAATATTTATTTTGGCTTGGAATGCATCAGTAATCTCTGCAGCAGTAGGAATATTTACACAATCGAAATTATCAGGACTACCAATAGCACTTTCTAGATATCTCATACACGGAATACCTGAGATTTTAGCTTACTTTATAGTTGCTTTAGCAGGAGGTCTTGTTTCAGTAGCAGTAGTCAGGCATGAAATAGGTACAGAGAAGTTCTGGGAAGTTTTACACGATTCATTAAATCTAATAATATTAGGTTTAATAGTGTTATTCATAGCAGCTTTAATGGAAGTTTATCTTACTCCTCGCCTATTTTGATTACTCTGAAACCTTTATATATTGCTTTTTAGTCAGTTGTTTATGAATAATTCGCAAGAAGATTTCTTACTTGAAGAGAGAAAAAAGAAGACTCTTGAGTTTCTAAAAGTGAAATACAATTGGATAATATATGGGGTTTTAGTGATTTTAGTTTATTTTGCATACTGGATAAGAACTTTAAATCTTGCAGGTTTAAGAGACATCTCTACTGGTGGCTGGGCTCTTGGTCCTGATTTAGACCCCTGGCTATTCACAAGATGGGCAAAAGAGATTGTTGAACAAGGAGCCTTAACAGCAATAGACTCAATGCGTTATGTACCTTTAGGATTTGAGACTAAAGGAGAACTTCTTCTTCTTCCTTATTTAATGGCCTGGTTTCATAAATTAGCAACATTATTTGGCAGCGCTTCTGTAGAACAATCATCAGCTATATTCCCTGCATTTATGTTTGCTATTACAATCATACCTCTATTTCTTTTTGTAAAAAACATCTTTACAAATTCTCTCGGAATAAAGAAAGCAAACATTATTGCTTTACTATCTTCATTTTTCTTCATAATCTTACCGCCCTTACTTCCAAGAACAGTAGCTGGAATTCCTGAAAAAGAATCAGCAGCTTTCTTCTTTATGTTTTTCGCACTTTATTTCTTTTTATTAGCATGGAGATCAAAAGACACAAAAAATTTAATTATATTTTCTTTACTATCTGGCGCCTCAACAGCAGCAATGTCCTTAATATGGGGAGGAGTAGCTTACGTTTATTTCACAATAAGCGTCTCAGTTTTAATAGCTTTCTTCTTAAAACAATTTGATAATAACAAAAAGATATTGATACCAATAATCTGGCTTATTTCTTCTTATTTATCAGTTGCACCATTCACAACAAGATTCTCAGCCATTCATTTCTTCACTTCAACCTCTTCATTAATAACTATTTTAGCAATATCTTCCTTTTTCATTTATAGATATATTGAATCTAATAAAATAAATTTTATTGAAAACAACAAATATTTATCAAGAATACCTAAAACTCTCCTTGCCTTCTTAACCATATTAGTTGTAGGGTTTATTTTATCATTAATTATTTTTGGGCCAGAATTCATAAAATTCCAATTCCATCAAGTAATTGATAATCTTGTTACACCTATAACAAGCAGACTAGGAGTCACAGTAGCTGAAAATAGACAGCCTTTCTTTAGTGAATGGGCTAATAGTTTTGGTCCACTTATTTACGGAATCCCTTTAATGTTTTGGCTCTTCTGTATAGGTTCAGTCTCTTTAGTTTCTCTATTAGTTAGAAATTTAGACAAGAAAGAAAGAATAATATCAATATCCTCATACATATTATTCTTATTAGCATTAGTATTTAGCAGATACAAACCAGACAGCATATTTAACGGAACAAATACAATTAGTTTAATTGTTTATGGTTTGGGCTTTTTAATACTAATATTAGGTGGATTATATATATACAATTTAATGCATAAGAATAACTCAGAAGGAAAATTAAAAGAGTTAGACTTTGGAGTAATATCTTTATTAGTTCTATTCTTGTTGTGTATAGTTTCTGCTAGAGGAGCAGTTAGATTGATTTTAATGCTTGTTCCTCCAGCTTCAATAATTGTTTCATTTTTAGCAGTAAAAATATTTTATAATGCATATGAGAATAAAGATAATTCCAAAAATACAACTGCTCTAATTTTAGCAGGTTTAGTAATACTAGCTTCCTTTTACTCAGGATATGTTTTATATAATGAGACTTCCAATACTTCTAAAAATTATATTCCTAATGTTTATAATCAGCAATGGCAACTTGCAATGTCTTGGGTTAGAACTAATACTTCAGAAAATGCAGTCTTCGCACACTGGTGGGACTACGGTTATTGGATACAATCAATCGGAGAGAGAGCAACAGTATTAGATGGAGGAAACGCAATAAGCTATTGGAATCATTTAATGGGCAGATATGCTCTTACAGGCACAAGCAATGAAGAATCTTTAGAATTCTTATACTCACACAATGTAACTCATTTCTTAATAGATTCAACAGATATAGGAAAATATGGGGCGTTCTCTTCAATAGGATCAGATAAAGACTATGACAGACAGAGCTATATTCCAGTAATTGGAAGAGATCCACAGCAAAAACAGGATACAAAGAATGGTTCTATATATGTCTACAATGCAGGTTTTAGTTTAGATGAAGATATTATTTATGAGGATAATGGTACAAAAATATTCTTACCAAAAGGCAAGGCTGGACTTGGAATAGTTGCTCTTGAATTAGATAAAAAAGGAAATATTCTTTCTCAGCCAAAAGGAATATTTGTTTATCAAAATAAACAATATACTATACCTATAAGATATGCATATAAAGATTCTCTAATAGATTTCAAATCTGGAATCGAATCAGGAGTAGTTCTGTTACCTATCTTCACTGGTCAGAGCGTAGAATCGGATAGTGCAATGATCTATCTTTCTTCCAGAGTTGTTAATTCACAATTAGCAAGACTTTATTTATATCAAGAAGAAAATCAATTTTTCACACTAGCTCATTCTGAAGATGATTTCTTAGTAAAAGAGTTGAAAAAAGCAGGATTGACTACTAACGATTTTGTAGTTGCAAATGGAGGAATTAGAGGCCCTATAAAAATCTGGGAGGTCAGCTATCCTTCAGACATTAAAGTAAATTCTGCTTATCTAAATACAACTTATCCTTCAAAGGATATTGAGTATGCTTAAATTATGGATGAAAAAATGTTGTTTATCCCCATCATAGTATCTTTTTTAGTAGTTTTACTTCTTATGCCTTTCTGGATAAGAAAATCAAAAAAAATAGGATTAGTCTGGAACGATATGAACAAAAATTATAAAACGAGTGTTTCTGGTTCTGGAGGAATAATCACAGTACTTGGATTTTTAATAGGGATCTTGATTTTTATTGCTTATAGGGTCTTTTCTCTTAACTCTCAAGAGTTTTTAGTTGAATTATTTGCAATTTTAGTTATAGTTTTAATGCTTTCAGGAATAGGCTTAATAGACGATTTACTTGGCTGGAGACAAGGAGGCCTTTCTAGACGCTCAAGAATAATATTAGTAGCTTTAGCTGCAATACCTTTAATGGCTATAAATGCTGGAAAAAGTATAATTAATCTTCCATTCCTAGGAACGATGGATATCGGATTCTTCTACCCTTTAATAATGATACCTTTAGGCATTATTGGTGCAACAACCACTTTCAATTTTCTTGCTGGTTTTAACGGTTTAGAAGCAGGACAAGGAGTGCTTATCTTGTCAGCAATAGCTCTGGTAGCTTCACTTACGGGCAATTCTTGGATTACAATAGTAGCCTTAATAATGATAGCTTCATTACTAGCATTTCTAAGATATAATGCTTTTCCGTCAAGAGTTTTTCCAGGAGATTCTTTAACATATTCAGTAGGAGGATTAATTGCTATTCTCGCAATTCTAGGAAACTTTGAAAAAATAGCAGTATTCTTCTTTATACCTTATATTTTAGAGACCTTATTAAAAGTACGTGGAAAATTAGTGAAACAATCTTTTGGTAAACCTCAATCTGATGGTTCGCTCGATCTTCTTTATGACAAGATTTACGGTCTAGAACATTTAGCAATTTATTTATTCAAGAAATATAATATCAAACCCACTGAAGAAAGAGTAGTAGCTTTAATCTGGTCATTCCAAATTTTAGTAATAATTATCGGATTTATAATATTCAGAGAAGGAATATTCTTATAAAATGATTAATTTAAAGAATCCAGTAATAAGGGGGAGTTTAGTTTTATTAGTAATGACGGGTTTCTTTAATTTTTTAAATTTTTTATATCATGTTCTTATGGCAAGAACTTTATCTATTGAAGATTTCGGTCTATTGAAGAGAGTTTTTGTATTTCTTTATTTAGGAGCAGTTTTCATGGAGTCTATACAAACAATAATTACAAAATATTCTGCAGAACAAGCATCAGATAAATCAAAATTAAAAGATATTCTAAAAAGATCCTTCAGGAAGATTGGGAAGATAAGTTTGATAATATTCATAGCTTTTGCAATTTTAGCAATTCCAATAACGTATCTCTTTGATATCCCCTATCCCCTCCTTTTAATGACTGGAGCTTTTCTCTCTATTTCCATGATAGTTCCAATAACTCGAGGGATAATTCAAGGACAACAAAGATTTTACGATTTAGGCTTTGCAGTTATCAGTGAAGGAATCTTCAAAGTTTCTCTAGCTCTTTTATTTGTCTGGTTAGGTTGGAGAGTATATGGAGCAGTAACCGGAGTATTATTAAGCGTTATTCTTACATTAGGAGTATCTCTATTTTATCTAAAAGATATAATTAAATCAAAAGAATCTCCTGCAAAATTATCAGGGATAAGAGATTATAGTTGGCCAGTGTTTTTTGTTACAGCCACATTAATCTTATTTTTTAATTTAGACGTCTTATTTTCAGGTTATTTCTTCAATGATACTCTTTCAGGAATATATGCTATTGCTTCAACTATCGCTTTAGTAATATTTGTAGGCACCCAACCAATAAATAGAGTTCTATTCCCAATTACTGCAAACAACACAGCCCAGAAAAAACCATCTAGAAAGAATTTTATAAGAGCTGCAAGCTTAGTTCTATTTTGCGCATTTTGCGCATTGTTCGTTATCTGGTTCTTTCCAGACTTTCTAGTCAAACTTTTCTCAGGCAAGGTAATTGCAGAAGCATCATCAATAGTGATGATTATGGGGTTAAGCACAACAATTCTTTCCTTAACTAGCCTAATACTTTATTATAAACTTTCACAAGGTAAAACACAAGGCTACAAATTCATACCATTATTTTTAGTAATAGAATTAATACTTTTATCATTATTACATACCAATCTACTTTCCTTCTCTTTAGCATTCTTAGCTTCCAACATAATATTTTTAATAGGCGCTTTTGCTCTACTAAACAGATGAAAGAATTAAAAAAAACTTCAGTATCTATCGTAATTCCTGCATATAATGAGGAAAAAAGAATAGGAAAGACTTTGGAAGCTTATTCAAAATATTTTGAAAATCTAAGGATAAAAGGGGAATTAAACTATGAAATTTTGATATCTATCAATAACACTTCAGATAAAACTGAAGAAATAGTCAAAAGATATGCTAAAAAAAATAAAAACATCCGTTATCTTAATCTAATAAAAGGCGGAAAAGGTTATGCTATAATTGAGGGATTTAAAGAGGCACTTAAGAGAAAATTTAATCTAATTGGTTTTGTTGATGCAGACATGTCTACTTCTCCTCCTTCTTTCTATGATCTTATAATTAATCTAAAACCATATGACGGCATAATCGGGAATAGGTGGGCTTCAAAATCAATAATTTCTCAAAAACAATCAGGATTAAGAAGATTAGCAAGTAGGATATTTAACTTTCTAGTAAAGTCTTTATTCTTAATGAGCTATCAAGATACCCAATGTGGTGCAAAAATATTCAGAAGAGAAGTCATAGAGAAAATTGTTAACAAAATTCTTATAACCCAATGGGCTTTTGATGTTAATCTTCTATTTCTATGTAAAAAATATAATTTTAAAGTCATAGAACATCCGACAACCTGGGAAGATAAAGGAGACTCAAAGATAAAAGTAGTTAAAGCTTCTCTTAAGATGTTTTTTGGAATTTTAAGATTAAGATTAATAAACTCCCCACTCAATGATTTAGTAAGATTATACGACTCAATGCCTGAACTAACTAAAGTAAATCACAGGATGACTGAATAATGGAAAAAGTAGATATTTTAATCATACATCTAAACGGAGAGAAGATAATTGATGAATGTCTTTCTTCTATATATAAAGATAATCAAGATGCAAGCATCCATATTTTATTCAACAACACTAAAGATAATTCTATAAATCTTGTAAAAAATAAATTTCCAAAAGTAACTTCGTATTTTACTAAGAAAACAATAGGTTTTGCAGAAGCATCAAATTTACTAGCAAAGAAAGCTACTTCAAATTATATAGTTTTCTTAAATAATGATGTCCTCGTTGAAAAGAGCTGGTTATCTGAAATGCTTGCCACTATGAAGAAGAATAAGAATTGCATAGCTGTTCAACCTAAAATCCGTTCATACTTTCAGAGAGATTACTTTGAATATGCAGGAGCTGGAGGCGGTTTTATAGATAAATATGGGTATCCTTTCTGTCGAGGAAGAATATTCAATTCAATAGAAAAAGATAATGGTCAATACAATGATTCAATAAAGATATTTTGGGCTTGCGGGGTATGTATACTTACAGATAGAAGTTTTTTCCTAAAATCAGGAGGTTTTGATGAATCTCTTTTTATGTATGCAGAGGAGTTAGATTTCTGTTGGAGAACACACCTTCTTGGGAAAAATATTTGGTATTCTCCAAAATCAATAATCTATCACATAGGAAGTTTCTCAGTTAATAAAGAGAAGATTAACTTCAAAAAAGAATACCTAATAACTAGAAACCATCTTCTAGTTTTTTTAAAGAATTATTCTTTACAAACATTAGTTAGATTATTACCTATGAGGTTAATTTTAGAGCTGATTGCAGCTGTTCGCTTTCCAAAAACTAAAGCACTACCCTTCGTATTTTGTCTATTTTCAATACCCTATTTATTAATAAGCAAGTTTTCTAAAGAGAGAAATAGAATACAGAAAAAGAGAAAAGTAAGCGACAAAGATTACTCCCAGTTATTATATAATGGGAGTATAGCTTTAGACTATTTTCTGAATGGTAAAAAGACTTTTAAAGATCTTTTCTCAGCCTAATTTATGGATAAGATAGATTTTAGCATAGTGATTCCTACTTACAATGAATCACGAGATATAGCCGATTGTTTAAATGCCATAAGTATGCAAGATTATCCTAGAGATAAATTCGAAGTCATAATCGTAGATAATTATTCTCAGGATAACACTCTGAATATAGTAAAGACATTTTCTAAGAAGATAAATCTAAAAATTTTAATGAATAAAATAAAAGATGCCGAAGTAAGTAAAATGCTTGGTTTTAAAAAAGCTAAAGGTAAATTCTTTATGTACTTAGATGCAGATATGCAGTTTTCAGATAAAAACTTTATAAAGAAAATGCTATACCCTTTTTCTGATGATTCCTCAATTGCAGGAGTTTTTATCAAATTTTTAGTAAATAAAAATCATCCAGCCTTAACAAGAACATTATCCTATGATGAATGGCAAAGAGACCCCATATTTAGATATTTCACAATAGGAGCAGAAGAGATAATTCAAAAGAAAAGAAAAAATTACTATTTGTGTAAGTGCAATACTAAAAAAATACCACCTCAAGGGCTAATGATATATAAAAAAGCATTAATAGAAGAGTATGCTAAAAACCAGAAGCAATTAATAGATAATGAAATCCCTGCATTTCTTGTTTCACAAGGACACTTCAATTTTGCTTTTGTTCCAGACGCGGGAGTGTATCATTTTCTTTTAAGAAGTCTAAAAGAACTAGCCCATAAAAGAATAAGAAACCTTCAGAGAACATACTACCCAAATAAAGAAAAAAGATTATTCAAATGGATTGATTGGAAATCTGATTGGCCTAAAGTCGGAATCTGGATTATTTACACTCATTCAATCATATTACCCGTATTCTCAGCAATAATAAAGGCTTTAAAGCATAATGATGTATGTTTTCTAAATGAACCTATGTTAAACTTAGTTTCAACATATTCAATCATTTACGGAGTATTATCAAACTTAAAATGAGTAAAAAAATGAGTCTTTTTGGAAGAGAAAGAATATGTGCTTCTTTCATGGACAGTAGAATAGCTGGAAAAACATTAAACATAGGTGCTGGAGAGGTTCTCTGGATTGAAAATCAAGTCTTTCTAAATAATCCTAATCTAATGTCTTCAGATATAGACTCTAAAAATCTCGGACCTCAAAATAAAGCAAAAGAAAAGATAGTAGTAGATGCCACAAAAATTCCCTTAACAAATGGATATCTTTCCCAATTAATTATTTTAGACGTATTAGAGCATATAAAAGATCATGAAAAAGCAGTCAAAGAGATAGCTCGAGTTTTAAAGAAAAAAGGAAGATTAGTTGTATGTGTTCCAAATGATACTCTTTTAAGTTACTTAAACCCTGTAAGATATGTCCAACACGAAAGACATTACAAGATAGAAGATATAACTAATTTGTTAAAGGATAATGGTTTTAAGATAGAAAAAGTCTTTGCTGGTGGAGGAATATTTGAACTTCTCGCATTATATCTTCACTTTCTTGTAAAATATACGACTGGTAAGAAGATAAACTTCTTAAATAAACTTAGAGATTTAGAGTATAGAAAACACAAAAATTCTGGAAATGAGATAGCAGTATTAGCTACAAAATTATAATCTGATTTTATCTTTATTGACTTTATAGACTATAACTGCAGGTTGTTGTTGAGTGGCATCAAAGAAACTAGCATATAGTGGAGTAAATATTTTACCTTCACCAGTATTTTCATTAACATAATTAACCAATTTTTCAGTCTGATACTCAAATCTATGTAAAATCATATAATCTGCACGCCCACTATAACCTGGTAGATCATCAGCAGTATAATTCAAAACAATCTTTCTCTCAGAATAATAAATAGCATAAGGATCTATGCCTTCTCCTCCAAGTATTGCCTCTTTTTCAGTATTGTCTTTAATCCACTCAAATACTTCCTTCATTTGCTTGTAAGAATCTTTTTTATTATCAATCAAAGTCTTACCAAATGTAAATTGTGAATAAGCTCCAAATAACAATATAAATGCAACTAACAAAATAGCAAGATTCTTAGAATAATTTTTAACTAACTTATAAATTTCCATCAATACTAAACTTATAAATATAAACATTACAGGCATAGCAGTCATAAGATATCTATCCTCAGCAGCTCTAATAATAAATATGAAAAAGAAGAAAACACCAGCAATTAATAATGTGTTAAATATATGGCTTCTAATTCTCTTTATTTTAGAGAGAGTATCAAATCCAATTATAATCTCCCATAAAACCAAGGCAAGTCCCAATAAGAAAATTACTAAAAATAATTTTTGAAGAATATAAGGTACAAATTCTAAAATATAAAATCCAAAACTAGCCTTCTCGCTTGCACTCTGACTATAAACACTACTTGCAGGAAGAAAAGAACCATACCGAAATAGATTAAATATAAAGAATAATACTAAAGGTATTGCTCCAGTAATCCCTCCAATCCAGAAGCCTTTTTTCTTTAGAAAATGATGCTTATGCACTATCGCCAAAAATATTATATAAACTACTGCAATCAACCCATACGAATACCTTGTTATAACTGCTAATGCAAGGAAAGCAACAGATATAGCAAATTCCTTTGTTTTCAATTCTTCATAGCTTTTTAAAAAATAATATATGCTAACAAGTGAGAAAAATAAAGATGGTATATCTGTCATAATCCTAAGGGAATAAAATAAAAATACCCAAGAAAATGATGCTATAAAAGCAGATATCAAACCAATTTTTTCATCATACAATTCTTTAGCAATGAGATAAACAAACCAAATACAAAGAACAGAAGGAATTATCTCAAGCAATAGGATAGTTCCCGCATCAGACAATCCGAATTTTAATAGAATTGACCAAATCCAAGGCAACAAAGGAGGCCTTATTATAGCTTCATGTGCAAGGAAAGCATTATCACTCCATAAGTCTAATATAATATTTTTAGCAAGCCCACCATAGGCAAGAGTATCCCACCAATGCGCTTGATCTTTAACAGCATTATAAAAATATAATCTTACGGCAATACCAATCAACAATATTAATCCAATAGCAAGCTTATATGGCTCTTTAAAAAATTCTCTTACTTTCTCTTTCTTTTCCTCTATCTTTCTCTCCTCATTCATTAAAAACTAAAGAATATAGGGTTTTTATGTTTGTCTATGTCAAGATTCTAGAGAATCTTGAGCATCAAAAGCATAAATTCGTTATATCATGCTTTCTATCTTAAAGATTCTTCAACATTCTTCATAACTTCCTCAGCACTTATACTCTCAACAAGCTCTTTACTGTATTCATTCATTTTTTCTGGGAAGAAATTTTTGAAGAGAGGTGATACAACCTTTTTCAAGATACCATAATCTTCAACTTCATCAGGGCTTGTGCAGAAGAATAGACATATAGTTTTCTTTCCCAAGCCTATAGACACATGTAAAGAAAAACTGTCTGAACAGATCATAACCTCACACAAGTCTACTAAAGAGGCAAATTCTCTTTTAGTATTATTAGGATTATTTCTATAGACATTTACTCCTTCTTTCTTTAATTTATTAATAATCAGTTCATGCTTTTCAACTTCATTTGGTCCTCCAAATAAAATAATCTCATATCCTTCATTGTCAGCCATCTTTATGAATTCAATAACCTTGCTTTCAGCCCAGACTTTACTCGGCCATCTTGAGGAAGCACCCATATGAATACCTATGACTTTCTTCTTTCCAAAATTATTTCCAGATTTAAATTTATCAGCATACTCTTTATCATTTTCATCTAATACTAAATTATATTTCTCCACCTCATAATGAAGTTCAGCAGCCATAAACATCATTTCTTGATATGTCTTATTATTACTTTTCTTCAATTCATCATCAAACATAGTATTAAGATAATAGGAAGCACCAGAGTTTAATGCAGTAGGATAATCTCCGTCTTTTCCAAAACCATATTTTTTATCTGCTTTAATTTTATCTGCTAGTTTTATAGCTTCATCATCAATATCAAAATTATATAATAAATCAAACTTTTCAGGCCCAAAATAAGGCACAGTTGAAACATTTTTTATATAGTCTATATTTTCAAGCAGAGATTTAACATCACCCTTAGTTATCCAAGTTATCTCTGCTTCTCTATATTTATCTTTCAAAGCCTTAGCTAAAGGAAGCGTTCTAAGAACATCTCCATCCGCTCCAAGTTTTATAATACATATTTTCATAAAAACTTTCAAGCATCGTAGCTTTTAAATATTCTCCAATAGGACTATTTTACATGAAAGCATACATAGCAGGTAAAATTCACACAGAAAATGAAATAGAAATATTAGAAAAAATAGACTCTCTCTGCAAATTTCTAGGTTTCACAACATTTCTCCCACATAGAGATGTAGGATTAGCTAAGGGCATAAAAGACATAGATAAAATATTCGAAGGAGATATTATCCAAGGTTTTAAAGAAGTAAATTTAGTAATTGCCTCATTAGATGGCTTCCATGTAGGTGCAGGAACTGCCTGGGAACTAGGTTATGCCTACGCCAAAGGAATACCTTCCATAGGATTAAAGACTGATGAGTCAAAAGAAGAAGCATTAGAATATCTCTCTTCAATTATTCTAGCTTCAATGCCAATACTGCCTAGCTTTAAAGAATTGGAGATTTGGTTAAAAAACTTCAAGAATAAAAATGGAAAATAAGATAAAAACAACTAAAGAAATAAAGGAAATTGCCGAGAACCTAAGAGAGGAAGGAAAGACAATAGTTACAACTAATGGTAGCTTTGATATTTTGCATTATGCTCACGTCAACTTATTCCAAAAAGCGAAGAAACTAGGAGACATATTAATCGTCTTACTCAATAGCGATAGTTCAATAAAGAAAAATAAAGGAGATAAAAGACCAATAATCGGTCAGGATGAAAGAGCATTTATGATTTCAGCCTTAGAATGTGTAGATTATATTGTAATTTTTGAAGAAGACAAGCCTCTTAGCATAATAAAAGAAATAAAGCCTCATAAGCATGTAAAAGGTGGAAGCTTTATAAAAGACAGAGTTTCTGAAGAGAAAGAACTTATTTCTTCTTGGGAAGGAGATTGCATTTACCTAGACCTTGAAGAAGGATTCTCAACGACAAATATAATAGATAAGATAATTAAAACTTTTAAGAATTAATCCAAGGGCTTAGTACTTTCAATATTATGCTCGCCTCTCCAACCATCTGCATATTTTTTATCTTTTTTCATTTCTTTATAAGCTTTAATATAAAGATAAAGTCTAGCAGGATATAACTGCATTAGCCAGAAGAATTCTTTAATACCTTTAGGAAGAGTTAAGGCATATAATCCTCCATGTTTTATCTCATGCCATAAAGATTTTGTTCTAGGCATTTCAGGAGCAATTTTATTTAAGTTTTCATGAGCTTTTATATTTCTGACTTTCTGAGCAATCCAATCCCTCCAGTTATCAGGATTTTTAACATAAACTTCTGCATTTTCAACATATTTAATATGATATCCTTTTTTCCAGAAAAGATAAGGAATAATGCCATCTTCACTGGTTTCTAGAGGGAAGTCTAATATGACATTTTTACGAATTGCAAATAAATATCCTGAGCATTCAAGAAATTCTTTATTTTTAGATAATTTCTTCCTAACTTTATGAATTCCAGAAAAAGCAACATGAGCCCAAAATCCATATTTTGTATCTTTTCCATCTAAACTTACAGGCTTTCCAGTAACGCATCCAACTTTCCTATCTTTAAATGCATTTTTTATATCTTTCACACTATTTGGAGAAGTATGGACATCCCCATCCGTTAGGATGAATATATCTTCCTTATTTGAAGAAGCATATTCTTGAAATAAGAGATTTAATGCATAGCTCTTTCCTTCTCCAGAGTCGAGGAAAAAGTTGAATCTTTTATCTTTAACATTTTCATTAAGATAAACCTGAACTTCTGGAAATGGATCAACAACAGTTATTCTATCTTTTTTACCAATTTGCTTTAGAAATGTTTCAACAGCCCTTAATGTAGATTTCGGCTCATTATATGAAGTAATAATAATATCAATCATGTTATTTACCTAACTCAACAGGATAATCGGCAGGCCTAATTATTACTATACTTTCACCATCCTTCTTCTTAGCAACCATCCTTACCTTCTTAGAACCCTGTTTACTTATATCAGAACTTTCAACTTCTTCAACTTTCAACTCTTCTCCTCCAACTAATATTAAATCACCTTTCTTAATTTCTATCGCTTTTTTCTTCATATCTAAATTTATGAGTGTAAACTTATAAACCTTATTAAATTCAGATAAATATGAGTAAAAAAGCGATTATCCTATGCTCGGGTGGCCTAGATAGTGTTGTAACTTCCCACTATGTTAAAAATAAATTAAAATATGATAAAATAACAATTCTATTTTTTAACTACCATCAAAAAGCATTAAACGAAGAGAGAAAAGCATCAAAATTATGTGCTAAAGAGATAAATGCAAGATTTATAGAAATTTCACTACCTGAATTAGCAAATCTCTCAACTTCTCTGATAAACATTTCCGGTAAAACTAAAAAAATAAATAAAGAAGACCTAAAAGATACAGAAATTGAATCAAAGAAATGGTACGTGCCCTGTAGAAATTTGGTTTTTCTAAGCTACGCTTCAGCTCTAGCCGATTCAGAATTCATAAATACAAATATCCAATCAGATATTTTTATTGGCTTCAAATGTGAAGGCAAGGATTCCTACCCAGACACAACAAAAGATTTCTTGATAAAATTGAATTCACTTCTATCAACCTCCTGTTCTTTTAAAATAGAAATAAAATCTCCTTTAATAGATAAAGACAAAGAAGATATTATCATTCTAGGGGATAAAATGAAAGTAGATTTAGCTAGTACATTTAGCTGTTACTCTCCAAAGAAAAATCTACATTGCAGGGACTGTTTAGCTTGTGCTCTAAGAAAACAAGCTTTTTACTGGGCAGATATAGAAGACAAAACTCTATACTCTAATTAATCTCTCTAATTTATCAATTATGTTACTCCATCTGAACTTTTCAACGCTTTCTCTGGCATTTTTTCTAATTATTAATATCTCTTTATCATCCATATTAAGAATTTCATCAATAACCTTAGTCAAATCATTTTCATCATCATTTTTGAAGAGAAATCCATTATCTTCATCTTTAATCAAATCAGCATTACCAAAATTATCGCTACCAATCACGATACACTCTCTAGCCATAGCTTCAATTAGTGATTGAGACATACCTTCACTAAATGAAGGTAGAATAAATATTGAAGATTTATCCAATTCTTTAATATGCTGAGGCCGATCATATTTCTCAGAGATAATCTTAATTCTTTCATTTAGACTATTTTGAGTTATAATTCTTTGCAATTTTTCAAGATATTCTTTTTCAGCAGGTCCCAAAATATAGAATTTTATTTTCTTATCTTTAACATTTTTTAGTGATTTCACAACAACTTCAAGATTTTTTATAGGAGCAATTCTACCACTATATAATATTCTTTTATCTCTTTTCTTACTAACTTTTGAGAAATACTCTTTAGCTATTCCATTAGGCACATATTCTATTTTGTCTTCTTTAACTTTCAACTTATTAAGATACAAATATTCCCAGTAAGTTATAGCAAATATCTTGTCAAAATTATTTATAGTTTTCTTTCCTACATAAAAATCATAAAATCCAACAGCTATTTTACCAAATATACTCCTTCTATCTCTTGCGAATGGAGCATGTGTAACCAAAAAAACTTTACAGTCAATTTTCTTCTTAAGACATAATGCTCTTGTTGTATGGGGATGCCTATATCCGTGTGCAATTATAACATCAGGTCTAAATTCTTCGGCTTCTTTTTCAAAATGCCAGCTCATAAAGCTCTCACCACCAATCTTACTAGCAGGAAATCTTCTTATCTTAATATTTCCTAGTTTATCTTCTAAAGGCATAATTTTATTGGTGCCTTTTTCAAAGTATGAACTCATAATCATAACTTCATGACCTCTTTCAACCAATAACTGTGCTTCCTGTTTTACTCTTGCAAATACTCCGCATCCACCAGCTGAATAATTAGTCAATTCAAGTATTTTCATTAATATAATTAAATAAACTCATTTAAAATAGTTATGTAAAGTTTATATACTCCTTTTTTGGTTCAAAATAATGGTCAAGAATGCAAGTTTAATAGCTTTTAAAGATGATTCTTATTTAGTACAAGCCAGAGAAACAGTCGTTACCGGTCAAAAGCCAGGAAGATATTCTTTCAGCTTTCCAGGAGCTTTTTCATTTTTTGGAGGAGAATTAAATGATGGAGAAGGTGCAAAAGAAGGTTTTGAAAGAGAATTAAAAGAAGAACTACCAGACACAAGATTAGAAATAATTTCTCACAGAGTTTATAACTGGAGCAAGGACACAGAGAAAGTAATAGCTAGAGCAAATAAAGTTCTTGGAGGAAATGTTCACTCATTCTTAGGATTTGACCTATATTCAAAAGTCCCTTCTTCTGCCTTAGGAAATAGAGATAGAACAGGTTCACCTATGACCTATATAGATTGGATAGCTCAGACAACAGAAGATAATTTCTATTCGGCAAATATTACTTCAGAAGGACGCGAGTTAAAGGAAGGTTCAAGAAAACTTTGGATTCCAGCAACAGTCCTAAAAAGTCTCGTAATGGTCCCAACAGATAGATTAGCTGCATTGGATGATTTAGCAGACAGAATAGAATCAGGACAATTAAGAATTTAATCTCCGACATAATCTTTATATATGTTAAAAATTCAGAGATTTTATGGGAGAAATAGAAACTATTATTCAAGACTTAGCCGCTTCACACAAATTCTTTAATGTAATGAATGGCATAAGTGAAATAAAAATATCTAAAGAAAGCTGTTCCTTTTCACCCGAACAAGAAGCAAGAATTGCTTTAGAATGGGCTAAATTAATTAATCTAGGAAAAGTGAGATATTCAACTCCCTTAGTTGCTGCACATGTACATTCTATAACTTTTAATGGAGGAAAATTAAATATACCAGTTTATTCAACAGATTTTATGCACTATCGTGCAACTCTAGATGATAATAATACTAGAGTATGGGCTGTTGGAGTTTCAGGACTTACTAGATTACTCTGCGATAGTGGAATTTTTTATCTTTTTGGTGAGAGAAATGGAAAAAATTTAAACACTGGAGGTTTATTGGAAAATGTACCTGGCGGTTTCATGGAGCCTGATAATCTAACTAATCCATATCCTATCAAATCAACATATCTTTCTGAATTGGTAGAAGAAGTGGGAATACCTTTTTCAGAAGAAATAAAATTAAAGCCGCTTTATGTTGCTCAGCTTAGAACAGACTCCAGACCTGGAGGAAGAAATTATCAAGATTTATGTATTGAATTTTCTGCAGATATTCATGGAATAACTCCTGAACAAACTCAAAGATATTTTATGGAGAAATTTAAAGAAAGAGAGCATAGTAGATTACATTTAATTAATTCAGAGGATCTTCCTAAATTTGTGAAAGAGAACTTAGATAGATTTACTTTAAGAACTAGACATACTTTACAAATGGAGCTAGCATCTTACATTCATGGTTAAAAAAATAATCATTCTTGCATCAGGAAAAGGAACTAGGATGGAAAATATTACTGATGGAAATTCTAAAGAGATGCTTATTTTTAATGGAAAGACAATGATCTCTTTAGCTATAGAAGAAGCGCTTTCTGCAGGTTTTTCAGAAATTGGAATAGTAACAAATAAAGATAAAACTGATTTGAATAACTTTTTATTAGAAGAGAAGAGAAAAGGACTACCAATAACTCTGATTATTGAAGAAAAGCAGGTTAATCTTATTACAAGCATTCAATTTGCAGAAGATTTTATATCTGGAGAGAATTTTGGAATGATATTCCCAGATATGTTGATTTTAGGAAAAGATTCAGGAATGTCTCAATTGGTATCTGCTTTTAACCAGATAAAGAAACCATTAATAGGTTTGATTAAACCAGAGGAATATCTCGGTAAGACTTGGTATTTCGAAGGGGAAAAAATATCTGATAAATTAGCAAAAGTAAATGGCATAGTTAGAGATAGCAAGTCCGGTTTTAGATTCTTTCCAAGATATATTTTACCCAGTAATTCTCTTTCAATCATTAATAGTTTAGAAAAAGCAGATTCTGAAGTCCCTCTTCTTGAATACTTAATGAAAAAAGAAGGATTATATGGCGTATTCCTAAAAGGGGACCCTATCGACGTGGGAATACCTCTAGGCTATATTAAAGCAAAAAATATTCTAAAATAGCAAATCCTGCCAGTAGACAAAACCTTAAAAATGGCCCTATTTTAAGAATTTCATGGTTATTAGGGCAGGATTAGTAGGATGTGGATATTGGGGTAAAAATCATTTAGCAACCTTAAGGGACATGGATTCAATAGAGACAAGATGGGTTTGCGATCAGTATAACTCGCCATCAAGACAGTCAATGCCGCATAATACTAGATTTACTAAATCTTATTTAGACATTCTTTCAGATAGAGATACAGATGCAGTTATAATTGCTACACCAACTTCAACACACCATGATTTAGCAAAAAGAGCATTAGAATCTGGCAAACATGTTCTGGTAGAAAAACCTTTAACAGCTAATTTAAAAGAAGCTCAAGAATTAGTTGCTTTAGCAAGAGAAGCTGGAAAAGTTTTGATGGTCGGACATATATTCAAGTATAATCCTGCAGTTAGCTATATGGAGGGAATGATTGAAAGAAAAGAGTTAGGAGATTTAAGATATTTAGATGCAAGAAGAGTAAACCCTGGACCTATAAGAGAAGACATGAATTCTTTTTGGGATTTAGGCTGCCATGATGTCTATATAGCAACTCATTTGATAGGTGAAATGCCTTCAACAGTTAGTTATCAAGGAACTTCTTTCAATGGTAAGGTAGACGATGTATCTAATGTAGTTCTTAAATTTCCTAATGGAGTGATTGCTAATATTTATACAAATTGGATGCATCCAATAAAAGAGAGAAATATTCTAGTAGGAGGAAGTAAGGGAGCCGTTTCTTTTAGAGATACAGAACCAGCAAATAAAATCCATATTTATAATATGGGTGTAGACTTTCAGCCAGGAGAAGGCGGAATAGGTGCTTTTCAGTCAGCGATAAATAGCGGAGATGCAAGAATACCTAAGCTTCCATTTAAACAGCCACTTAGAGAAGAGCTTCAACATTTTGCAGAATGTATATCTAAAGGTGTAAAATGTAGATCTGATGGAAATGATGGAGTAAATGTTTTAAAGGTTTTAGAAGCCGCAGATAGATCAAGATTAGCTAATGGTTTGGAGGTAAGATTACAATGAAGTTTCCAGAAGGAGTTAATTTAGGTAATAATGTAAGATTAGGATCTGGAGTCATATTAGGAGCAGGAGATAGATCTTTAGGAGATTTAACAATTGGAGACAATTCAATAATAAGAAGTGGAGCTGTAATTTATTACGGAAATACAATCGGAAATAATTTTGAAACTCACCACAATACTGTAATAAGGCCAGGCAACAACATAGGAAAATATGTAGTCATAGGTTCTAACACTGAAATCGCACCTGGAAATAACATAGGAGACTTTAGTAGAATCCACAGTCTTTGCTTTTTAGAGAAAACTACACTTGGAAATTATGTTTTTGTAGCACCTGGTGTGAAATTTCTTGATGATTTTCTTCCAGTAGACCCAGACCCTACTCATTACAGAGGAGCAATAGTTGGTGACGATGTATCTATTGGAGGAGGAAGCACAATTCTTCCAGGAGTAGAAATAGGAAATACTGTCCTTATTGGTGCAGGTAGCGTTTTAACAAAATCAGTACCTACAGGAGAAGTTTGGCATGGTAATCCTGCAGAATTTAGAAGAAAAATTGAAGGCTTAGTCTATCCAAATACTTCAACACAATATCTTCCAGGAACGAGGGTTCGTTGGGAAAAGAGAGGTGTAAAATGAAAATACCCTTTAATGATCTAAGTAGAATTCATGATCCAATAAGAACAGAATTAGATTCTGCCTGGAGAAGAATTGTGGATGCAAATGCATATATTCTAGGAATTGAAGTTGAAAAATTTGAAGAGAATTTTGCGCAGAATCATGGGCAAATTGGAAAACAGAATGTCGCAGGCTTATCTTCTGGTACGGATGCATTAGAATTGATTTTAAGAGCAAAAGATATAGGTGCAGGAGATGAAGTCATAACGGTTTCAAATACTTTTTTCGCAACAGCATCTTCTATTTTCGCTGCCGGAGCTAAGCCAGTTTTCGTTGATGTGGATCATGAAACTGCTCTCATGGATGTAAAACAAGTTCCTGCAAAGATAACTCCTAGAACAAAAGCAATAATGCCAGTTCATCTATACGGTCAGCAGGCAGATATGCCTGCACTTAGAAAGATAGCAGACGAATATAAATTAGTTTTAATTGAAGATGCTTGCCAAGCTCATGGAGCAAGACAAAATGGAAGTTTACCTGGTTATTTAGGAGATGCAGCAGCCTTCAGCTTTTTTCCAGGGAAGAATTTAGGAGCTTTCGGAGATGCAGGAGCAGTTCTTTCTAAAGATGAATCTTTAATAGCAAGAATAAAAAGTCTAAGAAATTACGGTCAAACCGAAAAATATCATCACAATGTATTAGGATCTAACAAAAGAATGGATGGTTTACAAGCAGCAGTATTAAATGTCAAGCTTCCCCACTTAGTAGATTGGAACGAATCAAGAGCCACGGCTGCTTTTTATCTCTCAGAAAGACTTAAAGAAGTTCCTGGTTTAGTTCTACCTAAAACAGTTGAAGGGAACACTCATGTAAAACATCTTTATGTAATTCAAGTTCCAGATAGAGATAGACTTGCAGATTATCTAAAATCTAATGGGATAGACACAGGAATACACTATCCAGTTCCAATTCATATGCAACCAGCTTTTAGCTATCTAAGACTAAAAGAAGGAGAATTACCAGTAACAGAAGGATTATCTAAAAGAATATTATCATTACCTATTTTTCCATCAATGAGGGAAGAGGAACTAGCTTTTCTTTCAGATAGAATCAAGTCTTTCCAGAAATGATTTTTCTAAAAGCAGAAGTCAGATAAGCAAAATATCTTATAGAATAATAAAAAGGTAGAAAGAAAATAAAAGGCACATAAAAATCAATCATTAAATGTTTTACAGTTTTATATATAGAATATAATGGAAAGATAGGTAGAATAAAAACAATTGGCCAGGGTCTGATTGAATTTCCAACCCACACACTATGCTCCCAATTATCTTTGAAAGAGGCAGGGTTGGTATGATAAACTTCTAAATCAATACAAGGAAACTCACCACCGTTAGTCCTATAAATTGTCTGGTCATCAGCATAACCTAATTCAGAATTAAAAGGTATCTTCAAAAGATAATCTTTTCTTATAAGAGAGAAAACTCTACTTAAACTATTTTTATGCATGCTCTGTCTCTTATAAAAAAAAGCTCTAGCCCACAAATTATTAATATTATTGCAAGTTTCTTCTTTATGTACTACTCCTATACTTTCACCTTTAACAATTGGAACTATTGCTTTTTTCACATAATCTCTACCATATCTTAAGTCTGCACCACAAGTCATAACAATCTCTCCTTTGGCTTTTTTAGCTCCAAAATTCCAAGCATTTCCAGGACCCTTTTGCTTTCCAGATAAACTGTAAGCTCTAACTTTTTCAGGATACCTTCTTTGATAATCTAAGGCAATTTGATAAGTTTTATCATTTGATTCACCATTCTCAACAATAATAATCTCGAAGTTCCCATAATTTTGATTTAAAAGAGAATCCACACAACCTGCAAGATGAATCTCCTCTTTGTAAGCAGCGATAACTGCAGACACCATAGGATTTTTCTTCATAACTCTACCTTTCACAACAGCCATAAACATATAAAAAGCCCATATTTAAAAACCTTTTAGTTAAAATTGAACAACCACAATAGTTAAAAATGAAGAAATTAATTAAAAAAAATGATAGGTAGAATAAAAAACATTAGAAGAACAGCATATAACCGTTTCTCCAAAAGTCAGGCTTACAAGGCTTTGAAGAGAATAACTTTACTTAGGAGGATGAAATTGATGTTAGGAACTTTAATATGGCGAACAGCGCCCTATAATTTCCCATTACATGGAGATCCGATAGCTATAAGATTATTTGAAATGCTTGTTAAAGAAGGTAAGATAAAGGCAATAGTAGAGACTGGCACTTTTAGAGGGTACACAACTTCTCTTCTTGCAAAAAAATTTCCAAATATTCCAATACATACCTGCGAGATAAATGATTACAATTTTAAGAAGGCAAAGGAGAATTTGAAGGTTTTTAAGAATGTAAGCGTTTACCATAATACTTCTCCAAAATTTTTAGCACAACTTATTAAAGATAGAATAATATCTGATAGAGTTCTATTCTATCTGGATGCACACTGGTTAGATGAATGGCCTCTTGAAGAGGAAATGCAGATAATCTCTTCTAAGATAAAGTCAGCGTTCATAGTCATAGATGATTTCAAAGTACCAGGAGATGATAGATTTGCATTTGATAAATATAAAGACAAAGAATGCTCTTTAGATATGGTAAATCCTAATATAATAAAGCCAAACTCTTATCAAAATTTATTCCCCAATTACGGAGAAGAAGTTTATAGAAAAGATATCGCACATCCCAATCTAGTAGGCTATGTAATAATATTTCAGAACTTCTTCAAAGAGTTTAAGAAGCTAAATCAAACAGATTTTGTAAGGCGTTTTTTCAAAGATAGAACTGATTTAATGAAGAAAAATAGATCAAAAATTCATTAACTTCTTAGCTTTGCTTCTACCTTTCTCAATAAGATAATTCATCATAAACTTATTACCTTTAAGATATTCTACACCTATCACCCATAGGTAATATATAACATAAATACTTCGCTTATAGCCTAGAGTTCTCAATTGATTTTCAAATATATGGTGAGATATATTTTTTCTCACCTCATAATCTATACGTATCCCTCCATTCATACTAGAAAGAGGGATTCTTATGAATGAAGTGTTTTTCTTATTTATTATATCTATCTTGCCTCCAGAAAAGAAAGATTTGAATTTTTGAATGTTCTTCAAGAAATAGCTCTTAGTCACAACAATATTATCTAAAAATAAAATCCTCTGGAAATCATTATCCTTCAAATCTTCAAAAGCAGATTGAACGTATATTGCCTGATAATCTCCCAAGCTATCTGAATTAATATAGTAATCTGAACAACTTATATCTTTTTTATACATACCTAAGGAAAGGCAATGCAAGTAATCATGATGCGGTAAATGTCTTCCCATTTCAGTTGAGAAACCAATATAATCTACGTATTTTAGTTTATCTCTTAATGCTTCATCATTTAGAGATATATCTCTTTTAGATAGTATAATTATTTTATGATTTATTTCTGGAAAATTGCTCTTAGGAGATTTATTTTCTTCCTTGAATATAATCTTAAAGAGCCTCTTGAACTCAGAATCTTTTGAGAAATCTTTCATAACTCTTTTGTAAGCTCTATCTGCGATAATCTCTCTTTCTTTTTCATTCTTAAGATAATACTTTATTTTTTGGAGAAGCTCTTCTTTTGTTTTAAACATAGCCAACTCCATTTTATCTTTAAATAATTCAGTATATCTTTTTGAATATTCAGTAAGTTGGAAAGCTCTACAAGCATTTATTTCAAAAAATCTTTGTATAACATGAGTAACCCCTGCATAATTCTTAGTGAAATTTAAGTTAATTTTGCTTTGATTTATAACTTTAGTATATTCTTCAGGATTAAGAAAACCTCCATAAATCTTATTAAACTTAGGATAATCTGACCAGCCAGCCCCGAATATTTTCATATTTAGTCCTTTATCCATGAGATACTCTATGAACTCCTTTCTATCATTCTTAGGAGTTCCAATAAATGTAACATCATATTTATTCTCAATATCTAATGGTTTAAACTGATCAGTATTAGTAGCGCAAGATAGAAATGCTTTATTCTTATATCCAGGAATATATTCTTTATGTGTAACAAAGAAATAATCTATTATATACGAAAGATATATTGAATAGTTATCAAACATAGCATCATCATCTCCGCAATAATTTATTATTTTAGCTTTAGGACATATTTCTCTTATCTTGAGCAATGTTTCAATATAAAATTCATCATAAATTAACCACAAAAATATGTAGTCGGGATTCTCTTTCCTAACCTTCTCAAGAAATCTTTTATTCATTAAATCTTTTCCATATTTATATGTCTCTTCTTGAGGGTCAAAAGAGACAAATTCTTGGAATATTTTTCTTAACGGAGCATTCCATGTCTGGTATGCATAATATTTCTTATTATGGCAAGACCAAGCAGAGAACAATAGCTTACGCTTTTTTTCCATCTATAAAAAATAAGACATTCGTTTAAAAACATATTGGTCAATTTGAAAAATTTATAAACCTTCTAAAAGGATAGTTTATATGAAAATATACTCAAAAGTCAATCCAGAGCAACTTTTACATATAATTTGGAGATATAACTTTGGTGAACCTGGAAAAATGAATTTTATGGTTCCAGAAACCGAGTGTATGCAAGGAGCAGCAGGAGTTCATCTGCCTAAAGAATACACTTTTGGAGGACCTCATAAGCACCTTCCTCAAGAGAGAAGTACCAGCAAAACACAAGAATCTTTCGTAGTAATAAAAGGAAATGTAGAAATAGAGCTTTATGATATAGATAATAAGACTCTTGCTAAAGAGATATTAAGAGAAGGAGACTGTTACATTTATCTTGGGGGAGGCCATGCTTTTAGAATATTGACCCCTGAATCTTTCTTCTACGAATTCAAAAATGGCCCGTATTTCGGTAGAGAAAAAGATAAAGAATTCATTGTGTAAACATTTATAAAATCCTTCTTTTCACTCTATTATAAGGTAATCAATATGATAAGGGATACATGTCTTGTTTGCAATTCAAAGAACATTAAGGAGATAATTGACTTAGGAATGCATCCATTCGCAGACACATTCATACCTAAAGATAAAATATCTGAGCACGATTCAGCGTATCCTTTAGTCTGTGATTTATGTTTAGATTGTGGTCAAGTCCAACTCAAATATCCTACGAGCCCTGAAGAAAGATATTGCAGTTTAGATTATTCATACACTTCTTCAAATTCTAACTTTTCAAGAACTCACTGGATAAATTATGCTAAAGAAGTATCTTCTAAAATTAATCTGAAATCAGGAAGCTTAGTAATAGAAGTAGGTTCAAATGACGGTTTTCTTACTAAAGAATTTATTAATCAAGGAAACAAAGCATTTGGCGTAGATCCTTCAGAATACATGGCTAAATTAGCTAAAGAAAGAAATGTAGAGACCGTAACTGAACTTTTCAATAAAGAAACAGCTGAAAAACTTGTAAAAGAGAAAGGTCATGCAAATTTAGTAGTGGCAAATAATGTTTTCAATCACTCAGAAAATCCTCTTGATTTTGCACAAGCAGCAGCCACACTTCTTGCAAAAGAGGGAGTCTTCGTTTTTGAATTACCCTACTGGGCAATAAGCATGGAAAGTGGAAAGTTTGATCAAATCTATCATGAACATGTAAGTTATTTTACAGCTAAATCTTCAAAAGAGTTGATGGAAAGAGCAGGCATGAGAATATTTGCAATAGATGTTGTTAATTATCATGGAGGATCTCTAAGAGTTTATGCCAAGTTAGCAAGAGATTTAGCAAATAACTGTTTAGAATTAAATAATATAATTATGGAAGAAGAAAAGAAAGGTTTATTCAAAGATTCAACATACGATGTTTTAATGAAAAACTTCCTATTCCAGAAATACGAATTTCTAGCAAGAGTTCACGAACTAAAAAAGAAAGGAGCAAGTATTTTAGCTGTTGGAGCAGCTGCAAAGGGTAATACTTTCCTTAATTTCTATAACTTAGACAGCCACATTTTAGATTATGTTACAGATTCTTCTCCCCATAAACAAGGCAAATATACGCCTTTAACAAGAATTCCAATAACTGGAGACGAAGTTTTTAAAAACTATTTAGGAAAAGAAGTTTACGCAGTAATAACTTCTTGGAATCTTGCAGAACAGTTAAAACCTATTCTTTCTAGCATAAATCCAGATATAAAGTTTATCTCTCCTGACAACTTGCATTAAATTTATATATCTATTTTATCAATAAAATTAATGGAAATAAAGAATGTTTGGAAAAATGTTAAAGCTCCTTTAGAAATGCATGAAGATAATCGAGGTGCAATTGCAGATATGTTTTATAATCAAGATATAAATGCAGTAGCAATTATAAAATCAAAGAAAGGAGTAAGAAGAGGAGACCATTATCATAAGCAGACTACTCAACACTGTCTAATAACGAAAGGAACAATGGTTTATGTCTATCAGCCAGTCGATAAAAGCCAGCCAGTAAAACATGTTTTAATGCAGGTAGGAGATATTGTAAGCACACACCCCCTAGAAATTCACACTCTTCTTTTCCCTTCAGATAATGAATTTATTGTTTTCAGTTCAGGTTTGCGTGGAGGCAAAGACTATGAAAAAGACACATTTAGAGTTGAGCCTCTTGTTCTGCCAAAAGAAATACAAAACTTAGTCAGCAATGAAAAGTCGCTTGAAAGACAAAAGCATGAAGTTAGAAAGTAATCTATAGAATAATTTAAATACACTCGTTTTGCCAGAATAATATGGAAATATTAGAGTATGCTTTGAGAAATGCAAAAAGAATTGAAGCAGCAGTCGTTCTACCTTATACTACCGTACCTACAGCACCTTCAGTTCTTCTTCAGAAGAAAGATGAAGGATATCCTTGGCATCCTCTTGCATGGGGATTTTTCGGTGGACAAGTTGAAGCTAGGGAACCACCTGTAAAAGCAGTAATTAGGGAATGTTTAGAAGAATGGGGAAGAAATGTTAATGAATCTGATTTGCTTTATCTAGGTACCTCTCCTTTTGCCGATACTCATCCAGATGGAGTTAGAATGAGGGTTGGACTTCATCATGCTTATGCTTTACCAGTTTCGGATCCAAAAGATTTTCTAGCAAGTATAAGATTAACTGAAGGAGCAGGTTTTGCTTTATTCCAAAGGGAAGAGATATCAGGTTTATACATGCCCACCCACAACAAGTTTATAGTAAATAAGTTATTTAATAAATTAGCTGAAAGAAAATAAATATTATTTTATTTTCCAGAAGAGATTCTTCCAATAGCTACATCAGTATACTTTTGAACAAAAGGATGTAACTTATCTCTAATTCCTGCGTATTCTCTAGGTCTAACCAAAATAGGATGATTATGCCTTTCATCAACATCTCTCAAAAGTTCTCCTTGACCATTACAATAAAATATAGTAGTAATAGTATCAGTTCCTCTTCTATGTCCTAAAGGATCGCTGGGCATAAAAGCTCTATCAACACCAGCAAATTCTAATTTGCTAATATCCAGCCCACACTCTCTTTCAACAGCAGTTACTAAAGAATCTTCAGTCTGGACTCCTCTTTGCATTCTTCCTCCAGGCAACCATAAGAATCCTTTTAAAGGCGCTCCAGTTCTTTCCATTAATACAACACCACCATCGTAAGTTATAACAGCATCATGTGTAGCAATTACAGTATTAACGTGAATTAATCTATATCCATCATCTGGAACTCTTCTAGCAGTTAAGTTGTCTAAACATACTAATCCTTCTTCAGGTTCTTCAAATAAATGTTCTCTGAATTCCAATTTATCTCTCATAAAAAATCAATAAAATAATCCATATTTAAATCTATCCGAATCTTTTCTTAATCAATTCCTTAGCTTTCTCTATATAATAATCATCACTTCTAGTTAAACCATTCTCAATAGGAATAAGCCCAGATTCTTCCATTTTTTCCTTCAAATCAGCAACAACCATCATTCTAGTCAATTCTTTGAATTTAACTTTAGGCTCCCATCCCAATATTTTTTTTGCTTTTGTAGAATCTCCCAATAAAGCAGGAACTTCAGCAGGTCTATAATATTTATCGCTCGTTAAAAGGAATTTTTCATAATCCTGTCCAAGTATTGCAAAAGCTTCCTGCAAGAAATCTCTGACTGTATGTGTTTCATCAGTAGAAATTACATAATCATCAGGATTAGGCTGTTGTAATATAGCCCACATAGCTTGAATATACTCTCCAGAGAATCCCCAGTCTCTTTTTGCGCTTAAATTACCCAGAGTTATCTTATCAATCTCACCAGTAACTATTCTAGCCAATTCTTTAGTTATTTTTTTAGTTACGAAGTTATATCCTCTTCTAGGAGATTCATGATTGAAAAGAATACCATTTGCAGCATATAACCCATAAGCATTTCTATACAATCTAGTAAGATGATATGCTGCTAGCTTAGAAACGCCATAAGGACTTTGAGGTAACATAGGAGTATTTTCATTCTGAGGAGGAGGGGAAGAACCAAACATCTCAGAAGAAGAAGCTTGATAATATCTACACTTTGATTTCATCTGTCTCAGAACTTCAAGAATTCTTAATGGGCCTAATGTGTTTATATTAATTGTAGATTCGGCATTATCAAAGCTAATACCTACATGGCTCTGAGCTCCTAGATTATATATCTCATCAGGATTAAACTTTTCAATAATTGCTCTTATAGACTGGGCATCAGTAAGATCAGCATACTTCACAACAAAAGGAGAGCTATTATCATCTGAAGCTTCAAAATGCTGATATTTTTTAACTAAATGTTCAAACCTTTTAGTATTAGGCAAGCTAGATCTTCTTATTATTCCTCTAACTTTATACCCTTTCTCTAATAAAAATTCAGCAAGATAAGAACCATCTTGTCCACCTATTCCAGTAATCAAAGCTACTTTTTGCCACATATAATAGCTTAAAATATGGCGTTTATAAACATTTTTATACAGAAAGATTCACCTCAATATATGCCTACAAAAAGGATATTTTACTCAAACACAAGCATTCACACATATATGAAATCTATGTCCTCCCACCCCCCTAAAGGTTATGAATTTATAGTGTCATCAAATAAAGAGGCAGAAAGCATAATCTCCAAGCTAAGAGGTTCTAAATTTGCTAGTTATATATACAAAAATATCGTTAAGAAATGGTTTAATGTTCTTCCCCTCCTTAATAATATCTATACTTCAAAATCTCCAGAAAATACTGATTTAATTCTATCAACAACTACAGTCATAAATGAAGATCGCCCTTGGATTTTACTTGTATTAGATTCAGTTTACTGTTTAACTGGTATGGACTACTCCCTATTCATGAAAAATAAATTAAAATTACAAGCCTCTCTTGAAGATGATAATTGTCGAGCAATTATAGTCCACACTCATGATTCAAAAAATCTTATAGAGAGGCATTTTTCTGAGAAAGTGAGTAATAAAATATTTTTAACAACACCAGGCATACCTTCTATAAAGTCAAAGCCAGATTTAAAAGAGAAGAAAGATTTCACACTACTCTTCATGGGATCAATTAATAATCCTCAGGAATTTCTTATCAAAGGCGGATTGGAAGCCCTAGAGGTGTTTACTTTACTAAATAAAAAATACGCCAATATAAAATTAATAATGAAGTGCGTAGTACCGAATGAATATAAAATAAGATACATGAATGAAAATATAACTTTTATAGATAAGATGGTTTCAGAAGAAGAAGTAAATAAAATATATTCACAGGCAGATATTCTTTTATCAACAGGAGCAAGTTATTTCATAATGGCTTATTTTGAGTCTTTTTCTCACAGTTTACCTATTCTAGCATATAACACATTCGGAGTATCAGATTTTGTTTTTCCAGGAAAAAATGGCTTTATTGTACAGCCGTCAAAAAATCTTCTTATCAATACTGAAGATTATCCTGCGAATGTAAGATCTGATGAATTTAAAGCCTCAATTAAAAATATAGATCCTAAGACAATAAATGCTCTTGCAGAGAAGGTAGAAATACTAATCAATAATAAAAAGCTAAGAGAAGATATGAGAAAAGACACTATTAAAATATTTAAAGAAAGATTTTCAATAGAAAATCAAAATAAAAAATTAAAGAAGATATTTGATGAGGCATTAAAAAATGGAAATTAAAGATAAAAAATTTATAATAACTGGAGGGGCTGGTTTTCTCGGCAAGCACGTAGTTTCATTGTTAATTAATAAGTATAAAGTTAAAGAAGCAAATATATTTATTCCAAGAAGTGTAGAATATGATTTAAGAAAAGAGAAAGATATTGATATATTATTCAAAAAATTCAAACCAGAGATAGTAATTCATCTTGCCACTGTTTCAGGAGGCTTAGGATACTACAAAGAGCATCCTGCAAAAGTCTTCCATGACATTCTTTCAATGGGAACAAACATGCTAGAAGCTTCCAGGCTCTCTGGAGTAAAGACATTCATAATGACTGGGAGTGCAACAATTTATCCTGCAAAAGCTGAACCTCCATATAAGGAAGAAGATATCTGGAATGGCTTGCCAGATGAGTCTGAAATTTCATTTGGATTATCAAATAGAGCTTTATCCTCTGAAATTTTACTTTATAGGAAAGAATATGGATTTGATGGCAGATTTTTTATTTTAAGCAGTTTATATGGTCCAGGTTATAATTTTAACCTCACACATCCACACGTCATTCCTTCTTTAATAAAAAGGTTTGATAATATAATTTCAAAAAAAGAAGATAAAATAGAAATATGGGGGACTGGAAAAGCACTCAGAGATTTTATTTATGTAGAAGATGCTGCAGAAGCCATAATTCTCGCGTTGAGAGAATACAATTCCTCAGAACCTTTAAACATCTCATCAGGAGAAGGAACTAGCATAAAAGATATTACTGAGAGAATAGCCAAAATAATGAAATTTAAAGGAAAAATAGTACCTGATTTAACAAAACCAGAAGGAAGACTAAATAGAATAGTTAGTGCAGAGAAGCTAGAGAAGTACATTAAATTCAAAGGAAAAACAGACTTAGAGAATGGATTGAAGAACACTATTAAGGATTATTTGAATTCAAAGAAATAACTAACTCCCCAGCATTTTAATCTTAATTGAATCGAAAACTATCTTATCATTTCTATCTAATCCCTTAAAGAGTAAGATCAATACGATATAGACTAATAAAAATGAAATACCTGCTAAAGCCAACCCTATCAAATTTAATGGAATAATATCTTCAATAATGAATATTACACCAGATGAAACAAATCCAATAAGAATTATTGTAAGCATTTTTCTTCTAATTGGTACTATATTAAGATAGAACTTTACTTGACACAACAATATAAATCCAAATAAGAACCAAGAAATCATTGTAGCAAATGCAGCGCCATTTAAGCCATATTTAGGAACTAAAAATATGTTTAATATAAAGTTAAAAACAGCTATAAATAATGTATTAATTAATAATAATTTAGATTTACCTTTCATAGAAAGAAGATTATTTGACAAACTGATAAATATAGCTGCAAACATACTCCCAAAAGAGAGTATTCGTAAAGGCATCTCAGCAGAAAGATAATCTGCGCCAAATAAAATATTGATTATCACTCCAGGATAAATAATCATTATAACTAATATTGGTACATTGATTATAAGTATCCACTTTGCGACTTGTTTACTTATCTCTTGTATTAGGTTCAATCTTTTCTTAGCATACTCTTTAACTACTAATGGTAAGAATAATTGCATAAATAACTCAGGAGCTATTCCTAATAATCCAACAAGAGTAAAAGCTACATTGTAAAATCCAATATCAGAAGCACCCATATAGTAACCAATAACAAATGAATCAGTCCAGTAGAGTAAACTTCCAATTATACCTAAGAAAACGATTGGCCAAGAGTATTCAAAGAAGTCTTTCCTTAAGTTATTTTTAATATTACTATTTATATCACTACTATCTTTTAGGATTTTTATATATTTTTTTGAAACAATATAAGATATAATTGCAATTAAGATTACTGCTAATAAATAAGAGAATAATATTGAAGATACTCCAAACCCTAGAATTAAAAATATTATAATCAATATTAGTCTTATAAAATTCTGAAGAATATTCTGGACAATCGTATAAGTGGTAATTTTTTCAAATGCTCTTAAGATGGAGAGTAATATAGAGGTTATAGATAGAAAAGGTAGGGCAAAACTAAATACCCTGAGATATATAGTCAATCCAGGTTTGTTAAATATATTTATAGATATTATCTCTGCCAAGAAATATAAAATTATACCTAATATGATACTGATAAAAAAGGTTATTTTACTAGATATATTAAATAGATATTTGCTCTTCCTAAGATCCTTATTCTTTCTATCATAAGATACAAATCTTAATAGGCCATCAGGCATACCAAAAGCAGCCAAAGCCGCTAGAATGCTAACAATCATCAAAGCAAAATTAAACAACCCATAAACTTCAGGGTCAAAAGACCTCGCTATAATAATCTTATAAATATATGTAAATAATTTTGATAACATTACACCTATAAATACAACTACTGAGGTTTTAGCTAACAAGTTTAGAGATTTATTCAGTTCGATATCTTTAGATTCAACCATATTCATCTATCTTAAAGATATTATTTAAACTATGCTTTTATAGTAACAGCAAAACTAAGATTATCGTTATAAAAACAAGAAGAATCACAAGATATATCTCAAAGAGAGCAAGGGAATTTACAAGGCCTCCAACACCCGAAGTCTGATAATTGTATATATACTCATTCATATTTTTATATAAATAAGGAGTAAAATAGAAATTCTGGACCATCTTAGTTTGTTCAACTAATCCAGATGTTAGAGGAACGTTCAAAGAATAAATTCTATAAGTTTCTTGTTCTTCATAAGTGCCTGTAATTTCATTACCATCATACTTCTTCTCAGTTAATCTACTTGCAATTACCGTAGTACTACTTTCCCTCATTTCTTTAAAGAGCTTTTCACTACTCTGATTAACTTCTTGATTACTAGCAATCCAACCCCAGCCACAATCATCGATGATACATTCTACAAAATGAACTTTAGTCATCAACTTAGGAGAAGTTGAGTTTTTACTAAATTCATAAAATTGAGGAAATTGAGCCATTGTAAGAAAAGGTTTATCAGTAGCTAACCAGAAATTTCTAGCATTATATATTCTATCATCAAGTACGATCAATTCATTGTCTTTAACATTATCATTTATATAATTCTTAAGTTCAGAAGTAGCGCTTTTAGAGGCATAATGACTAGGAGTACTGTATGAATTACCCAAGTTAATAAT
>ERZ1292625.626-Hain-H41-01um-R1-626-length-50846-cov-13_pt1 | contig 50846 bp, 88 predicted proteins | sample MGYA00564400_ERZ1292625 | MGnify/ENA primary metagenome ERZ1292625 (study PRJEB36523, sample SAMEA6512639) | groundwater metagenome | collected 2019-01-08 | study: AquaDiva: Metagenomics assemblies of 32 groundwater samples | reverse complement strand
TTGGTTGCCGTCGGCCTCTTACAGTCGATCGGCATTCCGCCCGGATTGGCTCGGCGGATGGTCGTCGCATCAGCAGCCAAGAGCGCGGAAGTACAGGCCAGAGAGCGCGAAAAAGACGCCCAGCAGAATCAATTCGGCAAGCCGTCGCCCTTCCCATTGCCGCAACGCGAGCCGATGGGTGGCCAGCCGCAACGCGAAAGCTACCTGGCTATCCGAGCCATTGAAACACTCTTGGAGAACACGCCGGAACGGAAGCCGGCGATTCCGTCGCAGCCGACAACTACGGAGTTGATTGAGGCGGTTGGTGCGGTACTGAAGTCACGCCCCGACCCCGTGGTCAACGTCCACCTCCCGAAGATGGACGCGCCGATTATCAACACGGATTGGTCTTCGATGCCACCCGCGCAGGTGACGGTGAATGTGCCAGAGCAACCGCCAGCACAGATCACGGTCAACGTACCGCCGCCCGCCGAGTTTGATATCGAGCCGATCCGCGATCCGAAAACCAAACTGGTGACGAAGTTCAAGCGGACCCGCAAGAAGGATTAACGTGGCCACACTCTCCGATACCGCCGCCAACGCCGCCGCCAACGCCGTGACGCGATTGTTGGATGGCGGAGACTTGTACATTTTCGATGATGCAGGGAAGCCGCTAGCCGAACTGCGCTACGCAACGCCGGCATTTCGGCCGGCAGTCGGCGGGGTCGCGCGGGCCAATCCACTCGTCGGAGATAATTCGGCGGTGGCAGGGATCGCTACGAAATTACGCGCGTACTCGCGGCCCGCAGTCTTAGTGTTCACGGGAACCGTGGGTACGAGCAACGCGGACCTGATCCTCAACAGCACGTCGATCGAGGCGACGGCCACCGTAGACGTTACCAGCCACACCTACCGGCAACCGAAGGCATAGCCATGCTCGATACCGCAGAAAAACGGATGTCCGCTGCGAGCGTCGGGCAGATCTGGCTGGTGCCAGGCGTTACGCCGAACGCCTCCAAAGATCAGGAATGGCGGCAGGAGGCGGCGTGGGGTTATTCAGGCGTACTCGTCGGCGAGCCGGTCGTCGAGCCACCAAGCACGGGCGGGGGCGGCTTTGGCGGTGGCTACAGGCACTACCTTCGGCCGCAAGAGAAACAACGCCCACGCGAGCGGCCCGTCTACAAGCCGGAGCCAATCTACGGGACGTGTTCAGTTGCGGCGAAGGCGGCGCGGATTACCGGGCGAGGGACAGTCGACAATTCATTGCCGCAGTTGGTGATGGACGAAGATGAAATGTTTGCCGGCCTATTGGCGGCGATGGGGTAAGGCCATGCTCAAGCTCATGTTCGGCGTCGATGCTACAAAGGTTCCGACGGTTGTTATCGAATCGCAGGAGGCGGTCGACGCCGTGCGATTGATGCGTGGCCTAAAGCAAGCGTTTCCAGACCAGTGGCGGCAAGTGTCGATGGAGCTGGTGCTTCCGGATGGCCCGACGTTGAATACCAAGCGACTGATGGAGGCCAACGGAAATGGCAATACTTGAAGCGGAGAAGGGCCGTTGGGTCACGATCCGTGGCAACGCCGTCAAGATCGACGACGATGGGACGGTGCTAACTGGGGCATTGAAGGGGACGAAACTCGGCAAGGCGAAGGGCGGCGCAGAGGCCGCCGATACGGGAGGTGACGATCAGTGGTTATCAAAACAAGACAAGTCACAGTTGGATTATTGGGAAAAGCATAAAACACTTCCGCCGGAAAAACTCGCCCACGCGAAGGACGTTATGGTTAAGCGTGGAAAGGAACGCATGGAATTGGAGCGATCCGAACGCTCTACGCCGGAAAGGGATAAGGTTAATGCCAAGGTGTTTGATCGGTTGCTGGCGGATTATGGCGAACCGGCTATATCAGATCGGTCTAGCGCGAAGTATTTTCGGACGAATGACGGCTTTTCTATTCGCATGGCCGATCATCCGCCACATTACGGCAGGAGCAATACCCACATTTCCGTAGTTACTTCCGGCACGGCCGATCAATCACAGTATCACCCCGAAACAATTGTCGTAACGACCTATAAAAAAACACCGACCCAAGTAAAGAGCGAGGTCGATATCGGATTGAAAGCGTGGAGGGATAGGAAAAAAACTGAATCAATACCCAGTATTCGGGAGTCCCGCAATCTACGTGAATCGCTCTCTACCCTTGACGCAATCCGCAACGCCGGCGAAGCGGACCTGGAGCGGCGGCTCGAGAAACTCGACCGCCGACACCGGGCCTTGCTGCGGGTGGAAATTGAGCGGGCGGGCCGGGTGCAAGACGTGCCGCAAGCGGTCTGGGACCAGATTCAGCGTGACATCGAAGAAGAAACAACGGCCGCGATTCTGCTCCTGATCCTGGCCGCCGATGAGTGGACCACGGACGCGATTGGCGACCTGGATATAGAAACCAGCAGTCGCACGCTTCGCCAAGACTCGGTTTACAGTTTGGCAGCCGCACGGCAAACGATGACGACAGCAGCGGAGACGATCGAAACGCTGCGGGACCGGCTGGCCCGTAAGATCGAGGACGCTAAGGCCACGGGGCCGGGGGCTGTCGGTGAATTGACAACCGAGGGAATTGACGGGGCCATTGACGAGGTGCTGACTACCGAGCGTCGCAAGGGGATTGCCACCGACATGACGACTGGCTCGTTGTCGCTCGGCCAGCGTGGCGGGAAGGCACGTACAGCCGGTGACGACGGGGCTGCGGAGACCACGGATGGGCAGCGGGTGCGGGTTGAGTTGCGGTGGGTCACGGAAAGGGACAACCGCGTCTGTCCCCGCTGCTCGCCTCTGGACGGCACGTATGAGGACGTGTGGGGGCTGGTATTTCCGAACGGGCCGGGGCCGGAAGCTCACCCGAATTGCATCCTACCCGGCAACCTTATTTGCGTTCCCGGCTTGATGCCTGCGGCCACAGATTCGACGTATATCGGTTGGTGTATTGAAGCGATATGCCAGAGCGGACGCCGGCTTACCGTCACCGAGGATCACAAGATACTCACCGGCCGCAGTTGGTTGCGAGCGTCGCAGATTATCAAGGGCGATGATGTATTCAGCAGCACCGACCCCGAACGGATAGCGGCGTTTGTCGATCCAGACAATGACCACTGCCCATCCCTTGTCGAAGAGATATTTGCATCGTCGGTGGTGGCGGACGGCGTGGCGGCTGACGCAATGCCAATTGCCTCCGAAGATTTCAACGGCAATTTTCGACGGCTCAATCGCAAAGTCGATATTGTAAACGCCAATCGCCTTTTGCCGAATCGCATCAATCCCACACTTGTCGAAAATCGTAGCAATCTCTACCTCAAGCGGCGAAACCTTACCGGCGCACTCCTTGCTGACAGCAATGCGGAGGCGATGAATGTTGGTTTGCTTGACGCCGCGTGTTGCAGCATGTGCGGCTGCGACTTGACGCAATCGAGCAGCTTTACTCATCGCGGACCACTTAAAATACTCGGATTCGGATTGATTGCGGGGCACAATTCCAAGATCGGCAAATCGGCGACGCAGGGCTTGACGAGAGACTCCGATTTCAAGCGACAAAGCATTTTCGGATTCCCCGGCAAGATACCTAACGGCCAGTTTCTCGACACCGCCAATACTCAGTCGCAAAGGCATGGTTACGCCGGCTCTACGTTGCTTGGCGTTCCTGATGTCCACTCCATGACGACGGAGCAACGAGACGACACAAGAGCCGGAAACACCAATCTTGCGGGCCAGTTTCTCCGAAGATTCGCCAGCCTGATAGCGTTGGACCAAATCGTCAGCGTTCGGCGGTTCAAATATAGCGGCCATGTTTACGATCTCCAAAGTGACCCGTGGCGGTTGTTATTCTGCAACGGCATTGTAGTACATAATTGCCGGTGTAGCCTATCCCCGACTGCAATCGTGACCGCACAAGAATCGTTCCGTGAGCACCAAGGGCCGGGGCCGCATGACAGCGGCTCATCGCAGGACGTGCATGGGAGCGGCGGCGGCAAATCGTGGCTAGGCGAAGTTACGATTGGATCGCGTGAGGTAAAGACGTTCATCAACCCAAGCCTTGGCCAAATCCAGGGGTTCTTGGCAAAGCATAAGGAGCTGCGTGCGCTTATTGATTACGATGCTGGAGATATCTACGTCTGGCCAGCTTTTGATGCGACGCACACCGATTTTGCGGCAGTCTTTGGAATCAAAGTTCCGGAATACGCCTCGCTGCCATATTTTCGCGACCCGAAACGGATCGAAAAAAATTGGACAATCATGCAATCGCTGGCAAAAAAAGCCAAACGCGGACAATTGGCGGCGGCGGAAAGTACGGAAACTCTACGAGACGCTGGCTCACCATTGCCATTCCGAGAGATCCAACACAGCCCCGACATCCGCGAGGGCCAAGCATGACGCCACCAACCGCGATGGAACGCGAACGCCAGCCGGTCAAGAAGCGGCCGCCGGCCCCGCCATGCCCGAAGTGCCAGGGCAACGATACGCGGGTTACGAATACGCTCCGGGAGATTCGCCGCTATCGGTGTTCGGGTTGCGGCCACAATTGGGCGGGGGTAAGACGATAGTGTGCCACTCATCGTAATCTGCTTTAAGTCGTTGTTCTGCCTTGTGTTGGTGCCATCGCAGCCACAAGATAGATCCGACGATAGATACGACGATCTTAAAAATCAGTTCCATCATTCACTCCGTATAGGCGGGGGTGCGGCGGTAGGCGGCCGGATCAACTGTAGAACGAAGCGGCGGACAGGGAGTTATCGACGAATATCTCCGTCGGTCGCCACATCTGAATGTAATCAATGTCTAGCTCATTTGCCCGCAAGCTACGTACTTGCAATTCACAGGTCGATTCGCCGATGCGGCCTGTAATCTTTTTCCACATATACAGGCTATCCGCAATGCCTAGCGGATGGTCGCCCCACGTCGCTGTCATTGTGCGATTGGCGTAGGTGGTAATGCAAATATCCGGACACTCTTGAACACGGATACAAAACTCCGACTCCATGATCGGTAGACGGGCCTCGATAATACGTAGACCCGGCAACATCGCTAGCGACGCACCAAGAAACGATCGGCGTGAGATTGAATAATTCTCCATCAATCGCCACAGTTGGAAGTTTTGGACTGCAACCAGTCTCTTAGGCAATACCAGCCGCAAAAATGACTACTCGTTTCGAGTGGTGGCGTTACATATAGCATAGATTCCCCCAGAAATCCGCGCTCAGTTGGGATGACTTCGCAACTCAACGCCAAGCGATAGGACGGGTTGCATTGTGATGCAGTCAAGTCTTTGCCGCACATATCACACGTAAATTGCTCGCTGTGCATCCTTCACTCCGGGGCCGGCGGCAGAGATTGTTTGCGCGTTTCCTATGGCTCACGCCGTCCGACAATACAGTGCCCTTTAGTCCACCACTCTTCATCATCGCCGTCGACACTTTCCCAATCGGTTTCAACGCGCAAATGGCAATGCGGGCAGTCGAGGCCGTCTGCATACGGAAACTCGTCCGGCTCAATGTCGATCCCGCAATTTGGGCAATCGTGTCTCATTCTGGTGTCGGCGGAAGCGGCTCATTTTTCGGTGGCAGCGGCAGCCAATGGGTCACATCATTCAGCGAATAGTTCCCAGTCGTCGGATCAAACCAATCGTCGTTGGTTCCGTTTCGAGGAAGCATCCCGAAGTGCCATCTCCTAAAGCCGGATAATGTTTTGCGTGAATAGCACAAAACCTCTGTGTTGTCTTCCGGCAGCCGCTCGCTCACCGGGATAGGTCGCGGCCAAGCGGCAAGCACCGCAGCCTTAGCTTCAGCTAAGGCCAGTTTCGATTCTTTGCGATCATCCGGGGCGCAATGGACAAGTTCGCACAACGCGGCATGATGCGCTTCGAGCAATTCTTCGATGGTCTCTTCTCTGGTCATGCCCTAATTCTAAACCTCTCTATTCGGGCTATTCAATAGCACACACAACCCCATAAAACAAGCCGCTTTTTGCTAGCCTTGGGGCATGAGGCTTTGCGAGAAGGTTTTTCTTGACGCCGCCCCCCGCGTGGATGCTGAAAAAGGCATTCTCTACGGCGTGAAACTATTGGGCCGTCAGTCGCGGAATAACCGCATCTATGGCCAGTCGGTCATGGAGGCGGCCGTGCCGCTCTACAAGGGGATGAAAGTCTTTGTCGATCACCCGCGTAGCAGCGAACCGGATCGTTCGGTGGACCGCTGGGCCGGCACGATCCAAAACGCACGCTTCGAGGGCGAGAGCATTTTCGGCGACCTGAAGCTCCGCAAGAAGTCGCCCTTCTTCGAGGGCATCCTTGAGGCGGCTGCCGAGTTCCCCAAAGACATCGGTTTCTCGCACGTTGCCGATGGCGAGACACGTCTTGACGGCGAGACGGAGATTGTCGAGTCCATCCGCGAAGTGTTTTCGGTGGACTTGGTCACTGACCCCGCTACGACTGCCGGCATGTACGAATCGAAACGCACCCGCAAGACGATTAAGCAGGCCATTGAATCACTGCCAGAAGGCACGGCCCGCACGCACCTGATCGAAATGATGGACGGCGGCTACATCGACGGCGGGATGCCGATGAGCGAGCCGGAAAAGACCGATCCCCAATCCCAGATTATGACCGCGTTCCAAGCTGTCTTGGACGTGGTCCTAGAAGTGTTGAGGAGCCAAATGGCAACCAAACAAGAGCCAGCCGTAGCGGAAGTGGCGGAAGTGGAACCCGAAGAGAATCTGCCCGTCGAAGAGAAGCCGGAAGAGGAAGAGGCACTCGCCTTTGAGTCCATGCGGCAACGGGTAGCCGAGCTAGAGGCCAAGACGCTGCTCCTGGAATCCGGCCGGGAAGCTACGCCCGTGCGTGTGAAGGCATTGGCCGCCACGGCGGAAGCCGATCGGACGGAGCTACTCGAATCATGGCCCGTCCAGCAACAGGCCCCGGAGCGGCCATTCCGCAGCCCGGCACTTGTCGAATCCGAGTACGTCGACACGGACTATGCGTTCGACGATCCAGCTAAATTCGCAGCGCGTTACCGCTAATAGGAGAGATACGCAATGGGTTCCAAGATTCTCAAGCCGTCGCCGCTCCTGATGAACGGACGCGACCAATTCGAGCTGTTTGATCACTTCGTATCGTTCACTGATGCCCAGTTGTGGACGGTTGCGGTGGTCACTACCGGTACGGTGGCCCACGAAGGCCCTGGCCGTAGTCGCCTGAAGTTTTTCAACACGGCGGCGGCTGATGCTGCTGTCTTGGCCACGACGCATGAAATTTTCAAATTCACCGCGTCGAAGGCAATCATGGCCGAGGCGAACATCATCTTCACGGACGTTGACACCGACGATGGACACGTCGGGTTCGGATTCGCCGACGCCCTGGCGGCTACCACGATGGCTGATACGACCGGCGCCATTACGGCGACCGACGCGGCAATGATCTACAAGCTGCCGGATACAACCGTCTGGGCCTTCCATACGGAAATCAATGGCACAGCGGTTGCCAGCGTGTCGGATACAACGGCCGGTGGTTCGAGTGCTCAGACGCTACGAATCGAGATTGTGCCCCGTAGTTCCACGGTGCTAGAGGCTCGCCCGTATGTTGATGGCGTACAGCTCAAGACTTCGGCCGGCGTTCCGATCAAGCATGACATCACACTCGGCACGGCGACCGATTTGGATTTTGGAGTCATTCAGAAGAGCAATGACGCCGCCGACTTTACCATGTACGCGGATTGGATTTACGCGGGACAAGTCATCTAATTTCAGGAGCGAGACATGAAATTTCGAGGCATTGAATTAGCCCGCGACTTGGCGGCCCTGCGGCGTGATAAGCGGAGCAATTATCGAGAGCGATTCGAGGCCAGTCCCGGTCGCTGGGTTATCTGCGAAAGCCGTAGCCACCGTAATTGGTGGGAAGGCTTCATCGCCTCTTCGCTTAAAGAGGGCGTGGACTTCTCACTCCGCGACTTGTTCGAGTCCCTGGTTCCCAACGGCCGGGAAATGGTCGAGTCGTGGAACCCGCGCTTCGGACCGGATGCCGGGGCAGGGCTGATCGAAGCCGCCGGTGCGATTACGTCGTCGGACTTTTCCAGCATCACCGGCCAGATCGTCTATAGCCGGATGATGGAGGACTTGTCACCCGAAGAGTTCCCGTTCCAAGCATTGATTCCAACGCAATCGACACAATTCGGAAGCGGCGAGAAGATTCCGGGTATCGCCGGGCTTGGCGACCAAGCGGAAGTCGTGGCTGAGAACGACGAATACCCGCTCGTCGGAACCGGGGAAGACTACATCGAAACGCCGGCGACGACCAAGCGTGGCTTCATCGTGCCAATTACCAAGGAGGCCCTGTTCTTCGATCGCACCGGCTTGGTGTTGCAGAAGGCCGGTGCTGTCGGCGAATCGCTGCGGCTCAATAAGGAAAAGCGGTGCATTGATTGCGTAATCGACGAGAACACGACGGCCGCCCGCTATAAGTGGCGTGGGACGACCTACGCGACGTACCAAACGACAACACCATGGGACAACGTCACGGCCTCGAATACGTTGGTCGACTGGACGGACATCGACAACGCGGACCAGACGATGAACGGTATCACCGATCCGAACACGGGCGAGCCGGTCATGGTCGAGGCCGATACGTTGATCGTGTGCAAGTCTTTAGAGCAAGTCGCCAATCGCATCCGCAACGCGACGGAGATCACGGTTGTGACGGCCGGCTATGCGACGACTGGCAACCCGACGAATACGCGACTAGCGAATCCGATGGGCGGCAAATTCAATGTCCTCTCGACGCGACTCTTGGCTTCCCGGTTGGCGACTGACACCAGTTGGTTCTATGGCAACCCCCGCAAAGCGTTTGTCTACATGGAGAACTGGGGCATTACGGTCACGCAAGCCCCCGCCGGCAACAGCGACGACTTTAACCGCGACATCGTCACTAAATTCAAGTGCTCCGAGCGTGGCCAGTACGCCACGATCGAGCCGCGTTACATGACCACCAGCACTGTCGCGTAATAGTGAGTGAGTAAATGGCCACGAAACAGATTACCGATTTGACTACTCCACCCGCCGACCCTTATCAGCCGGCCGTGTGGGAGGACCATGAAGCGGATAAGGCGGCACGCCGTGCCGAGCGTGAGAAACGTCGGCCCGAATTGCGGCGTGTATTGGAACCGGAGCAGGCAGCCCAAGCGGAGGCCCGCAAACCGCTCTACGAATGGAAGGTGTCTTGCACGTACACCCGCCCAGGCGCTAAGGGCAAGATGGAAACCATTTCCGCTAGTCATCAAGTAATCGCCCAATCGGAGCGGGATGCGTGGGCGTTTTTCTGCGACAAGATTGGGGCCTGGCCTGGCCGGCATAGCTGCGACCTGCGAATCGACCAGCTCAGCAAGATCAACTGACGAGGACTGACCGATGGCACGCTATACCGTGACTTGGGGCGAAGAAACGAAAACGGTGTACGCCGATACCGAGGCGGACGCTTGGACCGAATTCGCCAAAGGCAATGACGTGGCCTATCGGCACCCGCACCTCAACGCCCGCTCGTTCGAGTTGCTGGACGAATACGAACAAGAAAACCCAGTATTACCAGGGGACTGAGATATGGCTGGCACGTTGATCGACCTTCGCGTCCGAGGTTCAAGTCGTGACGAACTCACGGCCGGGTCTGACGCGCCCGCGAGAATCTCGAAAGGCGGCGAATTGTACGTCGCGTCCGGCCTGCCCCGCAAAGCCGAATCGGTGCGGCTAGGCAACTACTGGAGCTGCACGATTGCAACCGGCTCGGCGTTTACGAACGTCGCCGGAATGCCGACTACGCGGGCCGAACTTGCGCTCTACAACGGCGAATTGTCGGGCGGCAAGTCGTACATCATCGACCAGATTAGCTTTCTATCGCTGACCTCCATTACGGCCGCCGCCGGCATCGGGATTATCTGGCAGGTCGGAGCACCGGCCGCTTTGACGGACGATACGGCGCAGCTCATCAACGGCGCGTCGGGGATGACGTACAACGGCCGGGCCAAGCGGGCTGTGGCGGTTACGACGATGGTGGCGAACAAGTGGACGATTGCCGCCACCGGCCAGACTGGCGCGGCGGCCTCGATCGGCCATGCGGTCGTCGCGGAAATCAACGGCGGCATTATTGTTCGGCCTGGCTTTACTGTCGGCGTCAACGTCGTTGCCGGTACGGCTGTGGGCACGAGCCTGATGGGTATTTCGTGGATTGAAGCCGAGATGTAATGGCCACCCGCGCCCAAAACATTGAAACGCGGCTGGATGCGATTGCCACCGAACTAGCCGCGATGGGAACTACCAAAGCCGGCGGACTTCCGAACGCCAATGCGGCGAACGCCATTGACCACGTAGGCTACCGGATGAGTCTGATCAACGAACAGCGGGAACTATTGGCCGTATTGGCAAAGCTGGAGGGTGCCTACGAAGTAACGAGCGAAATGGCATCGTGAGCCGTGACCTTCGATCCGACAACCGCTTACCTCAACGAGCATCAGTGGTTTGATTTTGTCGAAGACGCGACGCTAGAGGTGCCAACGACTGGCGGGGGGCCGACGATTATCGACGGCCTGAAAGCCCGCCGAGAAAACCTGAGCACTACCGATTTTCAAGGGATAGCCGCCGGCCTGGCGCTTAGTAGCTCGGCAGCGGCTTTTGTTGTTTGGGCACCAGTTGATCCGAATAGCAGCGAGGCAGTGGAACTAGGGATCAGGCAGGGGAGCGTAGTGCGATTGGCAACGTCGTTAGATGGGTGGATTATCCAGGCCCACGAGCGGAGCCGATTCGGGCATTACGTGATTGTGTGCGACAAGGAAATCGTTAATGCCGTTGCCTGAGATACCTTTGGAGGAAAGCAACTTTGGCAACATTTTAGTGGCGACCAAACAGGCGGTAACGACCTTGGCACTGCCGGGGATTGCGGCCGACAACATCGTCATCAGCAAGTTGGGCTGGATTGACGTAACGACGGATGCCTTCCCGCGAATCATCATTGAGCCACGGACTGAGATTAAGAACGCCGACGACGGCACGAACGAACGGGACGATACGGTTTACTCGGTAATGATCTCGCTCTTATTCGCGGGCGGGTTGGACGACGGCGAATTGAATATGGGGCTGGCCCTGTACTGGCGGCAGAAGGTGTGGCGGACGTTTATCAACAAGAAACCGGATACGTTCAGCACGTTGACACTGGAATCGGGCAGTAATTTATTGCGGGTGTGGGTCGAGCCGGGCGACGTGTATATCGAGCCGGCCAAGCGACAGCAGTTGGACGGGCAGTACGTGCTAGGACGGTTCCTGGTGCGGGAGCCGCGAACATGAACACGATCTACCTCGATGGCCCGGAAGAATTGCAATCGCTCATGGATGGGATCGCGGAGGACTTCGCGGACATCGACTACACCGTGCTCATGTCGCAAGAACTGAATAACCTGAGCGACCTGCATCGGGGATTTTTCAACACCAGCAGCGGACCGGATGGGGCGGCTTGGAAGCCAAACGCACCGAGCACGATCCGGCAGAAGGGGCACTCGACGATCCTGCGAGGCGTGCGATCGGCGAAGCCTAAGAAACGCAAGAGCGGCCCAAAGTTTGTGCGGACCCGCTGGATTGGCGGCTATCGCCTGGCAACGAGCCTGACATTGAAAGCCGGACAATCAACGGGCGACGCGATCCGGGAAGGGGTGCAGACGGCAACCGGCGGCTGGCTGAAATTCGGCACGGCCGTGGAATACGCCGGCTACAACGATCAGGGCACGGGCCGCATCCCGGCCCGCCCGCATATCGGGATGGATGACAAGCACCTCGATGGGATTGTGGAACGGACGCTCGATTACACGCTCAAGCAACTGGCGAAGGGTTAGCCATGCCGATCTATACGTTCCACGGCTGTACGATCGCAGTTGCCAAGGGCGGCCAGTCGGCCACGGCTTCCCGGCCCGAAGTGCGGGATGCCACGGGGGCCGTGATTCAGTCGGCGGCGGCGGCGGAATTTATGGTGCTCCCGGCAGTCGATGCCCCGACGCCACAAGTCCAGGCCCAACGCTGGGCTAAGTCGCTAACTCGGATTGCGGACGCCAGCCCAGAACCCATTGCAGTCAACGAGCGACTCGCGGATGAAGCCGACGAAGTTGAGGGCGACGAAGTTGAGGGCGACGAATAATGGCCAACAATGCTACTTATGGATTCGAGTCGCGCACGGCGTTTGCGGCCGCTGGCGGAGCGTTTGACGCAACGTGCTCACGGTTCGATGTCGTCAGTACGTCCGTCAAGAAGCAAGGCGAGATACTCGACAGCCCTAGTCTACTCGGCAGTCGCACGCGGCGGGAAGATCGGACGCGGGCGGGGATCGTCAACGTCGGTGGGCAAATCGTATTCAATCCGACGATTCGCCAGCTCGATTATTTTCTGCCGTATATTTTGGGAGCGGCAGAGTCGACCGACACCTTCAACGTCGCCGATGCCCTCTCTGGCTTTGACCTATTACACGATTATTTTACGTCGGGCACGAGCGCTATCAAATACGGCGAGCTATACGTCAATCGGGCTGCGCTGCGATTTGGGCCGGGCCTGCTAACGCTAACATTGGACGTAGTCGGGAAAACGGTAACGACCGGCCAGACATGGGCCGGTACGATTCCAGCCCTGCCGAGTACCGCCCTGCTTGACGACCCGCTGGTGTTCTACGATTCGGCGTCGGGATTTACGATCCAATCGGGCGTTATCGAAATCGAAGAGGGCGAGTTGGTAGTCGACAACGCCCTAGACGTAAAATTCCGCAATAGCCAAACGGCGACGAGTATTCGCGCAACCGACCAGACCGTTTCGCTAGTGACAAATATCCCGCTCACGGCGACAACGCTCTCGACCTACTTCGGCGATAAGGCGGCTGCCGACGCGACGATCGTGCTCACCCGTAGCACAGTGTCCGCCACGATTACACTATTCAATCTGAAAGCCCCCGATTCCAGTCCGGAGGTTGGCGGAAAAGGCGAAGTGCCGCTAGTGCTGACGAGCGCCGCCCGTGGCGACGCGAGCGATCCAAACATTCGAGTTGTGGTCGATGAAACGGTTTAACCCAAGGGCGTTGCCCAAACCTAGAGCCTTGCATGTCCGAAGAAAATGGGAGTGTTTTTCTCAGTCCGTTTGTGGCAGATGGTTATACCCGCGACGCTAAAATTCCGGCCGTGCCGGGCCGCTGGAGCTCGGTATCGCTTCGATACAGGCCGATGTCAGCCGATGAGGAATCGCTTGCCCTTGTCGGCTTGCGACTCAGTCCCCAGCAGTCAATGGTCCGCAACTACGCGGAAGTCCTGGCCACGAAAATCATCGACTGGGATATCAAAGACCTCGACGGGAAAAAGCTGCCGGTAACGGCGGACAATATCTGCGGCCTGGCCCCTGCCTTCTACGACGCCCTGAAGGCCATTGTAGTCGATGGCGTGGTTCTGCCATCGGGCGAAACGGAGACCGAGGCCGACACAAAAAACTCTTAGCCGGGGTGCGGCTGTTGCTCCTGCATCCCGGATTGGCATGGCGTGATTGTGGACACTGTCAGGCTTACAATTATGACGAGGACACGGGGCTGCCGGTCTTGCACCGAGGCCAGCCCTTGCGGCGGGACCGTGCCGAGAAGTCGCCTTGCCGGACCAAACACGGCTGCTACAAGGGCACGCCAGAGCAGCCGCGTACCTTGTCAGAGCGAAATCTGCTATGCTATAGGCACTATCTGCGCTGCAAGGCGATTGGGCGATTCCCAGCCGATCCGCTTGTCGCTTACCACGCCCGGCTTATCGCGGAGGTCGAGCGGGAATGTTCGGAAAGAAAACAAGCCGACAGTCTGCGAGCAGCGATTCACTCGCTGCGGAGCGGCTAGCAACCGAACTTGCATGTCGGCGGATGGCCGACAAGATCGGCGACTTGGAGCACGCGATTCTACGCGAGCACCCGGAGAACATGACGATCAACGTCTATGCCGAACGCCGCATCGAATTTCTGTCGTTACTCCGCGATATCCGCGAACACGAACTGACAATTGCCAACCTCATCCGAGCGATCGGGGAGGCCGGCCATGAGTCAAGTTATCCGTGACGCCGTAATCCGCCTCAAGTGGGAGCAATCGAAGGCCAAGCTCGAAGCCCCCGACTACGCCCCGGCCAAGCGGGCGGCTGAGGAAGTAAAGAAGGCGACGGTCGAAGCTTCAGCAGCCGCCAAGGAATCATCTCGTTCGGCCAATACATGGGCCGCCGGTCTGCGTACCGTGAGCGCCGAATACAAACAGGCACAAGCCGGACAGCAGGCGTGGGCGGCCGGCTTAGCGAAGATCAAGGGCGAACAAGCGGGGGCTGCCGGTGCGACGGTCGAAGCCACGCGGGCCACCGTCGAGCACACGCGGGTGACGCAGGAGTTCGGGTTCAAGTCGGTAATTCATTTCCGTGAGGCGGGCGAAGGGGCGTTGCGGATGACGCGAGGCTTAGCCCTGCTCTCAGCAAGTGGTAGCGAGAGCCTGCAAAAGTTAGTCCGGCAAGTAGCTATCGCCCAAGGGGCGTTAGATATCTTTGCGGGTGGATTCAAGCTCGTTACGTTCGCTAGTAAATTTGGCCAGGTAGGTTTGGCAATCGCCGGAGTAACCGCCGCATTGTCGGCAGGCGTACTGGCGTGGCAGAACTACCTCAACAAAGCTGACGAAGCCGCAGAAAAGTTTCGAGAGGCAACCAAGGATTTCAAGGAATTCCGCGCCGCACTATTGGAGGGAACGCAGGGACGGCAATCGGCTCGCGGGCGTGGGTTATCAGGACTAAGTGCAAGTGCCGATCGTGCGACAGACTTGCTAATTGACGCAACTGTAGGCGCTCGTTCCCGGCAATCAGCTATTGCAGCGGCCGTCGCGGCGGAGCGGAAACAACGGGATCAGTTGCGGGCAGAAGCCGCCGAGATTTCAGACGCACGAACCCTACGTCCAGGAGAAACGCTCAGGGAACACGGCGTTCAGAGCCGCCAGATTGGCGCAAGATACGGCGGGGCAATAGGGGCTAGGCAGCGCGAAGCGGCGATTGCCGGCGACCTACTACAGAGTACGGAGCATGAGGTCGAATTGCGACGAAAGTTGCTCCTGTCATTAGAACAAGAGGAAAAGGCGCGACTGGCTAAACAGCAACGCGAAGAAGCGGACCGAGGTATAAAACCAGAGCTGAGAGACGAAGAGGCGTCGGAACGACGAATAACCGGATTCCGTGAGCAGTTTGAAAAGACACTCGGCGGACTCGTTGAATATATGCAAAAGATAGACGCCGCGAGAATCCGCATGGAAACGAACTTGGAAGTTGGCAATGCTAGTCGCTAATACTATCTACTTGAGGACGTCGGGAAGCGGTGGCAAGCGGCCCGGGTCGTCGGTCATCGCACGAACGTGGTCGACCCACCGCTTGGCAGCTTCAACTTTCTCCAGAGCATCGTCCCGTTCACTTGAGACACGATCTAGCGCCGTGGACAAAGCGTCCGCACGTTCGTCTTGAAGCCTCGACACGTCGTCACCTAACTGTTGCAGTTCGAGTAGTTTCTCAACCCCATGTGCCGCCCCATCCTCATGGAACTGTGCGAAGTCGATGGCGGCCGATTGAATCCGCTGGAGCTTGGCGGAGAGGGAATACCGACCAGAAAGAAAACCAACCCCATATACCAGAGCAATCGCAATGGCACAAACCAAAAACGATGATAACCGCCAGCGTGGCCATTCCATGCCCCCATCCTACATCGTTCCGCAAAATCCGCAATAACGTAGCAACCGTTCACCGCCATGCAGTTCAAATACGGCAACTTCCTGTTTCTCGACAACGAGTGCCTGGTCACGTTTTTCGGCAAGACCAACCGCTACAACGCGCGCGGGCTGGCTCAAACGTCGGTCTACACGATGGTTGTCGAGGGGGAAATTGTCGCCGCTGGACAGAACGCCATTGACGCCCGGGCCCGGCTGATTACGACGGCCTTGTCGCTAGACGGCGGATCGGCCGTGTTGTACCGGAGCGACGGGGCCGCGACGGTTTACGCTTTGGACAATACCAACGCCCGCTCGATTCGCGTCACCAACAATTCACTTTTACAACAGGACGGCAAGGCCCACTATGCCACGGGACTGCCGTTCTCATTCACGATCGAAGCGGAGTACGGCTATTCCTATGCCGACGATCTTGTCAGCTACGAGGAGCGGATCACACGGATCGGCACTGGCGAGCATCGGAGAGTCTGGCCGGAAGTAGATCAAGGTACGGCCGAAGAGCAAATTGTTAGCACGGCCTCCAATGTTACCGTCGTCCAAACAGGTAGCGCCGTCGGCGCCCATCGTTATCCGACGTTCAGCGATCCGATTTTTCCGAACGGACTTGGCTCGCCAGAGGATTATCAAACGACAACCGGGACGCCCCGGCATGATGCGAACGGCTCGTTCGATTGGCCAATTTCCTGGACTTACAGAATGACATTACCGGCGGGCGGCACGGTGCCAAACCCGCTGACACGCTAAAGGATAACAGCACACAACACCCAAAGGGGCTACGCGGCATTCGCGTAGTCTGTCGTTAGGGCCGGACGCGGAGGTAATTAGCCGCGAAGAAAGCCCGAACTTTCGTTGCCCTTCGGGGGGCTACGTGGATGACCGCGTGGCCTCTTGTTTTTGGAGGGCAGTAAATTGGCCGTAAAGACTTGGACAGGCAATGCCGCTGCCGTGCGGCAAATCGACTTGATTACCGTGGCCGGTGTTTGGGCAGCGGCCGATACCGCGACCATGACGATCAACGGCAAGGGCCTTGTGGTCACGATCGGCACGACCGGCACATCGACCGCCAACGTCGCCGCCGCATTGCGCGACGCCTGGAATGCGACATCGCGGCTCGATAGCGAAGGGTCGACCGACGCGACTAGCAATTTCGGCGGTCAGGAGCACGGCGAATTCTCTGAGGCTACGGCCTCGATTGATCCCGATTCGACGAGCGTGGTAATTATCACGGCCAATACGCCCGGCAAGCCGTTTACGCTGACCGTCACCGAAGCCACAGTCGGCACCGGCACGGCGGCACGCACGGCGAGCCAAGCAGTCACCGGACCGCACCATTGGGACAATGCTCTAAATTGGGACACTGGCTCAGTGCCGGCGACGGCGACGGCGGATGTTGTCGTATTCCGCGATAACGACATATCCGTACAGTACGGACTGCCGACTACGCTAAATATCACCCTGGTCGTCTACCAAAGCTATACGGGGTCGATTGGATTGCCAGAAGTCAACCGACAAAATCCCGCAAAGCCCTACCAGGAATACCGCACGCGCTACGTCAAGCTGGACGATGATACGGCGACAGACGACCTTGTCACCCATACATTTGGGATTGGCCCAGGCAACGGCTCGCCGCTCATCAATGTCCTATGTCGAAATGTTGACGCTACGCCAAACTTTCTGACGACAAGTGCGATCGTCCATAATACCGGTACGCCGCAAATCCCAGGCACGAAGGCCCTGAATCTCGTTATCAATAACGATGGGTCTGGTGGTGGTACGGTTACGATACTTAAAGGCAGCGTCGATCTTGGCCGAGCGTTCAGCGAGGCGTCTTCGTTTGGCACCTTAGATATCGGGCTTGCAGCCAACGCCAACGATACGGACGTAATTACAACGGACCATAATGCCGCGCTAACGATCAACCAGAGTGCGGGGACTTTGGTTGTCCAAGAAACGTCCCGATATTCATTGTCCACAGCTCGGACGTTTAATATCAAAGGAGGGACGTGCATTGCCCGTGACCTTACGACGAGCGGGACAGTCAACGTTACCGTGTACAACTCACGGATTGAATGGGATTCCAGTAAGACGATAGCCGCTTTGATGATCGGTTCCGGTGGTATCTTGGACGCGGAAAAAGACGTTCGGGCCTTTACTGTCACGGCCTGCGACCTCTACGAAGGCTCTTCCTTGCTAGATGGGTTTGCTCGCATCACCTATACGGCTGGCGTAGACCTCAACCGCTGCGGCATTGACGACGTGACCATTCGGCTCGGCAACAATCGCCGCTTGACACCCAGCACCGCCGCTTAATAGGAGCTCACCATGTACGACGGATTCGCAGCCCTGGCCCGGATCGACGTGACCGATGCCGGCGGCAAAGCCTGGTCACTACGCGCGATCGACATTGGCCCGGTTAAGGAAGTTACGGACGGCAGCCTGATAACCTTTAGCAACGGGTCGCAGTTGCAAGTGACTACCAAGCCGACGGCGATTACCACGGCGATCGACACCCTTTGGACGGAGTATACCACGGCCCTTGGTGATCCCGCGTAAAGATGCCCGGCCCTACCTACGCCACGTTTGGCAATACGACGCTGAGCCGGGGCTTCGACTTCACATTCGGGCCGGGGGTGCAGCCGTCGGTCTGCATGTTGTACACGATCCCGCACGTCGCCTCGTTGCCGTCGGTTGGCACGTTATCGCTGATTACCACGGGCCAGCAGACGCTAACTTTCCCGGAGTGCTTGCTTGAAGAGCCGCGTTTAGACGCCGGGATCGGCGGGCAATACTGGACGTTGCCGATCAAAGACCGGCGGTGGAAGTGGCAATTCGCCACGATCCACGGATCGTACAATATCCCCCGAGCCAACGGCACGCTACTACGGGAGCGAACACCGAACGCGCTGATCGGCTTGCTCCTGCAATCTATGGGCGAATCAGACTGGGACACGTCGCGGATACCGACGACGACGCGGCCCGAAAAACACTGGGATGGGGCGAGTGCAGCCGGTGAGTTGGATTCGCTGTGTGCGGAGTTGGGCTGTGTCGTTGTGCTCAATCCGTTTTTGGACAAGGTAGAGATTTGGCCCGAAGGCACGGGGGCATTGCTGCCGACGGGTCCGACGCAAGGGGCCGCCTACGCCCCGATTCTGCCCGCCAAGCCGAGCCAGATTCGCACCGAGTCGGGTCCGACATTATTCCAGGCGCTATTCAAGACCGAGGCCGTGGGGCTGGACATTGATAATAAATGGAAGCTAATCAACGATCTGAGTTACAAGCCTATCGGCGGCTGGGAGCTGGCTTCGGTCGGGGCCGAGTTCCCGGAGATTACCGGAACATACATCGACCTGAATAACCGCACACTGAAAAAACGAGACCTGGCCATTTCAACCGTCTACCGCTGCTACCGGATCAGCGGCTTGGCGCAAGGCGGGTGGGTGCCGCCGATCCTGGTGGGCAGTGGCAGCGAGCCGTCGAGCCTACGCGACTTCAAGCTCTACTCCTCCCTAGCGGACGAAGCAATTGATGCGATCGACGGCGGGCTGCGGCAGCTCGACGCCGTGGCCTACGTCAAGTCGTTCGCAGCCTTCGAGGACTTGCTCAAGGGCAATACGTCGGGCCGCTACACGGAAGGGTTTTCGCTCGATACGACGCACGGGATCGTCCGCTTCAACGAGCCGCAATTCCAGATCGACACCAATGCAACGATCGTCGCAGCGGAAGTCCGTATCGAGTGCTCTTTCAACTGCGGCAAAGACGGGGTCATGGCCCGCACTTTCCTGAGTCAGAATACGGGGACAACCTGGACTACGCCACCGCGCGTGATTCAGCGGCCGGACATCGTGCCGCGAATTATCTATCGCTACAGCGGTGACGCGGCGTTTACTCGCTATGATAATCTGGTCGACATCAACACGAAGCTCGAAAAGTACCAGACGAACGCCGCCAATGAATACACGTTGCAAAACGGCGGCACAATCAACTATGCGCAGCTAATGGCAATCTCCCCCGACGGCCTGACGCAACAAGTTTCTTGGTCCGGCGGGGGTGGGCGTCCGCCGCGCACCGTAGCCAGCCAGGCCCAGCGTCACAACCGCTACATCCCCAGCACGGACGAATACCGGGCGCGATTGGAAGCCAAGAAAGCCGGTCTGGACCTCGTGAAGCTTACCGCCCCGCTCGGCGGCCCGGCCGTCAACCGCACGCCCTTCGAGGCCGGAATATGACATTCCCAATCCAGGCTGGTGACGGCACGCGGTTCCGATCGCAGTTCCCGCTAGTGTGCCTTAATGGCACAGCCGAGACAATACCCCCCTATGGGGTTATGCAAGTCGCTGGGGCTTCTAACTTCGGCACAGACCGCATGTTCTTGGTTACTAAGCCGACAGGCGTTGCAGGGGCAAGCTACGTTCTCAATGGACCCCAGGCGATTGCAGCCGTCGGCTACGGTGCCGCTACCAATTCCTACCCGGCCGACGCTGCATACTCTGGCACACCGGTGGCCGGGGCCGAGTGGGGGCCGGTGGCCGGCTCTTGGAGCCTCTCGATCAATGGCAAGGGATTCCAGATTTTGGGGGGCGCGGCCGGCGGGGTTGTGCGAGTGACGACCAAGGCCGGGACCACTGCGCCGGGCGACGATTTTCCGCTGGTTCGGATCGTCAACATGAGCGGATTGGCAAGGCCATTTGGCTCGATTGTCGGGTACGGCTCGCCGGTCGACCCGCCGCCGGGAACGCTCTGGCGAATCCCGACGTTTCAATCGGCAGCCCCGGCGGCCGGCAAACCGTTTTGCGTCCTGCTCAATGACATTGCCAACAACGACACGGGTGACGCGGGGCCGCTGGCCGTGCTGCCCGTGCAGATTGATTTCACGGACGCCTCGCACAAATTCGCCGACTGCGTGACGGGCGACTACGCCAAGCTCAAGAGCGGGACCAGCGGACCCGCCATCATTCTCTGGCGCGAAAAGCAAGGGATTGCCGGAGCGGATTCGCTCGGCGTCCAGTGGGCGCGGGTGCTCTTGGATCGTGGCACCGAAGCCTACCGACTCATCCGCGGCAAAGCCTATCAGCCAGTCCTCACCACGACCAAGACGTTTGAGATTTACGCTCTCGACCCGCTAGCCAGCGGCCTCGACCCGCGTACCGATCCGAATGACGCCACGGAGAAGATCAAGGTCGCCAACGTCCACAAGAGCAGCTACGAGCAGGACGATTGGGTGGACGCGGCGTACAGCGTGGACGCCCACCTAGTGGCAGGCGATACGATTAAGGCGGATTGGGAGGCGTTGCCAAAGGGTGGCGAGGGCGGCGGTACGATTCGTTTTGCCCGCGTCTATTCGGCGATCTCAGCAGCGTCCGGGAATCTCGCCGCCAACTGGGGCAGTGGCCTCGTGAGGTTCATGGATGATTCGACCGGCGCATTGGACGCTAGTCCGACTGTGGTCGACAACAAATGGATCGGCGTTTCGTTTGTCGCCGATGTCCAGGTTGTTTGCGACACATCCAAGACGCCGCCCGTGGTAATCGAAGGCACCTGCGAAGCCGTGACGTGGGGTGCCTAGTCGTGCAACTGAAACTCTCACCGCAATGTTGCTGTACTACAACATCCGTAACGACTTGCGAAGAATTCCGCGAGTGTTTTGCTTTATACGAGGAACCGCCGTATTGGTGGAGCGACAAAGCAATTGAGATTACTATATCGGGGGTGCAGGCCGCAGGTGAAGAATGCTGCTCTGGGATGAATGACACTTTCCTGTATCCAGCACCAAATTCAGGCGGTAGTGGGTGCGAGTCGGGAGTTATCGACGTGGGCGGTATGGGGTGCATTTATCGCATGGACTTGCATATAACATTGAATGCAGTAACTGTCGATTTTATTCACCTGTTGATTGGCCAGCATGTTGCTGGCTTTAGGTACAGCGGCGACATTGGCGTGCTTTGCGGCGGCGGATCACTAACTGTCCCATTTTTCAGCGAATCGTGCTATTTTGGATTGGAGTGTGGTGCTGCTGGCGATCCCCCGCGGTGCGACTTTGGAAGTGCCACCGTGAGCCTGAGAATCTTCTAGTGTTGTGTAGATGGAACTCACTCAATAAAGGTAGTAAGTGCATTCGTTGTGGATTTTCGCTTCCACGGGATTACTCAGAGGCACCGGTCTGCAACTGTCGAACGCTTACCAGCAGCAAGCAGAGACCCCCCGGACTAGGCGACTGCACCGAGCAACTCTTGGCCTCGATCGGCGTGACCAAAGAGCGGTACGTCGCCGCGAAGGAACTCTTCGGCCTTGCCCCGACTTGCGGCTGCGAAGATCGCAAGGCGTGGCTCAATCGGGTGTCGGAGTGGTGCGGAAGCTCTTGGCCGCGGCATTTAGTCTGATATATCTTCTGGGCGAAGGTTGTCAGCGATTGCCCGAAACTCGGCTACTGCTCGGCGAAACTCATCGTAGCTAGGCCCATAACTGCAACCAAACCGTGTTCGATGTGAAGGGTGCAAGCGGTTAGTAAATCCAATCGCCTGAGTCACCCATTCATTGCCTTCTACGGGATTGTAGGTATCCCTATCCGAGTGCGCCTCGCCGACGAGCCAAATCATCCCCTGCTGCAAACTATTCCGCTGCTTCACTTTGTCTTGATATGCTTGTTGTGCGAACCAGACTTCCTGCTTTTTCTCTTTATCGGAAAATTCTTTTGCCGCTATATCCCGGGGTGACAGAGCAAACTGACTGCGAATAGTGGGCCAATTCGCAAAGACAACGATTGCCAGTCCGATTAAGGCAAAGACCCACGGCCCACACGTTTCGATAGTAGCGAATATCCACCCCCCCACAGTCATGGCGTCACCCACCCTCCCGGCCGGGCGCCTGTCAAGCCCACCTAGGGCCGCCTGGACGCGACCAGCTCTAGCCCGAAAAAGATAGTTAGCCGGTCGATGGCATCGGCCGAGAGTCTACGGTGGCCGCCCACGGCCCTACAGAGGGTGCTAGCAGCCACACCCGTCCTGGACTCGATCTGGCGGTAGGATAGGGGGCAGCGGCGGGTGTGCTGCAGGATAGTTGTTTCGAGGCGCCTCATGCTACTATCTTACTCGGGCGTTGGCGAGGCGTCAACCGCGTACCCCCATTAGGGCTATACCCCCCGATTAGAGATATTCCGGGAATCTTTGCGGGAAAGGGGTTTAACCCCTTCCCCCGGCGGAACCGATTGCTATACTTGTAGTAGAGGCGAGAGAGTAGTCCGCCAACCAGGCGTGGTGAAACGCAGTGGCCGGTGATGCGGCCAGGAGAATGAAAGATGGACCACTACACCTTCGATCGTTTCGGCGAAGCTGCCGCCAAGCATCTCGCCCCGAAATATCACGACTCAGCTAAAGCCACGAACAGACTAAGCGGAATTTATATCCGCGAAGACGGCTCGTTTTTTTCGACGAGTATGCACCCCAAGTCTGTTTCTGCGCGTAAGAAAGTGAGCGTGGTAGCCGTAGTCCACCCAGAAAAAGGCTGGTGCGGCTAACCTAGCACTCCCCGCTCCGCGCGGTGCCGCCCTAAGCACGCGGCCGGCGCGAGCCGCCCGCCGCCCGCCGCGCGGGGCGGGTGCTTTGAAAGGAATAAAATGACAGAGCTAGAACTGCGTGCGATCCCGGCCTGCGCACCCGACGATTGCTTTTTGGCCGCAACATTCGCGGAGGCCGTATACTGTGTAAAGTTAGAGGTCGACGCCATAGCCGCCGGGCTGCATCCAGACGTGCCTTACCAGAGAGGCGAGATTGCGGAGCTGCGAAAGTTCGCGCTGGATAATCGAGCGTCACTACTGAGCATGAGCCAACCATGAACCTCCTGACCACTCCCCAACTCGCCGCCCGCTGGAAATGCACCGGCCGCTTTATTCGGTTGCTGCACGATCAGGGGCGGATCAAGCCGGCGGTCATGCTGCCGAACGGCCAATATCTGTGGTCCGAGAAAACGCGGCGGCCGGCGCACCGCAAGCCGGGACCGAAGCCAGCTACTCGCCCGGCCGCGTGCTATTGACAGCAACATGTCCGAGATTGTACTAATAAGGGAATGAACGTGTCTATAGTCACTGGTACTTTGTCCGTAAAAAACGCTGCCGACGCTATCGGTATCCGAGATCGTTCCCTGCGCCGCTGGATCAACAACTACATTCGACGGTGCCCAACCGGACGCGGAAAACCCGGCAAAAGCGAATGCAGGGCCGTTAAGGTCGAGGGTGACATTTTTGCCGCCGGTTTCATTTGGCAAGTGCCGTCCGAAGAAGTCGAACGGCTGAAAGGAATCGAGGTTAGCGGTCCCGGTCGACCGCGAATCGGCAGGCAGTAAGGCGACCTTTCCACAACGGGTGGTAGGTCGCCATCTTTTTTCCACAATTTATCCGGGATGGGCTATTTGCAGTTGACAGAAAAGCAGAGCTAGGGCATATTCACGCCCATGAAGCCGCCCCGGACCTGCGGGGATTTTTCGAGACCCGATGAAAGGATTTATATGCCCCTCTTTGAAATCAAGCACCGCTACAACGGAACGGTCCTGTTCGGCCTCGACTGCGAATCGCTCAAAATCTGCCTAGAGGCCGCGATTCGCAGCTACTCGAACTTGCGCGGCTCGGACTTGAGCGACTCGAACTTGAGCGACTCGGACTTGAGCGGCTCGGACTTGAGCGACTCGAACTTGCGCGGCTCGGACTTGAGCGGCTCGGACTTGCGCGGCTCGGACTTGCGCGGCTCGAACTTGAGCGGCTCGGACTTGAGCGGCTCGAAGTGGAAAAAATCTGCCGTCGTCAAAAGTCCACCAGTTTCGATCACTGGCCTGTGCTGGCCAGTGCTGCTATTCGGCAGTCACCTGCAAATCGGCTGCGAATGTCACGCAGTCGCCGAATGGGAAGCCTTCGACGAGCGCCGCTTCCTGGTGATGGGCGGGCGTGAGGCGGTCGGGTGGTGGGCAGCAAATAAGGACCGCATTCTGGCCTTCCGCGATCGGGAAGCCGAAGCAGCGTTCGCGGCCCAACAGGCCGCGACGGCGTGACAGCCGGAGAGACGGCATTTTTTGAGAAAGGAATCGCATGACAAATCGCCTGAAACTTTTTGCGGTATCACGGGCCGTCGACGACACCGGCTACGGCAGCGAAGCGGCGTTTCGCTCGGCACTGCGGGACTCTGATTCGCTCGCGCCGCTCACGGAAACCGAGCGGCGTTGGCTGCGTGATATTGAAGCGGCGTACTGGAGTGGCGTCAGCGACGGCCGGAAAAACCATATTGCCGGCGCCGGCAATATGGTGCCACTTGACGGCGGCGGCGTGGTGCTGGTCGCTGCGTTTATGTTGTCGGTGCTGATGCTGGCCGTGGTGGTTGGGATCGTGAACTGGCTGGTGGGGTGGTGAATATGAAAATCATACTTGAAAAGTGGGCCGCTTAACGAAAAGGAATCAATATGGCCGAAATCGTAAATTCCATGCCCGCCAGCGGCAGGCACCATAAGTACGACTACGAATCAATGTTTGACGGACAGGCTCGACGGTTTACGCACGGCGTCGATTTTTCCTGCGGGGCGTCTAGTTTCTCCGTCGCAGTTTTAGCCGCTGCACGCAGGAGAGAGCTTTACGTGAAAACAAAAACCAATGGCGACAGCGTGTACGTGCAGGCAATTGGTAAGCGTGGTCCGGCGTCAATGCTATGAGCTTTATTACCGACGGACAACTTGACCCTCCGGACACTTATGAACCGGATGAGCACGAAAGCTACGAACCGGGTTGGACCGAGGCCGATTACTTGGCCGACGCGGCGGACCGCTGGAACGACGAACACGCGAGGGAGACATGACCGCCACGGAATTTCCGCGATACGACGATTTAGAACGTGAGCGGGACGCCTTGCTTCGTGAAAATGATCAACTGCGTGAAACGATTGGCGAGCTAACGGCGAAGTGCAAAAAGATTTCCGCCTGGCTGCACAGAGTTGCCGCCGACGATGAGGTGCGGGCGAAAGACAAGCGATTCATTTCACTCGCCGAGGCTTGCGCGGCCGACGCGAAAAATTACCGAGCGACAGCGGCAGACATTGACGCCGCGATTGCCAAAGCCGAAGGGAGCAAACCATGACTGTTGACCAATGCCTGACGCTGGTGCGAAAGAGCGTCGAAGGGGTTCGGGACGACCACGGCGGAAGGTTTTACACAATCCATAAAGATACGCTCGCCGAGATTGTGCGGCTGGCCTATTCCGCCGGCCAAGAATCACAAGCCCGTCACACGCTGGACACGCTGGCCGGAGCTGAGGTGATCGCATGAGCACCGACAAATACCCATTGCGCCCGGACGACGCAACCGACGAGGTACTTCTCTATCTCGACGAACTGCGAGAGAGCGGTGAAACAAATATGTACGGCGCTGGCGAGTATCTCAGCACCAAATTTGGGTTCGACGAAAAGGAGGCCCGTGCCGTTTTGGCCTACTGGATGAAAACATTTAGCGAGAGGCACCCCGCATGAGCACCAAGCAAACCAGTTTGATCCCCGAGCGTGACGAGGCGGGTGCGGAGGTGATTACATGAAGCGACTCAGCGAAGAGTGCGTCCGAGCCTCTTGGGAAGCGGTGCGTGACGATATGCGGCAGTATCTGCTGAATGACCTGGAATTTAACCCCAGGTCAGTGAAGCGTGCGATCGACAATTTCATCAATAGCATGGTGTTCGCTCAGATTCCCAATACTTCGCCGCCTGGAATAAAGCGGGCCTTCGAGGTGTACCAACATGAAACAGCAAACTAGCCTACTTGCCGAGCGGGACGAGGCGGCGTTGGCATTGCCGTACATCGTGCGACTGTTTACCACTCGGGCCGACTGGCTGCGCGGCACGCACCGCAGCATCGGCGCTAGCGCGTCATCCCGCATTGTCGGCCTTTCGCAATACGGCTCCTGCTATTCCGAGTGGGTGCGTTTCACCGAGCCGCTGGTAATCGACGAACCGGACGAAATGCAACGCTGGGGCTTGCTCTTGGAGCCGGCGATACTTGCCGAATTTGTCCGGCTATCCGGCGTCTCGGCCGAACAGCCTACGTCATTTTTGGTGCATCGCAGCACCGAACGGCCACACGTCCACGCCACGCTGGACGCAATCACTGACGATGGCGAGCCGGTGGAACTCAAGACCGCCCACTTCACTCAGGCGAAGATTTGGAAAAACGAAGTGCCGCTGCCGTACATGGTGCAAGTTCAGCATCAAATCTACGTCACGGGAGCCAAGCATGGCTACATCGCGGTGCTCGTCGATGGCTATCAATTCGCCTGGCACAAGGTGGCCCGGCATCAGAAATTCATCGACCGGTTACTGAAACGTCTCGACAACTTCTGGAATAGCTACGTGTTGACTCGGCAGCCGCCGCCGACGGATTACAGCCAAGCCACGACGCAAGCCCTGCTGCGAAAGTATCCGACGGCGAACGGGAGTTGCGTCGACTTGCCGGACGACAGCGACGCCTTATACGAAGAAATGAAAACGCTGACCGCCACGGAAGCGGCGGCAAAAAAACGGAAGGATTGGATTAAGAATTATGTCCGAGAACGAATGGGAGAGTACCGATATGGCCGTTGTATCTCAGGCCGTGGATTCCAGTGGGCCGGCGAAAACGGAAGTCGCCGCTTTACCCTCACGGAGCGATGCCCGGACCCAACTGGCAACGATTGACGCCGGCACACGGGGCCTGTCGCTGCGAACGATCGACGACTACTGGCGATTTGCCACGGCGGTCGTCAAGTCAGGCATGGGACCGAAGTCGCTCAATAGCCCGGAGAAGGTGTTGATTGCGTTGCAGACGGGGGCGGAAGTTGGGCTAACGCCCATGCAGTCGATTAAGAATATCGCAGTCATCAACGGCGTCGGTGCCATGTGGGGCGATGCGTTGGTCGCCTTGGTTCGTCGTTCGCCGATTTGCAAATCAATCTCGGAACCGAAGTACGAGGGCAGCGGAGAAACTCGCGTGTGCATCATCCGTGCCGTGCGGAATAACGGCGACACTTCGGAAGGACGATTCGGATACGCAGACGCCAAGCGGGCGGCACTCATCGGGAAGGACACCTACAAGAGTTATCCCGACCGCATGTACCTGCACCGCGCTCGTGGCTACGTCATCCATGATCTATTTCCCGACCTCATTATGGGCCTGGACATGGCCGAGGAAGTGCTCGATCGGGTGACGACTGAACAGTCGCCAACCATCGTGAGCGGCGACGACGCACCGCTCAACAGTTTGGATGACGCTGCCGAATTGTTGGACGCCGATTTTACCGCCAACCCCGCCAGCCCGACGCCGGAAGAATTGGCCGACGCCGAGTATAGCGACACACTTTTCTAACCCGGAGAAACCCATGCCATTACCAAAGATGCACCGAGTCGCCCCAGTCTACGAAGATGAGAACGGGACGCTCTACCACAAGATATTGCAGGCCGACGCCTTGGAGACCGAGGACGCGATACGCGGCGAATACGTATCGAGCATTGGCAGCGTGGACGAGCCGGTTAAGGGCTGGTTCGTGCCGCTCGGCGGCCGGGCGCCGGAAAGCGGCTCTTGAGCGACATGGAATCTTTCGACTGACGGAGCGACTGACGTGGGGAAGCGTTTTACAGCGACCGAGAAGTGGACCGATAAGTGGTTCCGCGCGCTTCCGCCAGACCAAAAGCTCGGCTGGATTTACCTTTGCGATAGCTGCGATGCAGCAGGAGTGATTGAACTCGACCGTGATTTGGCGGATTTCCAGATAGGCTTCAAAGTGGATTGGGACACCTTAATAGCGCACGCGGGAGAACGAATAGACGGACTCCCCACTGGTAGGCTTTGGCTTACGCGTTTCGTCAGCTACCAGTATGGGCGGCTGAGTACGGGCTGTAAGGCACACACCCCAGTCTTCGCGTCTCTGGAAAAACATAATCTCACAAAAGAGGCTTTTAACGGTTATCCAAAGGCTTTCCAAAGCCTTAAGGAAAAGGAAGAGGAAAAAGAAAAGGACAAGGACAAGGACAAGGACAAGGAAGAGGGGATGCAAGGGGGGAAACCAAACCCCAAGGTTGCTGCGAAGCAATTCCAGCGGCCGAGCTTGGCCGAGGTCACGGCCTACTGCCTGGAGAGAAAAAACAAGGTAGACCCGGAAGCGTTTATGGACCACTACGAATCCAACGGCTGGCGGGTAGGGAAAACCGCCATGAAGGATTGGCAGGCCACCGTCAGAAAATGGGAGCGAAACGACTATCAGCCGTTCGGAAAGGATAAAAAAGATGGACACCACACCAACACCACCCACCGGCACGTCTACCACGGCGATTGAGCAGCAGCTCGCCGACTACGTGGCCGAGCACCGGCAGCACTTGCCGCAATTGTCCGCAGCGAAGCCGTCGTTCTCGGCGTTGGTGGGCAAGCTCGATGCGGCCCTTGCCGAGTCTCCGGAAGCCAGACAGCAACGGGAAGCGAAAGAAGCTCAGCGGGCATTGACTAGGCAACGTGGCGAGCGGCAGGGGTTGCTCACCAAACTGATTCAGGCCGCCGGCAATCGCTACGCAACGTGTACGCTGGACAGCTACCGAGTGACCAACCAGCGACAGCAGGAGGCGGTGCGAGCGGTGGCCGAATATGCCGACATGCTCCGTGACGCCTGGGAATCTTCAGGGCTGGTGCTCTACGGTCCGATTGGTACGGGCAAGGATCATTTGGCGTTTGCTGTGGCCAGTCTGGCGATTACCGAACTCGGCAAGCGGGTCGAGTGGGTCAACGGCCAAGCGTGGTTCGGACAACTGCGAGACAACATGGACAAGGATATCCCAGAGGCAGCGGCAATCGGCACGCTGGCCCGGCCGGACTTGCTGGTCCTCAGTGATCCCTTGCCGCCGGCCATGCAACGCGGCGACGAACTGACGGCCTACCAGGCGACGATGCTCTACCGCCTAGTCGACGCACGCTATTCGCGTGGCGTGCCCACGATCGTGACGCTGAACGTCGTGGACGACTCCGAAGCGTACCGCCGCATTGGGGCACCGACCTGGGACCGGCTCTGCCATGACGCTTGGAAGATTGCTTGCAACTGGCCGAGCTACCGGAAGCCAAAGAGGATTGTGCCATGAGCACCGCCCAAGACGCCTATCGCCCCAGCGAGCCTAACATAGCCATGAAACCCATCCGAACCCACATCTGCTGGATGCTCCGCCGCGATATGCCCGAGGTGCTCGACATCGAGCGGCTGGCCTTCGAGTTCCCTTGGTTCGAGGAGGAATTCATCCGCTGCCTCTGCCAGCGGAATTGCATCGGCATGGTCGCCGAACATGCCGAGCGAGTGGTCGGCTTCATGATCTACGAGCTGCACAAGTCGCGGCTGCATATCCTCAATTTCGCGGTGGCCGCCGACCTCCGCCGCCGCGGCATCGGCCGGCAGATGATCGAAAAGCTGATCGGCAAGCTGTCCAGCCAGCGGCGGACGCGGATCACGCTGGAAGTCCGCGAGACGAACGTGCCGGCCCAGGTCTTCTTCCGCGAGGCCGGCTTTCGGGCCACCAGCGTGCTGCACGACTACTACGACGACTCGCCCGAGGACGCCTTCGCGTTTGAGTTTTGTATTTCGCAGTGTCGTGAATTGTACAAGGAGCCGAGTCATGCCGAGTAATACCTACCCCCGTTGCCGAGCCGCGAAGCTCTTGCTGACGATTGGCCCTAGTCAGGAGATGGTGTCGAGTACAGCATTGTACGGACTACTTGGCATGGAGTTGTACGCGAAGTTTATCGAGTGGAATGCCTGGCGCGCAACGGAAGGCACCTACCCAGATTTCTCGCCGTCGATAACCGAATCGTTCTTGCGTGCCAACATGAAAGCAATAGATGGACCCTGACATGATCGCCGCGCAAGCCGCCTACCGCACGCTGCTCGCCTGGGAAGCCAATCCCAGGCGCAAGCTGAAAGAAACGGATGCCGACTGGTGGACGGTTGAAATTGAGCGGAGGCGGGCGGGCTAGCGACTGGCCGCCCGCTACGCGAAACTTCAGGAGCGGATGGAGAAGTTATGCACCACAACACTGTCAACGCCGTGAACCGCTACCGCACCCAATGCTTCTCAGCCAGCGAGATTGCCTCTTTGCTGAACCTCGCCCCGAGCGTCGTGCTGCGAGTGCTGACGCCGGACGATCCGCACCGGGAGCTACGTTGCGAGGCCCAACGCATGCTGCGGAAAATGCCGGCGTGGTTCGGCGGGGACCAGGCGGCGTGGGAGAGCCTTGTCAGACACAATTTTGCGGACGTGCTGGGATGAGCTTCACCTGCTACCGCTGCAACGCTTGGCCCTGTACGTGCCCGGATCGCTGTACGCTGATTTGCGGCGAGAGTAAGTGAACGATTCGCCGCCAAACAATTGGTATAAAACAATGAAATACGACGTAACTTTAACGCCACGAGAAACCGTATACGTCGTGCCGGTTGAAGCGGCCAGTCCCCAACTGGCCGCCCTGCACGTTGATAAGCGATTTGGTTTTACTTGTGATGTTGCCTTTGTTAATGGGATTGCCTGTCTCGGCAAATGCGAACGATGCGAGCGGCATGTTTTTGAGAGCGACGAAAATAAGTTTGCCGTTGCGAGCGGCGTAATGTGCGGACTGTGCGTAAGGGAAGTGCAAAATGAAACAAAATGACGCGGACGTGCTGGGATGAACATAGTCCACATTCACTGCCCTGAGTCGTTCGCGGCCCGCCGTGTCGGACGCTGCCGAACGTGCCGCCGGCGGACGCGGCAAGTGCAGCTCCTGTACGAGTGGTACGAACCGCTCTGGTATTGCACCTCTTGCGGCGAGTGGCCGCAGACCAGGGGCGTGCGGTTCACACGAATCAGCCGTGCGCGGCGTGAAAAGATTCGCAGCGCCAAGGAATCGTGGCGAACGGCGAAATCGTTTCGCGTGGCATTTCGGGAGCTCCAGGAGCACCGGCCATGAACGACGAAAGTGACATCGACGAAGACGAAAGCGAATCCGGAATCTGCGACGAGTGCGAGTGCAATATCTATGGCGACGAAGTGTGCGAGGGGCTGTGTTCCTACTGCTCCTGGGTAGCAGACGGATGCCTCATGCAGGGCGACGAAGACGACAGCGACGAGGAGGAACCATGACTGCACTAACCCGAATCGAAATGGCCGAGCGAGAACTGGAGCGGCTGCGAGTGCTGGAGAGCGACGCGCGGATTCGTTTCTACTCGCTGGTCGAGCGGGTACATCAGCAGGAAGAATTCATTCGCCGCTTGAAACGCGAGCGGGAACGGGTAGGAAACAACTGACGGAGTGAATATGGCCAGTCCCACAACACGCACGCTTGCCTTGCTCCGCAAACGAGGCTACACCTGCGGCATTGTCGAAAAGTGGATTCCGCAGACGAAGCGGCGTCTAGATTTATTCGGCGGCATCGACATCGTGGCGATCCAGCCCGGAGAAACGATCGGCGTGCAATGCACGTCGCAGTCAAATTCGGCGGCACGGGCCACCAAGTTGCGTGCGATCCCGCAACTGCGAACGTGGATCGAGGCGGGCAACCGGCTCTGCGTGATCGGCTGGACGAAGAAGGGGCCGGCGGGCAAGCGGAAGTTGTGGCAGCATACGCTAACCGAACTGTATCTTGCGGATATGTACACGAAAGGAACGGAGTGATGCAACAGCTTAGTTCAATGTCGAGAAACTTAGTCATTGACATTCTGGGCGACCTGCGGACCCCACGCGCCGAAGTGGTACTAACAACCGTCGAGCCGCGTACCGATGCGATTGGCGACAGAGTGACTATTACCGATCAATTACGGTTTTGGTCGGACGCTCGCGGATTGCGAAACCTGGCTGATTATGCAACCAAGGTTGCGGGGGAACTGGATTCGCTGGCAGGAAACACAGCGGAAGCGGGGGGAGCGACATGAGCTACACACTCCTTGAAAACGGAGAGCGGCGAGCGAAGAAATCGCACAAGTGCGAATGGTGCGGCGAAGCAATCGAGGTGGGTGAAGTCTACGGCTACTCGGCTTCCGTATGTGACGGAGATTTGCTGGGGTTCGAGCCGTTCGCCAATGAGCGCGGCCGTCCCGCTAAGGAAGGGACTACTTACGAGGTCTAAGTTCGGAGATGAACACGGACGGGAACGGAGTAGGCAGCCGCCGGTAGGAGCCGCGGACGGCATACACGGGCTGGCCGAGCAGGACGCGAGGCCAGCGTTTTTTAGTTTGCTGGCTCGCGGTGGTGGGACACCGGACGGAGCACGGGGAACCTCGGAACGGATCCATAAAGGGGAACCTCGCCGTTGATTCATGGTTCAAATCCATGCGGCCAGCGTTTGAGTATTTGAGAGGGATAACATGGCTGATAACAAATACCCATGTACTTCAAAGATCACCCCGAAACGAACGAAATCGTTGTGCTATCAACATACAAAAAAGAGGATGACGGCCAAGCGCCAGATCACATACGTATCAGACTAAAGAACCGATGGAAGATGTATTTGAAAGGAGACTTCAACAGCAACCTTATCAGATATCGAAAGCCAGGAACGTAACAAAGCCCCATGAGTGGCGGGTGCGGGTGGTGGAAATAACGGGCTTGTAGAAAGGGAGATTTTATGATGACAACCACAGCAAGGCGCAAAGTTATCAAGCGGCGGGCAGTGCGTGAGCGTCAGAATGCGCGTAGTGCTCTAAACGCCTGGTTGGAGAAATTGCCCAAGGAACTGGCTGAGGACTTGAAAGAGTTATTCGCGATGATGTCGGCTGCCGAAAGCGACAGCGACCGCAAGGAAATCGCGGCGACAATCGCCGAGTTACTCTATCCTGACACCTTGATCGTCCAATTGGAGAAACAGCACCAACTGGACTCCGACGAACTGGCAGCACGAAAAAGGCTGCAAGGATACAGACAGAATATCGGCAGGGAAATTGCCAAGTACCGAATTGCAAAGGACATGAGCCAGGCCGCACTCGGTGAGGCCGTCGGTATCTCGCAGAGTCACGTATGCCGCTTGGAAACCGGTGTCCACATCCCGACGCACGTTACACTGGAAAAAATCGCTGAAGTGCTCGGTGTGTGTCCATCCAAAATTGGAAAAATTTCCGGCCCCAGCCCCAAGGGAGCGATCGGCGGGCAGACTCCGGCGATGGCTGCGGGGCTGGCCGAGCAGGACGCGAGGCCAGCGTTTTCAGGAAAGGGATAACATGGCGGAAAATAAATACCCGCTCTGCGAAGCGGCGAGACTGTTGGGCACAGCCCCTTTCGATGCTGAGTGCTTACGGACGCACGTTTTCAGCGGGCCGCTCCACTGGTATTTAGGCGAGCGCTACCAGGCGTTCGTCGCGTTCAACGCCCACCACGAAGCCGGCGATAACGGTGGGCATTTTGGATTCTCGCCGCAGGCGGTCGAAGATTTTTTACGAGAGGAGGCGAAGCGATGAGCGACTTCGAGCCCGTTCAGTATTTCGACCCACGCGAATACTTTACCGACGAAATGAAGTCGCGGGGCATAGAAATCGTGGACTGCATGGGATGTGTGCGGCGCTGGTATTTATCGCCTGACGCCGCACTGACGCCACTCGTGGCGCACGCGATTGGGGTTCAATTTTCGACTGGTTCTAATCCGTGGCTCAAACTCGACGAAGTGTGGCAGTCACGCCCACAGGAGCCGGTGGCGCGATGAGCGACGAACTATTGATGGATGCTGATGCCTGGTTTGCCGAGTTGATTGATCGGAAGCATATCACAATTGACGCGCAGGCCGCCGAGATCGAGCGGCTACGCGAGATATTACGCCTGGACGCGGCGGACTGGGCCGAGACTTACGCGCACTGCCTCGCGAAAGCGGCCACGGTGTTGGGGCCGGAACGTGTCGCTGGCAACGGCAATCACGTCCCCGATATCAGCGAGATCGTTGATATGTTGGTGGCTCGGATTGAAGTCCTACTACGCGACTGAGAGGAAATCCAATGCGATACATCCCACCCAAGCCGCAACTCGTGCTCGCCAGCTTGGATACCGCCGAGGCTCCGCTGGATTGGTGGCTACTAATTGATGGGCAGTGGAAGTCGGCGCTAGGTGGCGCCTACGTCGATGTCCACCGCCTGCATCTGCCCAGCCTGGGCTACAACGTCGACGCCGGCGACTGGCGCGCCATCCGCGCCATTCATGCGGTGCAGGCGGCTCGGGCGGCACTACGAACAGAGGAAACCTAGCGAAAGCGACGCATGGAAGCACAGATAATGCGCGAGGGTGAAGTCTGGCGCGACCTGGACGGCAATGTCATTGCGGCTGTTGCCCAAATCCACGGCGGCCGGGTGCTGCTGTGCCGGCCCGGCCCGGATCAATCGGCGGAGGCGGCGGTTGGCGAGTGCCGCCGGCTGCACAATCTGCGGGCCCGGCCGCTGATGAATCGGAACGGGGGGCAAACTTACCTCCGTAAGAGGCGTTTCTGATTGTCTTAGAATAGGCTAAACTTACTAGCCGCATTTAGGAGCCGTGCTTATTTGCACGGTTTTGCGGGCCCTCGGTCGCGTGCCAACGCTTCCGAGGGTTTTTATTGCCTAACGGAGGGCAAACTTGACAATGACCTGGCAATAGCCGATACTACACCGACAACCCGAATCGCTCCCCGGCTTGAGCCAGGTAGTCTCAGACTAAGGCCGCTCCCGACTAACAGTTGGGCGCGGTCTTTTTTCGTTTACGGAGAATCAATCATGCGGACTGACCGCTACTTCTTGTTTGCCATGCTCGTTTCTTTTCTGTGGATCGCAGTGGGGGGATTCTGTCATGCCGGAGACACTGCCGAATGTCGCGGAGGTGCTTGCCGAAATCGTGCGGATCACGTCGGCCGTCGACAATCCGATCCTAGTCGATCTGTGGGCGCCGCTGCCGTACACGACGACCGCCGACATCACGTTCACGATCGACGAGCAAAGCAAGACGGTTGCCGCCGGCTACAACTTCGACGGCCCTTCCATTCCCCGGCCGCTATGGATTGCGGCCGGCTACTCGCCGCTCGACCGCGACACGCTGCTCGCCAGTTGCATCCACGATTGGCTCTGCGACCATCGCGGCACGCCGCGTGTGATGGCCGATGCGTGGTTCGTCAGCACGCTCAGCGGCGCAACCCTGAACCGCCGCAACCTGCCGCAAGTCGGCCCGTGGCGAGCGAAGCTAATGTACTACGCGGTCCGCGCGTGGTCGATTCACACCGAACGGAAAAGAAAACGTGCGGCCCGGCGGGATGCAAAACTCGCCGCACGCACTGACCTTACGCCGCCGCATAAGGCGCCATAATGCTAGACCGCCATGAAAATTTCACTCCCCGAAGCCCGGATGATCGCAGTTGGCATTCTCCGCGAAGCGGAAGCGGAGAGGCGCGCAGAACATCGCGCAGAACATCGGCAGCCTAGAACCATGCTCGACCGCAAGCCACTCCTGCTGACCGTCGCCACGCTGCTCGCCGCCGCGTTGCTGCTGGTGCTGGTGGCGTTGGCACGGGCACAAGAGCGGCAATACGCTTCGCCGTGGAACGCCGCCTGCGATATCAGCAATATGTCCGGCATGGGGGGCAGCGGCGGGAGTGGCTCGCTCGTTGGCGTCAGTGCCGATCGTGGCTTGGTGCTCACCTGCTGGCATATTTTTGATGGCGGGACGGGGCGGGTAACGTGCCGCTTTCCCAATGGTTTTCAATCGACGGCCCGCGTGCTCGGCCTCTATCCAACGCACGACCTGGCGGCGCTCGAGATTGTGCGACCACCCGGAATCGAGCCGCTCTTAATCCGGGACGCCAAGCCGGAGGACGGCCCATTTACGGTTGTCGGATTTCCCTACTTCGGGGGCTTCCGCTTCACCAGCGGCCGGCTCTTGCAGCCGTATCTCGATTATGAGATTCGGGTGGGCACGCCGACCTATTCGGGTTTTTCTGGGGGTCCGTGTGTGAATCGCTACGGAGAAATTGTTGGCGTCTGTGTGACCACGTCGGACGCCAGTAGCTCCCATGTATCCTACGCTGCGATCAAACTATTCTTAACCCCGTGGCTGGCCGACAAATGACACGCCCAGCTATTGCACTCTTGGCCTTGCTCTTGCTCGCCACAGTGGCCGAGGCGCAGTGGATTAGTGCGTCGGATGCTGCCGCACTTCGCGCTGAAAGGTCAGTCCAAACCTACTACGTCCAGCAGTGTTATCCGGGGAGCGGTAGTTGCTGCCCAACCCAGCCCCGCTATTCGCAACCGCAACGCCAGCCGCAACAGCCGAACGTGCCGATTGTCGGCTCACCGGGGACTCCGAAGTTTACGCCCCGTGCCGAAGCCGCCCCACCGAGCGACAAGACCGAGCCGGAGAAACCGGCCGAGCGGGATTGGGCCGCGTGGGAGAAGGCAATCCAAGAGCGGATCGACAAGATCGACGACGCCACGAAGGAAACGCACGCCACGCTGGTGGCAATCCACACCAGCCTTGCCGCTCAGAAGCCATGCGGCTGCGGCCCGCAATGGACCTCGCTCGAGGCCCGGCTGACGGCGATTGAAGCGAAGTTGAATCAGCCGCCGCCAGTAGTTGAACCGCCCGCCGTCGAAACGCACGTCGTCGTGGTTGTGGATCACAACGCGCCCTACTGGCCACGGCTGGCCGGGGCAATCGAGAAAACAAAAGAAACGTACCACGGCGTGCAAACTGCACCGCTGCCGGATTTCCCCATCGGCGAGCATCCGCAAGCCGTGATCTACGAATCGAATGTCCCGGTGCGTGTTGCCAAGGGACAGTATGCGGTCGAGGCTTTGTTGTCCCGCCTTTCGCGGGGCGAGCCGATTTAATCCCCAGGAGGAATTGCAATGGCGTTGAATCTCGATGATCTATTTACGGGCACACTGGCCTCGAATCACCAAGCCGGCATGTCGCTGATTGGCGTGATGGACCGCAACCTCGTGCAAGGCTTCGGGGTTATCCTCGAATCCGTGGTGCAGGCGCAAGCTAGTGTGAGTGACGACAGCGGATTGATCTCTGCATTGCAGACGGCCAGCCGCGTACCCGTGCAAGGCAGCAATGACCTACCCAAGTAGGACGTGACAACCATTCCTGGGGAGGAATAAAACATGGACTTCGACAAGGCACTCAGTGATGCCAAACGATCGGTAGCCGATCAACGCTCGGCAGCCCAGCTAGTGCTCGACGCCTCGCAAGACGCGGCCGACAAGGTGCTGCTCCGCAAGAGTGCTGATACCATTTTGGACTTGGCGAAAGTGATGGCTCTGGCCAAGGAAAACCCTACATGAGTGCGGCGGTCCAAACAGCAGCGATCAACGAGGCGTTGGAACTGTCGCACATGTTCCGGGAGAACTCTGCGTTACGGCATGGATTACCGCGTTGCCCAGCTGCACAACGGATTGACGAACTCACGGACGAACCACAGCCAGACCCTAAGCCGCCCGTCATCAATATCACGAACAACATACCAGCCGCCAACGCGGCATCGTCCTCCTCCCTGGGGACGGATGCTGCCGTGACGACGGGCCGTTCGCTCGCACGTGCGGCAGCGCCGTATTTACTGACCGCACTTGGAGCCGGCGGACTCGCAGCCGGTGCCAATTACTTTCTCGCTGATGAACCAACCCCGCCGCCCGTCGTGCAAGCCGCCGCACCCCAAGGCGACTTACTGCAATACTTAGAAACCGAAGGCTATCACCTGCCCGAAGGGTGGCCACGATGAGCGACGATGGCGATGTAAACGATGACGCTGGTCAGGCAGCCATGCAGGCATTGCTTGACCGACATGTCAAGCGGATGGAAGAGATTGCCGATGCCGGCTATTCGCAGGTGAAGGATGCCAGTGGCGAACTACTCACGAAGCTCCAGAAGGCCGTGGGCTTGCGAAATATCGTCCTCGACAAAGCGCTCACGGCGTTAGGTGTGACCAAACCCGGAGATAATGATGTCTAGCGTAATCGACGAAATCGAGACGGCCGATCACCTTGAATTGAGCGACTTCGTCAAGGCTCGGATTGAAAGCATACTACTCGACGCGGTTGCTACTGCCGCGATGAACATTACCAATACGATTACAGCACTATCATGCCGGATGCAACGGGAAATCACCGACATGCCGCTGCCAGTTCCCGGCGAACAGACGGAGTCGAAGTGACCCACCCGCGACTATCTCCCGCGGTGCTCGCTGCGGTGACGGCCCTGCTGCTTTACATTTCGGCAGTAGTGGCCGTCGCCGCGCCGCCGTTTACCGCCATAGTCGTCAAGGTGGCCGATGGCGACTCCTACACGATGCAGCGCCGGCCCGACGCACCCAAGGAACGGATACGGCTACATTGGGCGGACGCCCCGGAAGTGGCACGAAGCAAGCGAGGCAAACCTCAACCCGGCGGCGAAGCGGCCCGTGACTTCGCCGCGAAACTTTTACTCGGCAAGGAGGTGGCTCTCGTATCTCGCGGTCGGTCCTACGACCGTGTTGTCGCAGACGTAACTGTGGGCGGGACCGATATCGCTACCGAACTAGTGCGAAACGGGTGGGCGATGTGCGACACGAAATACCACCCACCCAAATCCCTGATAGACGCACAAGCTGAGGCGAAGCAACATCGCAAGGGGATTTGGAGCTCCGCCGGCGAGCCAACCGCTCCGTGGGTCTGGCGGCAACAGCAACGTAATCGAATCATTGAACCCAGACGCAACTGAACTTCCATGACCACGCCTACAGCGATGATCCGGGTGAAGCATTACACTCAGAACTACACCGACGATCTGATGTCCCTCCTCGACCCGCCGCCGATCCAGACGATGATGCCGGTCAACGATTCCAAACTCACTGAATTTCAGACAGAAACCGCCCGCGATATCGCCGCGTTGCAGGAGCGGGTCGAAGTCTTGGAGAGTCGGCTAATCGCACTGTCGGAAATTATCAAGGACCGGGAGCAGCACTGATGGCAACTAAAACAACCAGGGCGATCAAGAAGCGGCTCTACTATCAGTGCGAGGATTGCAAGGTTCGCCGATTCGTTACGTGGGTAGAATTCAATCGAGCCAGTAGACCGATTTGCTACGCATGCGGCAGTACACACCTGGAGTTGGTGTCAGAGGATGCAGTCACAGACAGAAGGGTGACGTAACAACCATGAGCGTGAAACCGAAACCGAGTCTTGCATTGCAGTGGGGGCCGTTCGACACGCGCAGCACGCTCTACTTCGCGCTCACTAGTGGACTCTTGGCACTGGTGACGTGGCTCGGCTTTACACCGAGCGAAGAAGTCAAGACGGCGTGGGTGGCGTGGCTGGTAGCCGTGCCGACGTTGGTGACGGGTGGGCGAGCGTTTTTTCGATTGGTGCGTGATAACCGGACGGCCGGATGAAGGAAGGGGGACCGTATGGATGGCCGACCAGAATCAGCACAGCGACATACTGTGGCGGATTGTCGAGTACGGCGGCTGGCTCGTCGGCGCGGCACTTTCCGCGATGGGCGGCTGGTTGTGGCGGACGTATCGCAAGGATCGGATTCTATTGCACAGGCTAAGGCGCGACATGGATGAAATCAACGAGATACGCGACGCGATGGAGGATGGCGACGTGCCGCTGGGACAGATTGCCGATCTTGAATCGCAGATGCAAATACTTACCGACACAGTGCGCGGGATCGACAGTAAGGTCGAAAAAATGGAAACCAACTACCACTCGGTAGCCATGTCGCAAGCTCGCATGGAAACTAAAGTGGACTGGCTCTGTGACATCTGGAAAAACGATCGGCCCTATAAATGACCCCGATTGCAAACAAACTCACGGAACTGGCGGCCCTCGTGGATGAGGAGGCCAAGCCCACGCTGGCCGGCTATACGCAATTGCCGGTCGGCGTAACCGACGTGGATCAGGTAGTGATTCCCCGCTACGCCAACGGCAAGACCCACCCGGCGGGCGGACTCATCGGTGATGGCCCGGCGCACGTCCTACGCGGCTCGATTATGACGCCAACGCTGGCCGTTCCCGCCGTCGTCATCACCGAGGACTACGCCACGGCCGAGCAGAGCCAGTGGCAGAGCGGTTCGTTCGAGCAGCCGACGCACTTGTCGGCGGTGCTCCAACCGCAGCTCCGCAACTTAACGATTAGCGGCCACGATGAAACGGCCAGCGGCTACACCAAGGGCGGGATCGTCAATACGAACGTCGGCCAATGGACTCCGGCCAGCACGCACCCCGACAAATTCGACTTGGCACGCATCCGGGCGTCAGGCCCGACCATCCAAGGCGTGCGATTTTATTACGCAGCCGGGACATGCCTGACGGTTTCTCGGGGCGGCGGCCGGATGAATGGCGAGCTCCTGCCGTTCGACAACGAAAAATTCTTACTCGCCGACTGCACGTTCCAACGCGCCTATCGCGGCTGCCTCTTGGAAACGGTCGATGGCGTGATTCGCAACCTGAGCGGCCAATGTTTGCGCGACTACGGCCTGAAAATTACCGGCGGTGCGATTCAGCTTGAAGGCTCGCTGCATTTTTGGGGCGTGTTCGGCGGCTCGACGGCGGCTATCAAGTCGCCGGCAATCTGGTTCGCGGCCTCGGCCGGGCCATGCTGGGGCGGGCCGATGTATCCCGAGACTTCCGACATCGGCCTCTTGATTGAGTCGTCTGGCAATCGTTTCCACGGCGTCTACAGCCACTCTTGCCCACACGGCAGCATCCTTTTATCCGGCCAGCGGAATGTAATCAGCGGTTTCGAGGTACACGTCGCCGCCGGCACAACCACCAAGAATGGCAAGCCGGGAATTTTGTTGGCGGGCCAGTATCACACGCTCCGCGATGGGCACGTCAACCTCGCGGACGGGGAGACGGGAATCCAAATCACCAACGGCAATCATATTGCGATCGACGGCGTGACGATCTTGGGCGCCAGCAAAGAGGCGACGGGGACGGGGATTGAAGTCAAGGACACGCTCAATAAGTCGCTGATTCGCGCCCACGTCCAGTGGCTTGGCAAAGGCGTGGGCGTCAGCTTATGGGACGGCACGAAATCAACGATCGGCCGGGGCAACACGCTGCTGATAAGTCACGACGAATCGAGCATGTCGGCCGAAGCGGCGGTGCGACTGCCGCCCGGATGGTCGACGGTGCCGCGTAGCACAACCAACGACGTGCGGATCAACGGTCGGCGTCAATTTCCGACGCAAGACGAATTCTAAGGAGCAAATCTAATGAACGACATGGACCTAACCCTTGAGCAATTGTGCGTGCTGTGGATGCGCAACCAGGACTCATTCGGCGACTTCGATAGTGACATCGCGCGCAAACTCGAAGCGGCAATCGCGGTGGCCGGCAATCGTGCGCTCGATAGACAAGAGATTTTGCAGATCGCCCACCAATACTGCGGGGAGGAATAACCAATGGCACTCACTGCCGCTCAAAAGGCGACGATCAAGGCGGATATTCTGGCCGACGGCACGCTCAACGCGCAGCCCAACAACAGCGACGGGGCATTTGCGATTGCCGCTGCTTACAACCTGGCGGCGGCCGTTGATTTTTGGGTCTGGCGGACGGCCGTAGACAAGAAGGAATTCACGAATCAGACCAGCCAAGACGGGACCAACTTTACGTGGGTGGGCAACGGATTCATCACCCGTTCAGCGGGCGAACAAACGGCGTGGGCTGAGTTGTTCAATTCGACGCATCAGGTCAACGCCTCACTGCCCAACGTGCGGCAAGCGTTCTCCGACATTTTCAGTGGCACCGGCAACGCGGCGGCGAACCGCACGCACATGATGAGTATTGCCCGCCGCAAGGCCACGCGCATTGAAAAGCTCTTGGCCACGGGAACCGGCAGCACGGCCAGCCCTGGCGTGATGGGGTTCGAGGGCGATATTTCCTACCAAGATGTAGGCGAGGCGAGGAACTCATAATGGCAACAGTCCTGACAACTACCTACGGCACGCCAACTACAGTCACGATTGATTTATCGTCGTTGGCTGAGTCCGCAACGTGGGTTGCTGGTCGTGAGTCAAACGAAGTTGACAACAGCAGCAACCTGTTTGTGGATGTCATCATCGACAACCCACTAGGCATTGTCGCCACTCCCACAGCAACCGGGCAAGAGCTTCGCGTTTACTGTTGGGGACAAGAGACGGCGGCCTCGGCGTCGGCAATTAGTACGCTAGTCGGAGTAGACGCTGCGAGGACCATTTCCCTCGATGCCTTGCAGGCTTTACGACTCGGTGCGTTGATCGGAACTACGGCCGCATCCGGCACGCTAACGCACTACTTCTCGCCGTTCAGCGTCGCTTCGTTGTTCGGCGGTGTTATGCCGAAATACTGGGGCATATACGTCGCACACAACATTGGCACGGCCGATCTTGGGGCAACACAGTCAGCTAAAATCCGAATGACCGGCATCAAGTACACCTCGACCTAAACATGGCAGGACTCTTTCTACCCACCGCCGCAATCAACTACGGCCAGCCGGTCAACTGGGCCAGTCCGCTCACGCGCGGGCTGGTGTCTTGGTGGCTGACGCTGCCGAACACCAAGGGCGGCGTCAAGTGGTACGATCTCTGCGGCCGCGCCCACGGCACACTCACGAACATGGACCCGGCCAGTGATTGGGTGCCGACGACGCGTCCGGGTGGATTCGGGGCGCTGGATTTTGTGACCAATGATTACGTCGATTTTTCGGCGGGTGCTCCCCCGTCATTCCCCAGCGGCTCACCGTTTACAATCTCGGCGTGGGCCTTATTTCGTGCCGCCACCGGACGAATCCTGGGCGTGCCTGACGTTTCCGCCAACAACTTTTCGAAAATCACTGACACAGCGATTACCGTTCGATGCGGTGCGACGTTGACGACTTTCACGGTGCCTTCGATCGGCACCACGAATTGGCACCATGTCTGTGCGAGTAGGACAGCAGCCGACAGCGTGCGTGTCTGGCTGGATGGCGCCGAAAGCAGCACGGGTGCCCTGACAAATGCCGGCACGTTTGCCCCAACGTTTATCGGCCGTACTTCCACAGCATATCACAACGGCCAACTCGACGACATTACCATCAGAAGCATCGCATTCGACGACAGCGAAGTCTGGCAACAATACCAAGACTCGCAGCTCGGCCACCCGCAGATGCTCCAGCGCCTGCGCCGCCCGATCCCGTTCGCACCGGCGGCGGCAGGAACAGATACCGGCGTATTGATTGGCGGGCGACTCACACGTTCGATGCTCATTAACGGGAGGCTGGTTGCATGATTCCGTTCAATCAAGTGCCGGCCAGCACCGTGTACTACATCTATTTTTCGAGCTACGGCAAAACCAACGGCGAAAGCATCACGCTGACGGGATTGGCCGTAACTGATATCGAGATTTATAAAAACGGCTCGGTTACTCAGCGGGCAAGTGACGCCGGCTACGCACTCCTAGATACGGACGGGATCGACTTCGACGCCATCACGGGCATCCACGGATTTTCAATCGACTTGGGAGACAATACCGACGCGGGATTCTACGCTGTTGGTTCGCAGTACGTGGTAGTCGTGTCGGCCGTAACGGTCGATGCGCAAACAGTGAATTTCATTGCCGATCGGTTTCGGATCGTGGCAGCCGAGGCGACCACTGGCAAACCTGACGTTACGGCGGACGTAATCAAGTGGCTCGGCCAAGCGTGTGCCGCTGTCTCGGTCAACGGAGTCCCCGAAGTCGACGTGACGCACTTGCTCGGTACGGCCTGGCTCACACCCGGCACAGCCGGCACGCCAGACGTGAATGCCAAGCTACTGGGCGCCGCACCAGTCACGGCCACCACTTCGGTAACGATCCCCGCCGCCTCCACCTTGGCGACAACCGCCGGTGCCGTAGGCAGCGTCACGGGCGCGGTGGGCAGTGTCACCGGCCTGACGGCTTCCAACTTGGACGCGACGATATCGAGCCGTATGGCCACCTACACGCAACCGACTGGATTCCTGGCGGCGAGCTTCCCCACCGACCCGGCCGACCAATCGCTCGTCATCGCGGCCACGGATGCGATTATCGCTGCAATCGCCGCCCTGAATAATATCTCGACCGCGCAAGTCAACGCCGAAGTCGTCGACGTGATTCGCACCGACACGCCGGCCGAGCTGGCTGCGATCCCCGCCGCCGCTCCGAACTTGCACGCGATGGTGCAACTGGTTTACATGGCGCTGCGGAACAAGATCGACGTGACGGCGACGGTCAAAGAAGTGCATACCGATGCCGGCGTGGTGCTAGCAACTAAGACATTGTCAGATGACGCGACGACTTATAGCGAATCCAAGATGGCGTAACGAAGGGGGCACTTTATGCAGCGTTTACTTACACTCCTGGCCGCGTGGTTGATGGTCCCGGCCTTAGTATTTGGGCAGCCTGATTGGGGCGTCTACCCGGATGGCGGGACGCTCTACTTTTACACGACTACGCTGGCCACGACGAACGTGCCGACTACGTTGGTCAACGATGCAATTTCTGTCTACAAGGACGGCTCGGCTACGCAACTGACGACTGGGGCCTCGATCGACGACGACTGGGACGCCGTCACCGGCTACCACCAGATAGCGATTAACACCACGCAAAGCGGATTCGATGCCGGGTCCACCTACACAGTCGTCTACTCCGGCACGGCAACCGTCGATGCGATAAGTGTCGTTGGAAAGGTGATCGGTAGTTTCCGACTGGCCAACCGTGACCAATTCGCGGGGGCCAGAACGTGGTACGTGGACGACACCGACGGACTGGGAGACCTTGGCACGTTTGATGCGCCGTTTGATACCTATGCGCAAGCCGAGAGTGCAGCCAATCCAGGCGATACGATCTGTTTTCGCATAGGAACGTACACCGGCACGATCACCCCGGCGAAGAAAAATCTGACTTGGCTTGGTGAATCACGCAGCGAGTCGATTATTACTGCCGCCACCACTGGCGTAACCGGCGTCATCACGCTCAGTTCCGCAGCGAACGGCCTGACAATTTGCAATCTAACCGTCAACAATACCGGCGGCAACGGCCGCGGTTGGGCCATCAACGCGAATGGCTGCGATGATCTGAGCGTAAAGAACTGTACGCTGAGCGGGGGCGTTGACGGCTTTCAAATCGTCAATTGCATAAATTGTCGGTTCACTGGCAACCACTGTACAGGCCAATGGGACGGCGGCTACTTTTCTGCTGTCGATGGTCTGGAAATTCGCGACAGCTCCTTCATAACCAATGGCGTCTATTTGACGACGGCGGCGGATAAGGTAAGTTTCCATTCCGGCCTGAACATCGGGGGGTGCGTTGGATCGGCACGCGGGTGCGTGTTTTTTGCGAATCTGGATGCCAGCTCCCAACTCACGTCGACTGACGAGGCGTTCGGCTTCCGATGGAGCAGCGGCTCGGTCCCGGAGGCGTTCCAATTGGAGTTTTGCAAATTTCGATCCCTCGTGGACGTCGTTGGCTACACCGGACGGGCCGCTGGATTCGGCTTCGCTGATGCCAATCCAGGGAAAGTAGCCATTGCCCTCATCACCCCTTCATTCTATGTCGATGCGGACGTCACTGCAACGACGAATGACGTTTACATTCCGACGGGCAGAAACAATCGGGTTTTCGTCTACAACCCCTGGCTGACCGGCGCGACACTTTCGACCGGCGTGCAGGTTGTGACGACCGACTTGGCCAAAACGGCCGGACTACAGGTGACTACGATCGCCACGCTCGCTAGCCAAACCAGCTTCACCCTGACGGCCGGCTCGGCAGACAACGATGCGTACAACCGCTGCTTGGTCGTAGTGACCGATGCCACTACCTCCACCCAAAAGGCAGTCGGGCGGATTGCCGATTACGTCGGCAGCACGAAGACCATTACGCTCGTCAGCAATCCTGGCATATTCACAATGGCCACGGGCGACTCCATCAGCATCGTCGCCGACACGCTCCAGGGCGGACCCTACCAGACCGTCCAGGTGCCCGCCTCCCGCACACTTCAGGTCAAGAGCCGTGGGGACGGAACCTACGGCGTAGTCGGCCGTGTGCGGATGCTAGCCGGCGAGGGGCCGCTCTGGTGGGCAGTCAACCTGGCCGGGACGCAACTATCACCCGGCGACATGGTCGATTCTATGACGGCTCCCACGCCAGGCGGAGCCCAAGCGGCGAATCTCACGGTTGCCGACTACGGACCACAGGGCACCAAGGCGTTGTTCAAGCTGACACTCTCCGGCTCGGCCGCAACTACGGATACGATCACACTCCCGTTGCCGATCACGATGGAAAATGACGAAGTGATTACCGTTACCGTCAACGTCACGGTGGGGAGTTAGGAAATGAACCAGACATGCGAAACGTGTCGCTATTGGGATGGTCCTATAGAATCGGACATCGAGGGCCAAACTATGGGAATGTGTCGCAGATATCCGCCGATCGGGGGAGAGGGAGCAATTGGACAGTTCCCATTGACCTATAGCATCAATTGGTGCGGCGAATGGCTCACAAAAGCGGAAGACCACAACCAAAGAAAACGTGTCATGCTCGATTTAGCCGCAGGCAGTCGCCCAGACGGGATGTCTGTTCGGGCTGGTAACGTATTCAGGCGTGCCGTACACGACCACACGGCGGAGATTGTCGCTACCTGGGGAATCGAGGAGTGGAAAGTAGTAAGGAATTGCGGGCAAGTGACGGCAATTGAAATCATGGAATGGTTGAATCAGACAGGTGACAAATAGCCATGATCGCACCAGCCAATCCGAATGACGATAAACAGCCCAAGTTACTGGGGGGCTTGGGGGGCAGTTCGCTTAGGCCAAGGGGGATTCGGGACACCCGGATGATCGAGCGGGCCTTGCGAGAGTGCTGGCCCATTGCCCAGAAGAAACGGCGGCCGATTGTCGAGCGGCAGGTAGCGATTGCCACGGACCCGGAGAGCAGCCCCCGCGAGGCGACCAGTGCGGCCCGTTGCTTGGCGTCGATGTCGGCCGAGAACGCCGCGATTGCGTTGAAGCTGCTCGACAAGGTTGTACCGGATCAGCATGAAGTAAATCACACTGCGGAAGAGTTGCGGGCGGTAGTTGACGAAGCCTGCCGGGACGAAACCTATGTCCGATTACAACGCGAGCGAGCGGCTCAATATGGCGCTATCGCCGGGACTAATGGCCACAACGGTCACGCGGGGCCGCTGGGCAATGGCAAGGCACCTAAAGCTGATTGACCAAGCGATTTGGGAACTGGTGTATCGGAAAATCCCGGAGCGGATATTGGTTGTGCGGATGCCGCCACGGCACGGCAAGAGTGAATTGGTGAGCCACTGGACACCGACTTGGTTCGAGGCCAAATGGCCTAACAGGAATGTGTTGCTGAATAGCTATGAATCGACGTTCGCCGCAAGCTGGGGTCGCAAGGCCCGCGAATCGTTCAAGGAGGTTGTGTACTACGCTCCCGACATATTCACGGGACGGCCGGACGAAAACAGGCAGGCTACGGACAACTGGGCGACAACTGAGGGCGGCTATATGGCGACGGCGGGCGTCGGCGGAGCGGTAACTGGCAAGGGGTTTCACTTGGGAATCGTCGACGACTTGGTAAAGAATGCGGCACAGGCCCAGAGTGAAACATATCGGGACAATACATGGGAATGGTTGACATCGACGTTTTGGTCACGCCGAGAGCCGGATGGAGTGATGCTTGTCGTGGGTACACCGTGGCACCGTGACGATTACCTATCCCGCCTACGTAATTGGGAAGAGCCGATTAGGGAACTGTGCTTGCCAGCGATATGCGAGAGCGGCGATGACCCGCTCGAACGAGAGATAGGTGAACCACTGTGGCCGGAGCGGTTTGACACGGAAGAACTGGAGAAGATTAAGGCGGCACAAGGTACGTATTATTGGAACGCACTCTATCAACAGAGGCCGAGTCAGTACGAAGGGGCGGAATGGCCTGATGAATACTTCCGAGATATTTGGTTCGATGAGTGGCCGAGGGACAACCACCTACGGGTCATCGCCCTCGATCCGAGCCTAGGCAAGACAGACAAGTGCGATTACTCGGCCTTTGCGTTGGTGGCCAAAGGGCATGATAACCGCTACTACATCGACGCGGACATTACCCGCCGCAATAGCCAACAGACGGTCAACGACGGGGTGCAACTGATACACCGATTCCGAGCCGACGGGTTTGGTTGCGAGACGAACCAGTTCCAAGAGTTACTTCGGACTATGTTTGAGGACGCACTTGGCGGGACACGCATTGGAACGTGGGGGATGCTCAACACGATGCCAAAGATCGTGCGGATACGGCTACTGACGCCGCTTTTGGCGAGCGGTCGATTGCGGTTCAAGCGGGACTCGGAAGGTACACGAATGCTTGTCGAACAACTCAAGGATTTCCCGGTTGGTGATTACGACGACGGGCCGGACGCGCTCGAAATGGCCGTCCGGCTCTGTGAGGAACTTTTACGGGGCAGCGGCTATGCCGAGCCGGTCCCAGAGGCGATGTACGCATGACAGCCATAGGATTCGCAACCGACAACGTGGGCAACCTGGCCGAGAGCCGCGAGGCCCGTGAGATTGCCGAGAATCGCCTAGCGGCGTTGCAGGCGGGCGTTGAGGCAACGGCCTTAGAGCGGACCCGCACGCTCATCGAATCGCCCCAGCCGGTCCCCGTGCCGTGGGCCGAGTACCCACAGTTCGACGAATTTCAGCAGTGGCCGAGCGCCTATGAGCGGCCCTACTACTGGTCGTCGATGGACGATCGGACGGAGGGGCGTTACCTGCCGCTCTATGAAACCGATCAGGACTTGAAGCGGATGCGAGCGTCTGCCCGCAAGCTACAAGCCTTATTCCCGGTGGCCGAAGGGGTGTTGGAATCGCTCACCAACTACATCATCGGGTCTGGCTTTGAGTTTGCCGCGGTCGCCAAGCAACCGGGCGGGGAAGCGATTGCCGCCGCAGTGCAGAAGGTGGTCGACCGATTCCTGGACATCAACGATTTCAACGGCGAGCTGGACCGGGAGATTCACGATCGGACCCGTGTTGACGGTGAGGCGTTCCCGGTGCTCTATCCCGACGAGCGGGCGGGCGAAGTGCTGATTAACCTAGTGGAACCGGACAACATTTTGCAGCCGGCCCGGCCAGATCAATTGAACCAGATGCTGCGGGCGGGCCACAAGCTCAACTACTGGTTCCTTGGCGTCCACACGCAACACTGCCAGCAGCGGAAGCGGGACCATGCGGAACAGCCGCTTGGCTACCATGCCGTCTTCGATCGCTACGGCGAGCAGTGGGACTACCTGCCAGTTTCGCGGGTAGAGCATATCAAACGCAACGTCGGCCGAACTGGGCGGCGGGGCGTGTCGGACTTCCTAATTGTGCAGCGGGACTTGGAAGTCGAGGCCAAGATACGCCGCAACACGGCGGAAGGGGCGGCGATCCTAGCCGCGATCGTAATGATTCGCCAGCACGCGGAAGGCGTCACCAAGTCGACGATCGAGTCGATGGTTGCCAACAGCTCGACGGCCAGCTACGAGCGGCAGACACAGAATGGCTCACGTACCACGTCGGTCGAGCAAACGCGGCCGGGCACAGTCAAGGATACCCCCTACGGGATGACGAGCACCGTCGGCCCGCTCGGCACGCTTCGTTCGCCGGTCTATATCGAGGTGGCCCAGTACGTGCTGCGGATTATCGGCCACCGTTGGAATATGCCGGAGTACCTGGTATCGGGCGATAGTTCTAATGCTAATTATGCTTCGACGTTGGTGGCCGAGTCGCCCTTTGTCAAAGCACGCGAGCACGACCAAGAGGAATACGCTCGGCACTTCCGCCGGCTGATTGGCAAGGCGTTGCGGCTCTACCACGGGATGCGTGTCTTTGGGCGTGGCCTATCGTGGGAACAGATCGACGCGGCGGTCGATATCAAAGTCGATTACCCGGCCGTGGCGAGCCGTGACAAGCTCATGCAAGCTCAAACGAATGCGATCCTGAACCAAGCGGGCATCATGTCCAAGCGAACGTGGGCTGTGCAATCCGATCTTGATTACGATGAGGAGCAAAAAGAGATCGCGGGCGGTAGTAGCGATGACGGTGGAGCGGGTGCGTTGG
>ERZ1292625.624-Hain-H41-01um-R1-624-length-50860-cov-26_pt1 | contig 50860 bp, 52 predicted proteins | sample MGYA00564400_ERZ1292625 | MGnify/ENA primary metagenome ERZ1292625 (study PRJEB36523, sample SAMEA6512639) | groundwater metagenome | collected 2019-01-08 | study: AquaDiva: Metagenomics assemblies of 32 groundwater samples | reverse complement strand
AAGAGGACATTTCTACTTTGTCCAAACCGGACATTATCATTTTGGGATTACACGAAATTGAGTAACCCTTGACCAAGACTTCCCATTCTCACTAAGATAAAACTATGTTTCCACCTTCCCGCAAACCAGGCAGCCAGTGGATTCCTGGCCCTCATCGCACCCCAAGAAGCAGGCCACGCCCCTCTGCAGACGCTCCTCAAGCGCAATTCGGCTCACTCAATGCCTCTCTATTGTTCTGCCCTCGGTGCCGTGTGGCCACTCCGACAAGAGAACGACTTCTCCTCGTTTTGCCAACCGGCAATCTGTATGAATATCTCTGCAGCCACTGCGGAACCTCTACGGGGTCGAAGACAGACAATCCCGCCAAGACCCCTCAAATCGTCGCTCCCTAGTCCCTTCACACCTCAACAGTTGTAGAATTCCGTCTAGCCTGCTCGTATGGGCAACGAAGATCGTGATCTGAATCCAACACACCTCTCGCTTCTAATCGCACAAAAGTCTAAGCGTCTGAAGGTGGAGAGTCCAAAAACGGTATGTCTGGGGATATACAGAAGAGATAGAGCGGCGGTCAAAGGCAGCAACCTTGACCCAATCTCCAAATGCGATAAGGAGAGAGAAATGCCGGAGCGCCTGGGTCAATCAATTTGGTCGAGCGGAATGCCTTCCTCAATCAGCATCACCGGAATGTGGTCGCGGATAGGGTAGAGAATCTTCCGATCGGAGCGAATCAAACCACCGTCAAGCTCGCCAGACACGGGGTGCTTCCCTGCATTCTTCAATTCGCCACGGGCAGCTATAGCATTGAGCTTTTGAATCAGAGACTCTTCGGCCAGACTCACTGCTTGTTTCGTTTCCGGGCAACAGAGAATTGCCAAGAGTTCTTTATCAATACTCATGACCGTCAACCTCCCGCTATGTGATGGCAGGTAGAATAATCGATAGCCACATCAAGCGCAAGCTGCCAACAGGAACTCCTCATCCTCTGGTATATCTGCTACACTCAGTGGGCCTTCCTCAAGGATATGTCGCAATGATCAAAGCCTTCTCGAAGACATGCGTGGCGGGCCTCATCGTGCTGGTCCCAGCCTGGGCCACGTTCTTGATTCTCAGGACGCTCTTTACGACACTCGATGGCTTGGTCGGACGATATATATCGGATCCTCTGCCCGGCCTCGGACTGCTCCTCTTGATCGTCCTTCTCATTATTGTTGGCCTCATCGCTGATCATGTCATCGGCCAAGGCTTGCTGGCGCGGCTTGAACAACGCATTGAAAAGATCCCTCTGGTACAGAGCATCTATCTGACATTAAAGGGAATGACCGACGTACTGAATTTTCGCTCTCGCTTCGGGCGCAGCAAAGTGGTCGCCTTTCCGTTTCCGCGCGACGGCTGTTGGGCGTTGGGATTTGTGATGGGGACGGCGCCTCCATCCGTTCAAGTCGAGCCTGCCCACACCCTCTTCATGGTCTTCGTTCCCACCGCGATTCATCCCTTTACCGGCTTCCTGGCCTTCATCCCGGAACATGCGCTGCGGGCGATCAATCTGCCAGTCGAAGACGCGATGAAAATGGAGTTTTCAGCCGGATTCTATAGACCACCAAACGGTTGGCTCGACGCGTCACCATCGCGCCTCACATGATCTATGGCGAGTGAGAGCATCCAGATCAGACTGGCGACCAGGGACGATGCGGACACCATCGTCGAGTTCAATAGGGCCATGGCACTCGAAACAGAGAATCGCCGGCTCGATCTCCCAACATTGCGCCAGGGCATTCGAGCAATCTTAGAAAGCCCTGGCTATGGCTCGTATATCGTGGCTGAACTTCCAGAAGACAGGAGCCGCAAGCCGGTCGGCCAACTCATGATGACGTACGAATGGAGTGACTGGCGAAACGGGGTCTTTTGGTGGATCCAGAGCGTCTATGTCGCTCCGGAACGGCGTGGCAGGGGGGTGTTTCGAGCTATGTACGAACACATCTTGGCCCAGGCGAAAACCGATCCAAAAGTCTGCGGCATCAGGCTGTACGCGGAACAGAATAATCATGAGGCCCAAACTGTCTATCAACGTGTCGGATTAGTTCCTGCCGGGTACGTGGTCTACGAGCAGGATTTTGTGTTATCCAAGAGAATTGATTGGGCTCATAAAGCAGATCGCTAGGAGGACTCATGCGCTTCAGAACATCCGTGCTTCTTCTTGTCGGAGCATGCCTTCTCATTAACGGCTGTGTCCTCAGCCGCGGGCGGGTTGGAAACCCCATACAAGAGGAATACCTCAGCCAAATCGAAAAAGGAATCAGCAAAAAAGAATTAGTGGTGACCCTCTTTGGAGCCCCCGATCGAATTATTGTCGGCAACGACAAAGAGATTTTCCAATACTACTACTACGATGGGAAATCCCCCGGGCTTATCTTGCTCGTGTTCAATCTTCTGAGTGTGAATTTAAGAAGTGATAATCTCTATGTGTTCTTTGACCGGCAAGGCATCGTACAGGATGTGATCTACGGCAAACGAACACCAGAAGTCGATTTTACGCTGAGACCCTGGGGGAAATAGCGCAATCATGCCTGCACGGTACGCCCGCCTTCTCATGGTCGTTATACTCTGCATGGGCTTGTGGGGCTGCGCGGTTCGAAGGGTCGACTTCAACACACCGATCATGCCGGAAGACCTTTCCTTTATCAGGGCCGGCGAAACCACCTTGCATCACGTCGTTGAACGTATCGGTGCTCCGGAAGAGATCACGGCTGTGTCCGATCAGTTCCTGGCAGAATTCAAATGGAGCACGACACGTTCTTCGTCTCTCAATTTAGGGTACTTATTTCGAATCGTATCCCCCGTGGCGCCCACGATGACCCTATCGGGGACAGGAATTAATATTCAGCGTCTCCTCATCATCTGCGATGACCGACTCATCGTACGTTCCTACGCGTTTGGTTTGACGGACGAACATGCCGTGTTCGAGTTCTGGCCGTTCTGACCACCAGGATTCTGCACGAATCACACGCCTTCCCCTCGTCGTACGATCCCGCTATAATGCCAGCCCATGGGATTGGGCTCATCTGATCACACGTCACCGCCCCGTCCCGACACTGCTCCCTCTTCCTCTATCCTGGCCCATAAGGACACGGAGTTTCTAGAACGGGACGAACTTCGCCCGATTCGAATTGGGCTGGAACTGCTGAAACCCGAGCTGATTCAACGCGAGGAAGGCATACAATCGACCATCGTGGTGTTCGGCAGTGCCAGGCTGCATGAGCCCGCTGCTGCGACACAGACGCTTCACCAAGCCGAAGCGGAAGCAGCCCGCATGCCACACGACGCGACATGCCGGCAAACAGTTGCCATTGCCAAACGCCAGCTCGAGCTCGCCAAGTATTATGATGTCGCCAGAGAATTCAGTCGAATCGTGTCGTCCGCATGCCAGGTCGATGGGCGTTGCGACCACGTCGTCGTCACCGGCGGCGGGCCCGGCATTATGGAAGCCGCCAACCGTGGGGCGGCGGATGTCAACGCAAAGTCAATCGGCCTAAACATCACACTGCCTCACGAGCAACATCCGAATCCCTACATCTCACCGGCGCTGAATTTTGAGTTTCGTTATTTTGCGATCAGGAAAATGCACTTCCTCATCCGAGCCAAGGCGCTCGTCGCGTTTCCCGGAGGCTTCGGCACTCTGGATGAATTGTTCGAAACGTTGACGTTGCTCCAGACCGGGAAAACTGAGAGCGTCGTGGTCGTCCTGGTAGGGCGGGACTTTTGGGAGCGGCTCATCAACTGGCAATTCCTGGTCGATTGCGGATTAATTGCACAGGCAGATCTGGGACTGTTTCACTACGCTGAAACGGCCCAGGAAGCCTGGGACCTCATCTCACGCCACAATGGAGTACCTACGATATGAAACTCTCATTCCATGGCGCTGCCCGTTCCGTCACCGGAAGTAGACACCTGGTGGAAGTGCCCGGCTTTCGAATGTTGTTGGATTGCGGAATGTTTCAGGGGCGACGAGAAGAGGCGGTACGAAAAAACCGAGAACTGGGATTCGACCCAAAATCGCTCAGCGCTGTCCTGCTGTCACATGCGCATATCGACCATTCGGGCGCGCTGCCGGTGTTGCCGCGACAGGGCTTCTCCGGGAAAGTCTACCTTACCCGAGCATCAGCCGATCTCGCGGGCATCATGCTCGAAGATTCCGCCCGCGTGCAAGAAAATGACTGCCGGTACGTAAATAAACAAGAGAAGCGGCGCGGGAGAACATGCATTCAGCCGCTGTACAGCGGCGACGACGTCAGGAAAATAGTCAAAAAGTTTGAAGGCGCACGATACGGTGACCAGCTAAAAATCGCCCCGCGCGTGGTAGCCTCGTTTCACGATGCAGGCCATATCTTGGGATCCGCCGCGGTCCGCGTGAAGTATACGGCGCGCGGGAACAGCACCACCGTCTTGTTTAGTGGCGATCTCGGTCGGTCACACATGCCGATCCTGCGTGATCCGGAGCCGCCACCAGCCTGCGATATCCTCATTCTGGAATCCACCTACGGCGACCGCTTGCACGAACAGGCCGGCGAGGAGATGAAGAAGAAAGCCCAGGACCTGATCGCCCATGCGCGGCTGCACAAAAGTAAGATCATCGTGCCGGCCTTCGCGGTGGGACGCACGCAAGAGCTGGTGATGCGGATTAAGGAGCTGGTGGGTGAGGGGCGAGTTGAGCCGATTCCCATTTATATTGATTCACCACTGGCCGACAAGGCGACGGGTGTGTTCCGGCGCCACCCGGAATGTTATGACGAGGAGACCATGAAGACCTTCTCATCCGGTGGAGACGTTTTCGCCTCGCGCTACATCCACTTCGTGTCATCATCCGAGGACAGCAAGCGGCTCAATGCCATGCGGGGCCCCTGTGTCATCATCTCTTCGTCGGGGATGTGTGAGGGTGGCCGTGTCATTCACCATTTGAAACATGCCATTCAGGATGAAGCGAACGTGATTGTGTTCGTCGGCTTTCAAGCCGAACATACACTTGGGCGCAAACTCGTCGAGGGTTGGGACGTCGTACCGATCTTCGGCGTGCCGACGAAGCGACGTGCTCAAGTTGTGCGGTTCAATGGTCTCTCGGCTCACGCCGACCGAAACGACCTGCTTGCCTATGTCAGGGCGATTACCCCGTTGCCGAGCAAGGTCTTCATCGTGCACGGCGAAGAGAGGCAGGCCCTGTCGCTGGGCGCTGCTATCCAAGCGGAACATCCAAAGATCGATGTGCGGATTCCGCATCAGGGCAGCACGCATGATGTCTAGTGCCAGGCGTTCCATCCTCGCTACAGGACAGGGGATTGCTCGGCTGTTAACCCTGTCGTGCCTCGCCACCGTGATCGCAGGGTACGTCTCGCCAGCAACAGCTGAATCAACACCAGAACGTCAACGGCTACGAGATCTCGGTATCGTGATCGGACAGTATCAGCCCGGCCCCCTGAATGCCATTACCGACGTAGCTGGTGTGAAAGTCGGTCACATGACCCTCATCCAAGGCGAGGGGCAGCTCAAGCCCGGCCATGGCCCAGTCCGTACCGGCGTCACGGTCGTCATTCCGCGCGACGATGTGTGGCACAAGAAGGTGGCTGCTGGTTCCTTCGTCCTCAACGGCACGGGAGAGATGACAGGCCTCGCCTGGGTCACCGAATCAGGCTTCCTCGAGTATCCCATCGCCCTCTCGAATACGCTCAACGTCCCGCGCGTGGCCAACGGTGTGATGAGTTGGATGATCAGACAGTATCCAGAGATCGGCATCTCTGACGATACCCTCACACCGGTCGTGGCTGAATGTGACGATGGACGGTTGAATGACATCCAAGGCCGTCACGTGTCCGAGCAGGATGTGATGGCCGCGATTGACAGCGCGAGCAGCGGTCCCGTCAAGGAGGGCACCGTCGGGGCCGGCACGGGCATGGTCTCCTATGGATTCAAAGGCGGCATCGGCACCGCGTCGAGAAAGTTGTCTGAGAAAGAAGGCGGCTACACCATCGGCATTCTCGTCAATGCGAATCACGGCCGTAGGTCTGAACTGGTCGTCGCTGGGGTTCCGGTGGGGAAACTCTACGAGCCGCCACAACAACCTCAACAACAGTCTCAGGCGCTCTCACCCGGTCAGAGCGAAGGGTCGATCATCGTCGTCATCGCCACCGATGCTCCGCTCGACAGTCGACAACTCACGCGACTCGCGAAGCGCGCCGCTCTGGGCCTCGCCCGTACCGGCTCCACCGCTCGACACAGCAGCGGCGACTTCATGCTCGCCTTGTCGACGGCAAACGTCATTCCACACTATCCCAAAGATCCCACGTACCAACTGACTCATCTGGCTGATACCCATCTGAATCCGCTCATCACGGCCACCGTCGAGGCCACGGAAGAGGCCATCCTCAACGCCCTCACCATGGCGACGACGGTTACAGGTCGCGATGGGCATCGGATTGAGGCTATCGACCTAGGCCGCCTCCAAACACTCCTGTCCGGTTCGCGAAGCAACTGATCAACTAAATGTCTGAGCGTTTTTTGTCAGGTGAACTAAGCTTGCAAATATAGCGACTCCCTCGCTATCCTGCGAAAGTTAATAAGGAGGAATGGTATGGGCAACTACCAGATCGGCGGTGGACTCCAACTGCTGACGGCGGTGCAAAAGACAGAAGCCTTTGCTGAGTTCCTCAAGGAGAGGATGGTGCACGCGTTGGAAACCGAGGACCCGACCGAACTGCACTACCTCCTGGCACAAGTCGACGACTACCACTCGTATCTCTGGCGGTATTATAAGAAGCTCGCGCAGACCCGAGCCCAGCGGATGGATCCAGGGGTCTGATCGCTAGCCGTTTACTCACGCCTACACATGCCTGGTTTATCGTCATCTGCCCCAGCTGCTCCGCAGAACACGGCCTTCCGGTTTGCTAACGCCCTGGCACAAACGGGCGATACGGAAGCTGCTGCCCGGGATCTTGCCGATGCGATTCAGACAGAGCTTGGTGGTACACCGATTGATCTCGCCTGTGTATTCTTTTCTGCCCATCATGCGGCGCGAGCCGAGGTGTTGGCGAGTATGCTGACCGAGCGGCTTTGTCCTCGATTGCTCATCGGATGCAGTGGGGAGGGTGTGATTTCCGGAGCTGAAGAATTGGAAACGGCTCCGGCCGTGACCGTATGGGCGGCGGTGCTTCCAGGCGTTGGGCTGGACGCCTTTCAGTCAGCATTTTCACCCACGCAGGATCAGTTCCAACTCTCCGGATGGCCTCCGCCAGGTGCGGGGGATACGCCCATTCTATTATTCGCCGATCCCTTCACGACTCCCGTTCAAGAAATCCTTAGCCTCATCGATGAGCGATACACTGGCGCCAAAGTCATTGGAGGATTGGCTGGGGGTGGACACGAGGCCGGCATGAATCGGCTGATTCTCCACGAGCAGGTTCTCGACGGTGGGTTGGTCGGTGTCCGTCTGTCCGGACCGATTGACGTTCGCCCTATCATCTCCCAGGGATGTCGTCTCGTCGGCGAGCGGTTTGTGGTCACGAAGTCGGAAGGCAATCTCATCCATGAGCTTGGAGGGGCACCAGCGCTCGAACGGTTACAAACAGTGTTCGAAACGTTGGAGGAGGAAGACCGGAGCCGGGCCCATCGAGCCCTCCATCTCGGCATCGTGATTGATGAGCACCAGAATCGATTCGAGCGCGGCGATTTTCTCATTCGAAACCTCTTGGGGGCCGATCAAACGAGCGGGGCGATTGCGGTTGGAGAGGTGGTGCAAGAAGGACAAACGGTGCAGTTTCATCTGCGCGACGCGGAATCAGCCACAGAAGACTTGAACCTCCTATTGGCGACCGACCGAACCCGCCATCGGCATCCTGCTCTCGGCGCGCTCATGTTCAGCTGTTGTGGCCGAGGTCGAGGACTGTTCGGCAGACCCCACCACGATGCCGCAGCTGCGACCGACCGACTGGGACCGATTCCGATCGCGGGGTTCTTTGCACAAGGCGAGATCGGACCTATCGGCCATCGTAATTTCTTGCATGGGTATACCGCCAGCCTAGCTCTCTTTGCCGAGCGAGATTTGTAGCCAAACTCCAGTTGACCGAACAATCTCTCTCATGCCATACAGGTGAGACGAAGGAGACGCGCGATGAAATTTCTATTCATCTCATCAATGGTCACGTTGTTGGTTCTGACATCGATATTAGGAGGAGAACGTATTATGGCAGCGAGCGAAAAGGGGTCAAACGTGCAGGACATTACGACGTCGTCCGGGCTCAACTACGTGGATCAGGTGGTCGGAACCGGAGACGTGGCCGTGTCCGGCAAGACGGTGAGCGTCCACTATACCGGTTGGCTGGAGAACGGCAAAAAGTTCGATAGCTCCGTCGATCGTGGACAGCCATTTTCATTTCCTCTCGGCGGCGGGCGTGTCATTAAAGGCTGGGACGAAGGGGTGCAGGGGATGAAGGTGGGAGGCAAGCGCAAACTTACCATCCCATCCAATTTGGGCTATGGACCACAAGGTGCCGGTGGTGTCATCCCACCGAATGCCACGCTGATTTTCGACGTCGAATTGCTCGGGGTGCGATAACACGACCGTGCAGCAGACACCGCTCATCGCACAACATCGCGCCGCCGGCGCCAAGCTGGTCGACTTTGCCGGCTGGGAAATGCCCATCCAGTACAGTGGCGTGGTGGATGAGTATCACACGGTTCGGAGCAAGGCCGGTCTCTTCGATGTCAGCCACATGGGGCGCATTGTCGTCACCGGATCCGGCGCGGAGTCGTTCCTTCAGCGCATGACGACCAATGATCTCGCAGCGTTGCGGCCTATGCAGGCGCAGTACTCGATGGTCTGTAACGAGCAGGGCGGCATCAAGGACGATATCTTCGTCTATCGGTTAGCGAGGGCCGGGGAATTTCTGGTGTGTGTGAATGCGTCCAATCGAGAGAAGATTGTCTCGTGGCTGACGGAGCATAGCCGGGTGGTTTCTGACTGTCAGGTCTCCGACCGTTCCGCAGAGATCGCGCAGATCGCCCTGCAGGGCCAGGCGGCGCGAGCGATCGTCGCGGCGGTCGGATTGCCACAGTTGGAGCAGCTCAAGCTGAGAGAATCCACAATGGTGCGAGTCGCGAATGTGGAGTGCCTGGTTGCACGAACGGGCTATACCGGAGAATTCGGTTACGAGTTCTATGTGTACGGACCAGCCGGTCCAGTCTGGGACAAGCTGTTGGACACAGGCGCGTCGTTCGGGTTGAAACCGGCGGGACTCGGGGCACGGGATCTCCTGCGCCTGGAGATGGGGTATCTGCTCTACGGCAACGATATCGATGAACGCACGACACCGATCGAGGCCAGCGCAGAATGGGCCGTGCGGTTCGAAAAGGGAGACTTTATCGGCAAGCCTGCGTTGCTGACACAGAAGCAAGCGGGTGTGTCTCGCCGATTCGTGGGTTTTGAGTTACTCGAAAAAGCTGTTCCGCGCCATGGCTTCACCATCCTCTCGTCTTCGTCACCGCAGTCACCCATTGGAGAAGTGACCAGCGGCAATCTTTCCCCACTTCTCCAGAAGGGAATCGGCTTAGGGTATGTCTCTCCCAAGTATGCCGACCCGGGGACGGATCTCTTCATCGACATTCGAGGAAAAGCGGTTCCGGCCAAGGTGGTGAAGGCGGCATTCTATAAACGTCCCACCAAGTAATGGCCCCTCGCATCATCGGCGCCCTGCATCCAATGGAATGCTGATCACGGTCAACTGAGGAGAATCTCACATGGTTCGGAATATTTATACTGGGAAGGTCGTCACGCTGAATGTCGACACCGTACAATTACCGAATGGCGTGACGATTGATCTCGAGACCATCCGCCATCCGGGGGCAGCTGCGGTCGTGCCGATCAAAGATGATGGCACGGTGGTGTTGATTCGGCAGTTCCGGCATGCGGCCGGGGGATTCATTTATGAAATTCCCGCGGGCAAACTTTCTCCCGGTGAAGACCCATTGCATTGCGCGGCACGCGAGCTGGAGGAAGAGGTCGGCTATCGCGCGGCTTCGTTTGAGTTACTTTCCAGTATCTTTACCGCCCCGGGATTTGCAGATGAAGTGATCCACGTCTACAAGGCCACCGGATTGATAAAAGGCCGGCAGCAACTAGATCATGACGAAGTCTTGGAGATCGTCGAAATGCCGTTGACCGCTGCCATGGAAAAAATCGTAGATGGGACGATTCGAGATGGCAAAACGATTGTTGGGTTACAGGCGGTGTATATCAGAGGACTAGAAACAACCTGAGGGCACTCCACACAAAGAAGTGGAAGTGCCCCCAAAAGTCAAACCTCACCAGACGGAGGCTTACTTTCCACCCTTAGCCTTCTTCTCTTCGCCGAAGGTGTCGGCATGGCCGCCCTTCTTCTCTTCCTTCTTCTTCTCGTCTCCGTAGATCGCCTCAACTACCTGTCCAGGCTTCTTGTCCTTGCCGCCTTCCTTTGGGCCTTCCGCAAACGCCGGGGCGCTGAATGTGATCGCCACGACCACTGCCATCACTGCCAGCAACATGCTTTTCATCACGTATTCCCTCCTTGAGATTATCAATAGGTACCGACTATTCGGTACCTATGCAGGCAGGGGAGCAAGCTCAGTGCCAGTCTGCATTCACCAGAGCGCTGCGCCAGTTGCGCTATGAAATCAGTAGGTTCAAAACTCACCGCACGGAAAAGAGATTCTCCCTTGGGCTACATTCTGTAGCAGGATGCCACGGATCTCTACGACATTGCCACAGAACCAGGCCCACAGCCTATGCCGCGATTTGTCTCCCGACCCGATTCACAGTCCTCTCAAATCATGGTATCTTCCGTCCTCGTTGTCGCGAGTCAGTCGGGACTTGTGCACCTAGTTGAGACAGCCACCAACTAGACAACGCATCGTGCTGAACAAGGCCCCTCAATGCCTAATGAAGGAGAATCTGACCAATGTTGCTGAAGGGGAAAAAAGGACTCATCATCGGTGTTGCCAATAAACACAGTATTGCCTGGGCCATCGCCCAATCAGTGGCTAGCCAGGGAGCTCAGCTCCTTTTTAACTATCAAAACGAACGGCTGAAACAAAATGTGGAGGAGTTGGCTGCCACCTTACCCGGGGCGAAAGCATTCCCCTGCGACGTGAGCAATGACGGGGAGATCACCTCGCTCATGCAACAAGTCCAGAAAGAAGTCGGCCAGATCGATTTCCTTGTCCACTCCTTGGCATTCGCTCCGCGCGAAGAACTCGCGGGTCAATTTGTGAATACGAGTCGACAGGGGTTTGCCATGGCGCTCGACATCAGCGCCTATTCGCTCGTGGCCGTCACCAGGGCCGCCATGCCGTTGATGACTGCCGGGGGCTCCATCGTCACGCTCACCTATCTGGGTAGCGAGCGAGTTGTGCCTCACTATAACGTGATGGGTGTCGCCAAAGCTGCGCTTGAAGCCACGGTCCGCTACTTGGCGTATGACCTCGGTCCACAGAATGTCCGGGTGAATGCCATCTCCGCAGGGCCGATTAAGACTCTTGCCGCGCGCGGGGTCTCAGGCATTTCTAAGATGGTTGATCTGCATAAGGAATTTGCCCCGCTCCGTCGTCCAACCGAACAAGGTGAGGTCGGCGACACGGCCTTGTTCCTGGTCAGCTCATTGGGACGGGGTATTACCGGTGAAGTGATCTACGTGGATGGCGGATTCAATATTCTGGGCATGATGGCTCCCAGTGAACAGGCGAGCTCCTGACCTATCGGCGGCACAGACCTCTGTTCACAAGTGGGTCGTAACATGTCCATCGGTCGTCACTGTTCATCGGATGAACCGAGTACGATGACAACGAAATCGCTTTTAATCAATCAGTTATACACGCGTCCGCACAGGTGCTGGGTGGCACCCTGTTTGCGGTCACCTCAGCCGGTTACTTGCATGGTGCTGTTGTCCCGTTGGATGTCTGACTGATGGGGATGAACACTCTCGTCCTGGTGGGGGTTGTGGCAAGTGGCTTGTTCTGCCTGCCGATACCGTCTTCCGCGCTGGAGTCAGGCGAGCATCTTACCAAACAAGCTCTTGACGAATGTCATCGCGGGAGACTGGCCGTGGATCGTGCGACGCGCCTCGCCCATTTTCAACAGGGGCAGATCATGGGGGAGCGCGCGGTGGCTGAGGATGAGGGAAGCGCCGATGCCCACTTTGCGTTATTCTGTAATCTCGGAGAGCTGCTCCGTGTCGACGGAGAATCCCTCACCTCGCTCTTTGGGCTCCGCCGCATGATGAACGAACTGGACCGAGCCCTTGAACTTAATCCAGCTCACATCGATGCGCTCTCGGCGAAAGGAACATTACTCGTGAAGCTGCCGAGCCTATTGGGGGGCGATGCTGAAAAAGGAGAGGCGCTTTTGGAGCAGGTGGTGAGCCGAGCGCCGAAAGCCGTCAATGCTCGCTTATCCCTTGCCAAAGTTCGATGCGAGCATGGTCGACATCAGGAAGCTGTGATGCTGGCGTCCGATGCCTTAACCCTCGCGCAACAACACAACCAGGCCGACTTTATCCCAGAAGCGCGAATGGTGCTTGAACAGCTCCAGGCCAACGCCGCCAAAGCGACCTACAAGGCTCACTTCTAACCTTCTGCTGCCACGTCGGCCTTGATCTGATCGTAATCAAGACTCATCGAGTGTTCTCCGCAACGCCTTCACGCGTCCCTGCCGTTTCTTTCCCTCAATCCGCCGATTCTGTGAACCCTTCGTCGGCTTGGTCGGCCTTCGCTTCTTGCGCGGGATGGCGACGCTCTGAATTAAAAGGCGGAGCCGCTCCAGCGCGTCCTCACGGTTTCGCTCCTGTGTCCGATGTTGCTGTGCCTTGATCGTGATGACGCCGTCGGCTGATACGCGGTGATCTCGCAGCTTCAACAATTCTTCTTTGTAGAACGGTGGCAGGGAAGAGGCGCAAATATCGAATTGTAGATGGATGGCCGTCGAGACCTTGTTGACGTTTTGCCCGCCAGCGCCCTGTGAGCGGATGGCATGAATCTCGATTTCATGATCGGGGATAGAAACCGATGAAGAAATGGGCAGCATGATGAGTAGCTAGCATAATCACGCTACGGGCGCAATCCATGGCACCAGATGCGTTGCACCCCTCACATTTTTGACTAGCGTTTCTCCTCCTAGAAAAGGTACAAGGTCTGCCGAAAGCGATCTACAGAGTTGTCTGCCTCGACCAAGGATTGTGAGGAGCTGAGAAAGGCAGAAATGGAGATCGCGTTCCTCGAGAACAGGATACGGGGATATCTCGAGAATATCGGGCATATGCCTGCTTAAGGAGGAATTATGTCGGGTGCAACAGCCAATCAACGAGCACGTCAGTGGGGGCAGGGGATCGCCATCGTGGCTTTTGTGTGGAGTCTGCTCGTTGGGGGGGAAGCCTTCGCTCAATCCACCTCGACATTCAGCCAGGACTTCCGTCTATGGTCACCCGTGTTTATGACGGTGAAGCTGCCGTCATCTTTTCTTGCTTACATGGAAGTTCAACCGCGCTTCGCGGATCTGGACGAGGACGGCCATATCGATCAGCTGCTACTTCGTCCGGCTCTTGGCTATCAACTGACGGAACATCTCTCCATTTGGCAAGGCTATGCCTGGGTCGGCAACTATAATCAGAAGCATACGCCCCCTCAGTCGCCGTTCTTCGACGAGAGTCGCATCTATCAGCAGGTGTTGTATAAGCGAAAGTTCGACTCCTTCACGATCACCAGCCGCACACGTCTTGAGGAGCGTTGGATCGAGCATGTGGACGGCACCGCCGTCCGGTTCCGCACGATGTTGCGGGGGCAGTATCCACTACCGATGGCTCCAGAATGGGCACTGGTTGTGGCGGATGAAATTTTCGTTCACCTGAACACAGTTGGCGCGCGTGGACCCCAGGCCGGCTTCGACCAGAACCGGGTCTTTGTTGGGATCAACCGGACGTTTTCGAAATATGTCAATCTGGACGTGGGTTACCAAAATCAGCTCCTCAACAGCCGGTCGATTCCCAACTTGGCGAATCAGATGAACCACGTCATCTTATTTCAGCTGTTTATCAATCTGTAAGAGAGCATGGCACAGATCGGTCTGGCTAGGACTCTCACCAATCGGGATGGGTGGGGGAGGGATCGAACCAGGATGATGGCCTTCGTGACCCGCTACCCTCTACGAGGCAGGTTGCCTACTGGAGTTCGGGTAGGCGATCGATGATGCGAAGTCGCAAGTCATTCCCGAGTCGGATCTGCACCATTTTGCTGGCGAGCTTCTCTCGGATCTGTCGCATCTCCTCGGGAGTGAATTGCAATTCCCCTCCACACCGATCAACGAGATGATAGACAAGCAGGGACGTCAGGTAGTGAACTTCCTCATCGCTGGCGTGCTGGCTCAAATTTAAGAATTGTGACATGGTGAAAGCTGCTCGTGACCGGTGCCTGTCACTTATCGCTGAGCCGACCGGGCTTCCACAATGCCTCAAATGTAGGGGTGTGGCGCTCTTTCTCAAGAGCTCAGAGCCTTCTTCTCAATCATGCATAGGGTCAGGGCCATCGTACGATGGTGCAGCTGGTGTGCACTGAGACGCGATCTCATCGTGCCATGAGTAGCGAGTAGCCGTGGGGGAAACCGTCCAATGATATCGACACCGCCGTCACCAGCTTCAAGTGGTAGGTCCACCTGACGCCGGTGATGGGGCACTGGGATAGAGGGCTAGCAGGGGGTGAGAAACCCTGGCCTATTCAGGCTACTCCTTCGGTGGAACCGCAGATGAATGGTGGCTGGTAATCAGCCATTGTTTCCCATCCCACTTGTACGTAAAGGTGTATCGGGCTTTGACACTGGCCCCGGTTTTCTGAAATCTGAAGGTGTAGAGTCCCGTGTCGATCGCCGTGTTGCAATCGATCTCGATTTCACGCGAGTCAATGCTTCCCACTGGGTGGTTCTCGAGAAAATGGTGGAAGTAGTCCTCCTTGTCAACAGCTGTAAATCGGGGTCTGCTCGATACGGTCGGTAGAAGAAGGGATGTTGGTGCGTAATTAGCCGCAACCTTATGAACGTCTCCCGTCTGGAGGGCTCCATTCCAGCGGTCGAATAAGGCGGCGATCTGCTCCTCGCTGGCCTCCACACATTCTTCCGCATGTTGCGCAACTACTTGGTGAACATGTGTCGGAGGTGCGTCCACCGTGGGCAGAGCGGACGAATGGTGGGTGGTGATCAACCATTGTTTCCCGTCCCACTTGTAGGTAAACGTATACCGCGCTTTCACAGCGGCACCGGTCTTCTTGAAGGTGAAGGTATAGAGTCCTGTATCGATCGCGGAATTGCAGTCAATCTCGATTTCACGAGCGTCTTGAGAGTCGATGTGCCCGACCGGTTGGTTTTCCAGAAAATGGTGAAAGTAGTCTTCTTTATCGTAGGGTGTGAGTCGTGGTTTGCTCGACACTGTCGGAAGCAACACGGACTTTGGCGCGTAGTTGGCGGAGACCTTATGAACATCCCCAGTTTGTAGTGAGGTATTCCAGCGGTCAAACAACGCTGCAATATCCTCCTCGGTGGCCGCCACACACACTTCGGAATGTTTCGGGACCACGTGGTTAAATTTATGAAGGGAATCGGCTTTCGCCGTTTCAACTGGTTTTCCCGCACAGCCCACTACGGTCACAGCAACAGCCGCCAGCAATAAAAAAAATGCCCTCATGACCTCTCCTCCCCTTGTGGATTGATCACCCCCTGGGACGTTATGGATATGTAAAAACAGGTTGCCACGTGAAACAGAGCTCAAACTAAGGGGCCCAGTATAGTTTCGAGGAAGTCAGATTCGCAACTAGCCGTTCGTGGGAGGAGAGGATGCTTGGTAAGGTAGATACGTGTTCCTAAGTTACTGGGTAGAAACTTGTCAGGCAGGGCGGTGTCCAGAGCTTTGAACACGACTCTGGCATTCGCTAAAGTTATTGAGGGTAGATTGACGAGTGGTCACTGGTGATCAACCATTGGAGGCCATCCCACTTGTAGATGATGCTGTATCGGGCGTTGACGATGGTTCCGGCCTTCTGGAAGGTAAAGGTATAGAGGCCTTCGTCGATTGCCGTGTTGCAGTCGATCTCGATCGTGCGGGACTGGACTTGCACCGAAGGTCGGTCTCTCAGGAAATGGCGAAAATAGTCTTCCTTGTCGTCCAGCGTGAGTCGGGGTTTCGTCGACGAGAGGGGAAGTAACACGGACTTCGCGGCGTAATGGGTCATGACCTTGTGGGCGTTGCCGCTCTGAAGTGATTCCTTCCATCGATCCAAGAGGGCCTCGATTTCTTTTTCACTGGCGGCCACACACACTTCTGAATGTCGGGCCACCGCGTGGACGGGTTCCTCCGGTGGCGCTTGCTCTGCCGGCAACCTGGACGAATGGTGGCTGGTGATGAGCCACTGCGTTCCATCCCACTTATAGGTGAAGGTGTATCGGGCTTTCACGGTGACCCCGGTTTTCTGCAAGGTGAAGGAGTACAGGCCCTCATCGATTGCCGTATTGCAATCGAGCTCGATCGTACGGGACTCAATGCGGCCTTCCGGCTGATTCAGCTGGAAATCACGGAAATAATCCACCTTCTCCTCAACGGTAAAGCGAGGCTTGCTCGAGAGCGTGGCGAGTAACACGGATTTTGGAGCGTAGTGGGCGACCACCTTGTGCGGATCGCCCGTCTTGAGCGATTCATTCCAGCGGTCGAACAGGGTGGCAATGTCTTGTTCACTTGCCGCGACGCAGACTTCCGTATGCTGCGGCACATCGGCAAAGCTCACGGTGGGAACGACGACAAGTACAAGCCACAACAAAAGTACTCGCATGTACAAACCTTTCTCTGGTGCGAGGCGATTATCTTGGGCCTATAGTGGACAACATCATGATGCAAGCGCTGATAGAAATATTATATACCAGCTTTCATGTTTGGCTAGGATCCGGTCAATATCAGACCAACAACCGACTGTCAGAGATGAAACTATTTCTGTTTCCCAAAGTATTCCTGGCGGCCGACGGCGACATCAGCGACATACATGAAGCCGGAATGCCGTTCGAAGAGGGGGCGAAGGCCGGCAAGAATGGGCTCGACCTTTTCTTCCGGGACGACCGTGAGGATCATTTCGAGGCTCTCTTGCTCGCTGAACATGAAGTGTGCCTCCCGAACTCCATGGTGTCCTTTGCCTGAAATATTTCCGATAATTGTGTAGCCGGAGGCCTGGACTCGGTCCAACAGCTCGGTCACGAATGCGCGATGCTCACCCGCGACGATCACACGAACTTCTTTCATTGGATGCAAACTTGCCTTGCCCATCAAGAATCTCCTTTCCGGCCCCCGGTTCTTCTGATCACGAAATCAGCGATGTCACTTGTGATACGTCTTGTATGATGCGGGTCCATGCTCCGTTGGGTCGATATCGATACCAGGTCCTGTCCTCTGGGTCGAGCACGACGAGATGGACCCACTCGTTGTGATAATAGTGCTGAAGCACTTCGTGTCGGGCAATCAATTTCTCGATTCCCTTCCGTGGGGCTTCAACCATCGTCAATAAACGCATCGGCTCGTGGTACGGCATCTCGCCGTTCATGACGGTCTGTCTGGCTAATCCAAGCCGGAGGTCGCTCCAAGGGCCGGACATGATGCCGAACCGTCCCACCACGTTGTGGTAGATCTTGCTGGCGCTCCCATAGACTTCGTTATCGACGGCGGAGAAATAATGCTCCATGTTGATCCATTGCGCCACGACCTGTGGAGCGGTAAGCAGCACCTCCAGGAAGCGATGGCTGGGATCTTCTCGATAGTCATACGAATGCATGAACACACGCCCCTGAAAATCCAAGCCCTTTGTCAAATCACGTCTGGCGATCAGGAAGGTGGTGTTGCTCGAGAGCCCCCACTCTGGGCGGACCTGACTCCAGTCGACACTCCGCTGGCGTACATGGGCTGAAGCCTGCGAGTCAGTGAGGGCCGGTAGGAGTTCAGGGAATCGGCCGCACCGCTCTTGGCTGGCTAGCTGCGCGGCTTCTTTCAAATCTTCCTGCAGTCTCGCCAAGTCAGTACGATGGGTGGGCGGGACGTCTTCCAGGTCGAACAGCTCAACGGCATCGGTGGTCGTATCCATCTGTCCAGCGAGGAAATGCGTGTCGGATGGAATCTCAAGGCCGGTCTTCCTCAAGCGATCCCTTACGAGATGACTGTTTGCCATCATGGCCAGCACACGCGCATTGGGTTTGCCTTCATTGCCTCCACAGGCTCCGCAATCGAGGGCCGACTCATAGGGATTATTCTCCGACGTGCTACCGTGGGCACAGAACAGCACGAGGCGGGCAAAGTTCTTGGTCAGCCCCATCATCCGCAGCGCAGTGTCGACGGTCAGCGTCTGCTCCTCCAGCGTAAACCCGGTTCTCGTCAGCCGTTCCTTGTATCGCGACGAAGCCCGGGGATTCAGATCGTACTCTCGTTGCAGGGCCGTGACGAACGCATCGAGTGCCTCTGCCTTCAGGCCTACGCTCTCGGCCTCCTTGAGGTACAGCGCTTCCTGTGGGTTGGTTTCTTGAAGGACCCGCTGTCGGAGCCCTTCAATGAGTGAGGGCGTCATCCTGGCACTGCGCAATCCAAGTCTTTCCACAAGCGCCCTCCGAATCAGCTCCTGTTGTTCGACTTTGAGCATCTCTCGAGTCTCACTGGGTGACAGTTTGTCGACTGTGAGCGTCGTTGGGAGCGACGGCACGAACTGTTGCCGAAGCCAATTCGCAATCCGCCGGTAGAGAGACGGAAGGAGCGTCTTTCCAAAGATCGGAAGGCTGTAAAACCAGCCGATCGATTCGACCATCACGTACGGTGTGATGACGTTTTCTTTCAGGTCATGCAGCAGGGTGTGCCCGGCATGGACCCACTTGGCCCAGGCCTGGTGCTTTGAAACCTGGTGATCGAGGTAGCTGCGAGGTATTTCACGGACTTCATTCTTTGCGCGCATGATGACCGGGAACTGTTCGGTGTCATGTTCCGTTCCCCACGCACGGTAGCGGATGAAGGCAGCGAAGAAACCGGCAAAGCCGAACGTCTCATGCGGCCCGACTGTTTCGAGGTGGCGACGAAACGGTTCCGATCGCACATCAATGCAGTAGACCGACTGTGAGTAGGGGCGAATCGAAGCGACTGCGTCGGGAGGTCCTGCCGAACGTCGGGAAGCCTCGATGAGTTGTCCAATCAGAGGCTCGTGATAGCCAGCCTCAAAGGCCTTCAGCCATATCGGTCCATGGTTCGATTCCGGGAAGGCTTCTATCCATTCAATGGCTTGTTTGAGATCCTGGGCCTGGCTCTCGGCCAACTGCACACCCTCGATACCCAGCGATCGCCCCAGCGTGAGGAGTCGGCGCGCGGCACCACGCCGACTTGCAGCCTGCTGCCTGGGAACGACGTCGGTACGGTAGCGAGTAAGCACCGTGCTCCACCCTTGGCCTTTCCGATGGGCCAACCGATCGACTTCTTCGGCATACAGTGCAGGCAAGTGGCCGGCGATCCGCTGCCGCCGCAGATAGTATTCTTCCGAATAGTCACGCATGTACGCGGCGATGTCCTCGAATCGTCCCTGAATGTCCAGGTAGTCCCGACAGGTTGCCTGCACAAGTTCTCGTGCATACCACAAGCGGATCGCCAGGAACTTCACAAGACCCACGGGGTGGGTTTGCTGCCACGGGTAGTCCCGCTCCTCACCGCGCCATTTAATAAAGCCGGCCCAGCCGGGCAAGGCGGTCAACTGCAGCGACAAATAATCTTGCTGCAGTTCCATCGGAATGCCCAACATCTCTAGGCTTTCCAGGAGCACGTCTTCCGGATAATCGGGTAGTGCGGCGATCTTGCGGCGGCTGTCGGCGATACCGAGAAGCGACCATTCTTGGCCCGCCAGGCGCTTCCACGCGTGGTAGAGTCCCTCCTCACGATCGGGCATGGGCCAGGCGGCATGGCCCTCGTCGAGAAAGGCTGAGCACCACTTGATCATTTGGTCATTGATACTTTGCACGATCGTGGTGCCGAGGGTGTCGTCACACCAGTGAGACAATGTCAGCCACCGACAGAGCGAGGACTGGTTGTCAGTCACGACTTTTTGGATTCGATCGTCCAGAGAAGGCGTCTCAAGAACGAGTTCCAATTGGCGCGCAATGCGCTCAATGAGATCTCTATCGGGATCTTCCAGCTGGTCATCGAGCGGCTCACGCGCCGGTGAGCAGAGTCCTTCCGTCAGACAGGCTCGCAACACCTCACCATGCGTGACCGTTCGCGAGCCAAGGGTGATCTGTCGATCCTGCGTCAACGGCTGCAGTGCGGTAGCCACATGCTCGAGGCGGATTCGACCGGAGGTCAGGTAGGCTCGATACACGTCGCTCGGGAGATAGCCGTCGCCGTTCAGAAACTGCTTGCCGCGTCGGACGGTTTCCTCAAAGGGAAGGTATTCCAGACTGTGGAGTGGATTGTGGTGAACAAAGGTCCGCATCGGCCAGTACTGTGCGATCACTTCGCCGGCGAGTCGAACCACGCCGCGCAATTCCATTCGTCTCGATTCGAGGTCCATCACGTCGTTCATTGTTGCCATATGGTACCTCGAGAAACTCCGTCGACCGGCTGTGTGGCCATGGTGGACGCAAACCAGTTGTTCGGGGCCAATCCGAGCAGAGCCAATACCAGAATCGTGGCGACGAGTGCCCCCCATTCACCGGGTACGACGTCGTGATGCCGTATGTCACTCCGCTTCACGCCGAATAACAGCCGTTGGACAGCGCTCATGATGTACCAGGAGGCGGCCAGCCATGCTGAAAGAATAATAAGAAGACCGAACAGCGAGGGGATCGGTGAATGGAGCAGCAACCCCATGAAGCCCGCGAACACCCCGAAGGGCGGCAGGCCCATCGCCGCCAGCGCGAGGAGCGAGAGCAGGACTCCATAGCTCGGCATGAACGAGGCCAACCCACTGATCGACAGCGGATCCACATCATCCCCGTACCTCGTCCGGATGATTTGCCAGGCAATAAGCAGCCCGCACGTGGCGAGGCTGATCGCTGCGATGAGTACGGCCGCGCGCGAGGTCGCCATATGCGACGTGGCGGCAAACCACCAGAGCACTGAGAAGAAGGAAAGACTGCCGTAGGACAACATCAGTCGAACGCGTGTCTGTGCCAGCGCCTTGACCGCCCCATAGAGGGCGCCGGCCAGGGCAAAGAGGCTGACGAGACCGGTGATGCTACTGGGTACGGTCGGAAGCATCGCAACCATGACGTGCAGGCCGACGGAAGGGAGGAGGACCGCAGCAAAAGACGGGAGGTTGCCCGGTAGGCGCGTGAGCGCCGTCAGATATCCGGTATGGAACGGGAGGAGCGGGATGAGGACCACGCAGGTCAGGAACGCGGCTGAGGACGACATCGGAGGATCAGTGAACGCAGCCATGATCACACCCAAGCCCGCGAGACCGAAGAGGCCGATGCCCCACCAGGAAATGGGCCACAGGGTCGTGTGGTGTTTGATCAACAGGCCGGTGATGGTGGCCAGCAGTGCCAGCAAGAAAAAGTGGCCAATCACACTAGGATGGGAGATGACCCCAATTCCCAACCCGAGACAGAGCAGAGTCATCAGCCAGGAAAGACGGTGGTCCTGATGAGTCGGTTGTCCCAAGAGTGAGATGATTGAGGCGATCGGGAGCAGATACAGCAGCAAGGGACCTTCCGGCGCGGTCACACCCGCCGCGGCAATCGGGGCCAGACTGAGAACCGACCAGAGCAGGCAGGATGTCTTGAGTTGGTGTGGGTCCCGCCAGCAGAATATTCGACCGGTCAGCGCACCGATCAGCGGCACAGTAGTCGAGAGCCAGGGGAAAAGGGCGTGGCCCGTCATCGTGACCACCCCTGCTCCTGCTTATCGATCCAATGGACCACTCGCATGATGGCGCGTCCGGCGCGAGCATACAATTCGTCTGCATAGAGTCGGTTCATGAGGGCCACGTAGAGTCGATTGCGGACATGATCGATCCAGGACGGCATCCACACACGTCGCCCATGGGCTTGCAGGTAGAGATAACACCAGCCGAGCACCGTCAGCCCAGTGGAGCCGACGATGATGAGGTCGAACAGCCAGTCGGGAAGGTCCGCCGCCTTGAAATAAGATGCCACTTCCGCAGGGTTCGGATAGAGGAACGCCGTGAACGACTCAACGGCAAACAGATAGATGAAGATGACGAACAGCAAGGTCACCAACATGGTCGACGAGACTTTCCAGGAAGCGACCGCCCGTAGTCGTGTGAGCGTCAAAATCGCTTGCGACGACGTGATCCAGATGAAGAAGAGGATGATGACAGTCCCCTGTGATTCCAAGAGCGGAATATGCAGGACACCATGCGTCACCAGCAGAATGAGCAGCGGGATGACCAGCGTCGTCGCGAACCCGGTTGACCAGGTGAGTCTGGAAAGTTGTCCCTCCTCATGGTGCGCCTGGTCGTGTTTCGTGTGGGGAAAGTGCGGCTCCAAACGGGCTTTCTGAATGACGTTTCCGCAATTGAGGAAGACGGTGGCCTTGAAGAGGCCGTGCGCGATGAGGTGGAACACCGCGAGCGAGAAGGCGCCCAAGCCGCACTCCATGATCATGTAGCCCATCTGGCCGATCGTCGAAAGCCCGAGCGTCTTTTTGATGTCGTTCTGCACCAGCATCATGGAGGCGCCGATGACCGCCGTCGCGGTGCCGATCACAAAGGCCACATGCAGGGTGGTGGAACTCATGCCGAAGAGCGGGGCCAACCGATTGATCAAGAACCCGCCCGCATTGATGATGCCGGCATGCAGGAGGCCATGCACGGGGGTCGGGGCAAACAGCGAACTCGGTAACCACAAGTGGAGCGGGAACTGGGCGGACTTGCCCATGGCCCCCACGAACATCAGCAACGTAATGGCCGTGGCGGCATCGATGTCCATGCCGGGCCAGAGCGCGACCGTCGTGCGCGAGGCGGTCGCTCGTGCAAACAGGTCCGGCAGCTCGAGTGTACCGTACACTTGGTAGGCGAGGATGATCCCCATCAGCAAGGCCATGTCGGCAAGGCGCAGGACGGTAAACGTCTTATACGCGCCCTCAAGGGTTGGGGTGTGGCTATGATTGTGGGCCAGGAGGTAAAGCAGGTAGCTGAGTAGCTGCCAAAATAAAAACAGCATCATGAGATTCGAGCTCGACACCATGCAGATCAGCACAAAATCCGTGAGGCAGATAAGCGCCAGGTACCGGCGGTAGTGGAGATCTTGATACATGTAGTTCGTGGAATAGGCATAGATGATCGTACAAACAGCGGCAATCAGCGTCATCATGACCCCGCTGAGCCGGTCGATGTAGAAGCCGATCGGGATGGTCAAGGAAGCGGCCGTAGCTGGGGCATAGAACCGGATGGTTATTGGCCCGGAGGTCGTGACGACGTAGAGCGTGACGGCCGACCCGATACAGGCCGCCCCTATCAGCCACGTGGCGATCTTCGCGTGAGCATATCGAGTCGCGTCCTCGGCGCAGAGCACGACCAGTGCGGCTACCAGCGGAAGAAACGGGACAAGTAGGAACACCCAGGTCAACACACGATCGCCTCTGAAAAGAAAAAAGCCAACCACAATAGGACGATGCGAAATCGTCCCAGACGGTTGGCTTGTACTGCGACCGGCCTCTCATGCGAACTGCTGGTCGCCCTACGGCCCAATGAGGGAAGAACCAGGCATTCTGCCTATCCACAAGAAATTATGAGGATGGACAGCATTGCCGTACTAGTAAATGCGGCACCATGAATAATACGGTTCGGAGGACAACGTCAAGGTTCATCTCAAGCACTGGGTCTCTCAACCATCGGAAGCCAGGGTTCCCAAAGCCCAACTATCGGCTGGGGATGAAGACGAAAGTCCTAAGCCAACACTTGTTCGGCTCGTTATGCGACTCTATAATCGACCGGGAAGAACGTATGGAAAACGCGATACGCAGCGCAATCATCAAGTTCGAGCAGGAGTTCCTTGGACGAGGTCCGGATGAGGTTCGTGCGCTGGTCGCACGAGACCTCGTTGTTGTCCGGCTGAAGGGCGTTCTCACGCCGGCTGAGCGGCAGCTGGCCAAGACAACGGAAGGGGTCGAGATGGTAAAGCAACTTCGGCAAAACTTGATTGCTCAGGGCCGTGATAAGCTCTGCGAACAGGTCAGTGAGATCACCGGGGCCAAAGTTCTTGGCCTGTTCACCGATATCGATGTGCAGCTCGGAGAACGGGTGTTCGTCTTTACAATGGATCGAGAACTTCAGAATGGAGCTCGGTAGTGGACCGCCGGATTGTGGATCTTGAGGTGGCCAGTTAGACGCCAGTCATCCACTTCATAACTCTTCTATTCCTATTCGTATGGCTGCGTAGATGGAGGTCAGTGGCTTAACGCCTAGCGGGACTCATTTGCGGGTAACTCATCAGGTAGAGACTGGCACGTACAGCCGCAGGCCAGGAATCTTCTTGAAATGAGTATCCAAACTGTAGACGCGGCAATCGTGCTCGATTGCCAAGGTGGCAATGAGCAGGTCCGAGAGAGGCAACGTCACGCCCTTGCGGAGCAACTGCGCCGAAAGATCACCTGTTCGGAGCCATGTGGTCTGAGTCACTTCAAAGTAGAACAAGGCTAAAAGGGACTCGGAGAGCGTGGCTCGTTCAGTCAAAGTCCGGCAACCCTGGAGCAATTCAGCCAGCACGACACCGACCAACGCAACCTCGTCTGCGTCAATAAGCATGTCGAGGGAGGTCTTTTCGGGGGAATCTGGTCGATTAAAGAAGGGGATCCAAACTGACGTGTCAGCGATGACCATGGCGGCGGCGCTTCAACACAGTTTGATGACGGATCTCAGCTTGTTCCAAGCTCTTCCAGTTGAGGTCAAGATGAATTGTGCCGCTTAACGATTTGAGTTGATCCAACTTCTTTCTCCGAATCAACTCGGCTGCAGCTTGATGAATCGCCTCGGTTTTCGTTTTGGCGGCAGTCACATCCATGAGTTCCCGAATGAGCTTCTCGTTGAGATCCAGAGTCGTGCGCATGAGCAATCCTGTTGTGAGTGTGCTTGTATCGTATGTACTGGGTATGCAGATGTCAATCGTTCTTGCATCATGTACACCCGTAAACTGGAGAAAAGGAGCAGTTAGGGAAAACGCCGGATTGTAGATCTTGAGGTCGCAGGTCCGAAACCCAATCATCCACTCCAATTCTTTACTTCGATGCAGGGTGCAGCGGCGGTGATCGTGTGCAGAAAGCGGTCAACGGCAGAGTAGGGTGGCCCGATTCTTCAGCACTCTTCTCACTCAGAACCTGCGGGCATTGATCCACATGTGGACAAGAATGCTCGCGCCATACCCAAGCGCAATCGCGGAAGTCCACTTAAGATGACCGAAAAACGTATATTCCCCTTTCGCCTGCCCCATCAGCGCGACACCGACCAGGTGAGAGAGTGCGTTGCCGATGATGTTCGTGGTGACTGCGAGAATCGTAAAGCCGAACAAGATGAGCGTCAGCCACTGCATCGGTTCTATTACATTTCCCTTCGAGAACGAAGGATGAGAGGTTCTTGCGCGCCGGCGGAACGGCATGTGCAACTCGGTGAGCGGGTGTTCGTCTTTACGATGGATCGAGAACTGCAGAACGGGAATAGGTAGCGGTGAACTGAGTCTCGTGAAAAACCGGCGGCAAAGACGATCGGAAACTCATGCCCGTCGTAGTTCCCATGGGTTCCAAGCCAAGGCCCTTTCACAGAATGCTGAAAAAGTCCTCCAGCGGCGTCCTCGCATCACTCAGGGGCTCAACGTACCGAAGCGTACGCCTCGCCTCTTCGCTCTCTGCGGCCTTGCTGGACGGCCTTTTTGAGTATTCTGAGATGTAGAGTGCCAGAGGTCTTTCTGTCATCGTGCAACGGTGCGCGAAGCAGAATTCGAGTTTTTCAGCAGACTGTTCATAAGTTCCGACAAACAGGCTTCTCTCTTCATCTCTTTCGCCGCTTTCTCGGCATCGTTGACGTCGTAGCCAACCTGTCGGGCAGAAGGCAGCCGCTCGATCTGATGAAAAAGGTAAGCCGGACCGGTTCGTGGCCGCACGAGCGTGCCACGGATTGGATTGGGTCTACGCTGATACGCCGGAGCCACGAACGATCAGGGTGCAGCCGAATACCATTGCATGGGCAAGCGGGCATCAGATTCTTTGCGCGGCCGAAGTGGGCCGCGCATGAACGTCGAAACTGTCATCCGAATCGACATTCATCAGGATTCAGGCTGGCAAGTACTCAATTGTCCACGACGATGCCGTACCCACCGTATTGGCTTCCATGGCGCACGAGTTACATAAACTTCGCTGGAAACTGTTTCACCAAGGCGGCCGTGAGGGCATCGGCAATCACATAGATATGATGCTCCATCACCGGCCAGGTTTCTTCCTCGCCGGCGTAATCTTTGTCTTGGAACTTGTTGATTTGAGCCACATGATGGTCAACATTCGTGGCAAATAGATTTCGGACCGTCTCTTTGGAAAGGTGAGGATTGATCCCACTAAAAAAGGTGGCCATTTCGTCGGTGATCGAGGCAAATTCGACCATGGTTGCATCCTGGCGGCGCTTATTCCCATCCACAGTGGCCTTGGAGTAGGCTTTAATCACGCCATAGTGCCTCGTCAGCAAGGTGCGGAACCGTTCAGAGGCCGCATCGCCGTAGAACGGAGCAAATGTCTTCGCCATATCTCTTGTGTTGGTCGCTACGGCCTTCTCCGCAAAATCTCGAGACCTCAGATCACTTTTCGCGTTGTCCAAGACAACGTTGCGAATCCAGAAGAGGTGTCGAGACCATTCATCACGCAAGACGGCTTGCATATCCGCCGCAGTGACGGGATGTGGCTCTGACATCGAGGACCACTCGTGCGCGCAACCCCCAATGCCGATAACGGTGAAGACCAGTAGTGCCATGGACCGACGTATGTAGTTCATGCCAACTCCTTTCCTATGATTGAAGTGGACTCAGCTCTCTCCCTGCAGGCAGACGATGGCGTTGACCTTCAGGCGCGTACGTGTGTGACAGATCCGAACCACTCATATAATGCATTCTCGTATCCGGTATATAACCAGCATGTAAACAACAAGTAAACAATCACTCAGTTCATGGACACATAGATACATTGTCTCGGACCCATCTCGAAATAGATGCTGGGATGCGCGCCAGGTGTTCTGAAAAACTCGTCAGAACGACGAACTCAGAAGAACGTGATCTAGTGCTCGTTCGGTGTGACTTGCATCGGCGTGGTCACAATGACAGCGTTCTCTCGCTGCAAGGTTCCAGGGATGAAAACCGCAACGATCTGAATTTGAGGGATAGCCAATTCGTCTAACTGTTCGAGGGACGTGCAGTGGAAGTGGTAAGAGATTCTTGCAGCCGGATGATGAGCGTGGTTCTTCCGGCTGACGGATCGACATCTGCGATGAGGCTCTGCACCTTCGCCCCGATCGCGTCCTCAATTCGCGTACACAAAAGGCTCTGACACGAGTCGAACATGGCTCGGTGAAACTGGCGAAGAAGCGCACGCCCTTCAGTCGACCTTGCCAGCTGGTTTTCGGCTGGAATAGAGGTGGTTCTCGCCAACGCAACTTCGATGAGTTCATCACACACATGCACATGGACGCTGGAATAATGGGCCTTCATGAATTCCGTGTGAAAGTCCAACACGGCCAACGTGATTGCATACTCCATTTCAGCTTTATTGGTCAACGCACTCGCCATGGTCTACCCCTCCGTGCGCCACGAACGAATCCAACGTCCGGTTCGTGGATCTTCGAGTTTTGTGCTGTAGTGCTCGCGAAGAAACGCTTCATGTTCAGACGAAAGGCAGGGTGTGCCAACACCCAAGTCTTTGGACGAGCAGACCCTATCCATGTCGTGGAGTGAGGTAATGTCCTCTGACGTGATAGCCATCTCTGCTGTCGCTAAGGACTTCATCGTGCGTCTCTTAGGGGTGGGACTGACGAGTCACTCGGTGGCGCCTTCGCGCCTACCGGACTGTCCCGTCTATCAATAGGCTTTGTTGAATCCAGGTTCTCCGTCGTAGGTCCACAACCTCTGGAAGGGCAATCGGACCATCCGTTCACTCAAGTGATGGTAAATGCAAATCAGAGTCCAGACTGTTTGAAGTCTGCACGGCAGGCACGCATCTAAACAATTCAAATACATGCGTGGGAAATAGGGATTCGCGAATTGCGTCGAAGAAGCGGGTGTCTCAACATGGTAAATTGCTCGTGCATCAGCGCACGGGTCGCACTGCAACCTGTGCATCGATGCTCGGCTACTATGTTAGCGACTCTAGAAACTGTCGGGAGAGTGGCTTAGATGTGGAGTTGAGTTAGTGGGGTTCGCACTAAGGCGAACGAACCAAAAGCACCGAGGCATCAATCTTGGAGATCAACTGTTCAGCGACTGAACCGATGACCCACCGTTCCAGCGCTCCGCGATGTGAGCTTCCCACCACCACAAGATCAGCGCCCCATTCTCGTGCACCGTTTGCGAGGGCGTCGACGATTCCAGTCACGCCGTACATGGCCTCGGTGTGTAGGACACGGGTGTCTACGGTCACTCCGTCGTCAACGGCGGATTTGGCCTGCGCCAACAGCCTAAGACTGGATTTCTGGTCGGTATCCTCGGTGGCAACATAGACAATGCGGAGTGTTCCATGGTTGGAGACAGCCATGCGCTTCGCTTCCATCAATGCTTTCATGGAACTGTCTTTCCCGTCGATCGCCGCCAGAATTTTGATGAACATGGAGAGGCGTTCCCCTTAATCGGTGATAGGTGAGTGAAGGAGGCCACTAGTCGTCTCCCCATCCTCGTGGCTCTTAACCCTGTGATCAATGTGGAGTGAATTTTCTAGCTGACATCACCGCCATTCTTCTTGAGATCATCAAGGTATCGTTTGACAATCACACTTCCGGGCATTTTTTCAATATTGACATACATCATATAGTGTACGATCCCGTGAACTGCCATCGCAATCAACAATCCTTCAAAAATCCCGATCTTAAAGACCAGAATTCCGCATAAAATAGCCAGGATCATGGCATAGGGACCATGGTGGGTTACATGGATGAGGCCCTCAATCATCTTCCAGCCTGTGAAGATCATGATCACGGCCAAGGCAAACTTCGGGAGATAGGCCAGCGCGTGTGTGTTGAAGGTAAAGAAGGTCACCACACATCCGATGATGAGGACGGAAAATTTGGTGTAGGCCCCAGCCAAGCGATTGGTCGTGCTCTTGGCCAACCCATCTAGATTGGTCATGCCGCCAAAGAAACTGGCACCCATATTAGCGATCCAGATCGCCAGCAGACTATTGTTGCTGTTGCATTTCCTCTTGAGCGGGTCGATCTTTTCAATCGCAGCATTGCTCATCACCTGTTCGATGACGTCAATCATGGCCAGCATCACTGCAAACCCTACTATGGCGATAACCATGAAGGGGCTATCAAAGTGCGGGATTGGCAGCGCAAACTTGAGATCCGTATCTTCCATGGATAGCATCGGCACCGTGACGAATTGCGCGAGGATCGTTCCTGCCGCAATCAGTGCGAAATAGGGAATGGCAGGTTGTGTCTTCTTAAACTTGAGGAAGAGATAGACGAAGACGCCGTAACCAACCATGGAGATCAGGATCATCTGGATACGCGCGCTGTTCAGAAACGAATCAGCGTCTTCCATGCCTGGGGGGAGCTCATAGGTGAAGGTCAGAAACTTGAGTGCGATTTTCAGCCCGACACCGGCCAACAGCCCCTCAACGAGGTAGACCGGAACGGCGACCAAAATATAGCGCTGCCAATTGAATTGCCAGATGATGGCTTGGATGGTCGCCGTCAGAAAAATCGCGAAGGCCATATTCTCCATGCCAAAGGTGGCAACGCCGACGGCCAACACCGGTGCCAGACCCGCCGCGATTCCTGGACAGCCGATGTAGTTGCCTGGTCTGAACCAGGCATTGATCCAGCCGATAAAGCAGGCAAACGCAACGGTCGCCAGTCCAACTTTGATAGGATACTCGGACATCATGGCGATGCCCACCGTCAAGGGGATCGCCATCGATCCGGCGATCAAGCCGGCAGCGAAATCACGTCCAGCATATTTTGCCTGGAAAGCGGCTGATCCAGGTGTGGCAACCGGCTCTGTCAGGACAGGTTGATCACTCCCGGTATCATGAAGTTCATCTTCGGCTGACTCTACATTTCTTTCTGCTTCATACGTTGTCATAGGCGGTGTCTCAATATTGTTCGGGCCGATTGAATTGGATCATTTGACTTGCTGGCACTCGGTCGCGCTCAAGAAACTCATCTCGTTATTACTAAAAGAGACAGCAAGAAGGAGGCCGTACATCCTGGCTGTGGTCCCGTGACTCAAACCGGCATAGTTAAAGGAAAAATGACGAGAGGCTCAGGCTAGACTCTAGGTCACTACGACCAGAAATCCAAGAGACTGAGTGCGGGCGCACATGCCCGTGCGTCTATGCACGGATCGGGAAAGCTATGATGCAGGGTAGAAGTTCCAGTAGAGCAGATATGAAGGGTTTGGCGACCCCAAACTACCTTAAGAATCGGGCTTTCGTCGGCGATTGAGCATCCAACGGGTAATGCCGAGATGTTTGGCGGCAAGGGATTTATTTCCGTCGGAACGTCTCAAGACTTCGTTGATGATGCGGTCCTCGAGATCGGACAGCGACTCGCCGAGGCGGAAGGTCACGTGGACCTGATCGAGATCCGCCGTGTCAGAAAAAGTGGATGTAGGCTGGGCCATATCCATCGCTGGCTGTGAAGGATACCCTTGCATGTCGGACGGAAAATGAACCGATTCGAGTGTATCCCCCGGACAGAAAAGCACCGCGCGTTCTATGAGATTGCTCAACTCGCGCACATTGCCGGGGAAATAGTATCGCAACAGAATGGCTTGTGCGCTGTCTCCGAAATGACGAACCGGTTTTCTCAGTGAAAGAGCCGATCGGGTCAAGAATTGCTCGGCTAATGGCATGATGTCATCCTGCCGCTCCCGCAGGGGGGGGATCATGAGAGTCACGACATTCAGTCTGAAGTAGAGGTCTTCACGAAACTCACCTTTGGTGACCGCCTCTTTCAAATTCCGATTCGTTGCGGCCATGAAGCGAACATCCACGGGTATGTTGGCTGACCCGCCCACGCGCCGGAATGTACGTTCCTCGATCACGCGTAACAACTTCGCTTGCAACGGGAGGGGGAGGTCCCCGATCTCATCAAAAAGGACCGTCCCTCCCTCTGCCAATTCGATCAATCCGGTTTTGCGGCCGGTCGCGCCGGTGAACGAGCCTTTCTCGTGCCCGAACAGTTCGCTTTCAAAGAGTTCCCGTGGAATCGAAGGACAGTCCACCTCAATACAGGGCTTTTGGGCCCTGGCGCCGTTCGAGTGGATCACGCGGCTGATGTATTGCTTCCCGGTGCCGGTTTCTCCTTGGAGCAGCACGGTCACACGGTCGTTCTTGGCGAGTTCACGGACCTGGCTCATGAAGGACTGCGTTGCCGGGCTTTTGGCAATAACGCGGCTGAGCGCATAGCGTTCTGCATCTTGCCCACTCTGCAAATGAACCTGGCGCTGCAGCGTGAGCAGCTGAGTCGCCCTGGTCAAGGCGTGCTGCAGGTCTTCCATATCGATGGACTTGGCGACAAAGTCGAACGCGCCAAGCCTCGTCGCTTCAACCGCATCCTTCACCGTACCCCTGGCGGTCAACAGAATGACGAGCAAGTTGGGGGAGGTCTGCTTGACACGTTCGAGCACATCCATGCCGGACAGATTCGGCATCACAAGGTCTAGCACCAGAATATCCGGTTCAAAGGTCTTCAGCAGGGTCAAACATTCTTCTCCAGATCCTGCCGTCTGCACGGCGTAGCCTTGATCGGCAAGGCGCAGGGCGAACGCTTCGCGGACCGAGGCTTCGTCTTCCACCAATAGGAGTTGCCAGGTCATATTAGGTCTCTCGCTTCAGGGGCAGCCACACCTCGACGATTGCTCCACTTCCGGGAGGGCTGCTAATCGCCAATTGCCCGCCGTGTCGCTCGACGATGTCGTGGGTGATCGTCAAGCCCAGGCCGACTCCTTTCGCCTTCCCATTCGTAAAGAACGGTTCGAAGATTCGCTGTAGATCCTCGGGCTCGATGCCTTTCCCCGTATCGGAGAACGTCACCGAAATCCCCGGACCTTGTTTTGCTATCAAGGCGGTTCGGATCGTCAATTCTCCTCCGTTCCCCATGGCGTCGATCGCATTCATTGAGATATTCAGAAAGGCTTGTTGCAGGTGGGTACGGGAGGCATCCACCACAGGAACCTCCGGGATGATCTTTTTCACAAAAATCCGCTGCCTGCTGAGATTGGGCTGTAGCAGTGTCAGCATGTCGTCGATCAGGGATGGGAGATCGCAGGGCTGGAGATCAAATGGGCGTGGCCGCAGCTGGCCTAAATGGGATTCCAGCAGCTCGTCGATACGGGCTGCTTCGCGCGCGATGAGCGCGCAGCGGTCTCTGGCGGCCCGGGGCAATTGTTCCTGTTCTGCGAGATGCGTCGCCAGACTTCCGAGTCCGATTAATGGATTGCGGACTTCATGCAAGATGCCGCCGGCCAGTTGGCCGATCAATTTCACCTGTTCAGCGTGGCGCAGGGCTTCCAGCATCTGCTCTCGCTCGCTGAGATCCGTTAAAATCGCCAAATAGAATTGCGTAGTCCCGTCACGATCTTTGACGGGGCTCACGCTTTCCCAGACCAGGAACTCCGATCCGTCCTTCCGGCGATTGACGAAACGATCCACGAACGCCAGTCCAGAGTGGATCGCTTGCCAGAGTCGTTCATAGAACTCCGGAGGATGCTTGCCTGACTTCAAGAGTGATGGCCGCTGGCCGAGTGCCTCGTCACGTGTCCAACCCGTCATACGCTCGATGGCCGGGTTCCACTCCAGAATGTACCCTTTGGTGTCGGTCAGCATGATCCCATCCTGCGCCGACATGAACAATCGATGATAGAGATCTCGCTGTGTATCGGCACGGCGACGTCGTTCCAGGACCGTTGCTACGGTATTCGCAACCGTACAGAGAAACTCGAGTTCCTTGACTGTGAAGTCACGAACCGTCTTGGAATGGGCCGTCATGGCTCCGTACACCCGGTCCTCAACCAGCATCGGCACACACATGCCCGCGATGCCGCCATGCTCGGTCAGAAGCTTTGAGGGCGTGAACCGCGTTTCCTTTCGCAAATCCCGCATGACAACCGGCAGCCGTTCCCGGATGGCGTATCCGGCCTGGGAATGTGTCCCTCCTTCGATCGTCAGCTTGCCGATCAATTCCGGTTCAAGACCGATTCCTGCCACCACAGCCAAGTGATCGTCTGATTCTCGCGGAACAAGAATCTTGCACATCTCGAGTTCGAGGGCCTCAGCGGTATGCTTCACGGCTTCGCTCATCAGTTCCTGCGCCGGGGCATCACTGACGGCCAAGGTGCCGATCCGGGCCAGCACCGATTGAAATCGAGCGATTTGTGATGCTTCCTGTACCAGCTCCGTATGTTCTGTCACGTTTCGGAGAACCAAGAGCACTCCGGTCTCCCCATGGTACGGGACGACGCTGTAGCGGCACTCATAAATAAGCGGTTGGCCTTCGCGGTCAGCGAGCCGATAGGTTTGACTGCCCCTAGATCCCAAGGTTTCCTTATTCCAGGCCATCGAATCGGCAAACAGGTGAGCACGTATACCCGTCTCATCCCGGGTGGGTCGGTCACGCGGCACGGCAGCAGCTTCGACCAGTTCGCCGAACTGCGCGTTCTCAAAAATCAGGAGTCCTTTGGCGGTGAGACAGAGTCCGCCTTCCAGACAATCGCTCACCCAGGCCAACACCTCGGCAGCGGCGACTTCGGGTTTGGATTGAACCGGATTTTTAGCAGGAGAAGAATGCGTTGTGCGGTTCTTCACGCGCGGCCTCTGTCTGGAAAAGGGGTCCTATCGAGACAACGTAGTATACCGAGCCGACAGCGACATCGTCGAGAAGGATGAGACGTTCTAGTGCGCCGGCGCCTCGGTTGGTTGCGCAACAGAAGACGTTGTGACCGGCGGATCGCCGCGTTTGGGAGTGGGGTGCCAGCCCATGACCGCGAGCAGCACCAAGAAGCTGATGATATACGCCACCGCGACATGCCAGCCGTGATACACCCAGCGACCGACGTTCTTCGCATCTGGATATATGTTGGACAAGGCCACGCCGGCCGACGAGCCGAACCAGATCATCGAGCCGCCGAACCCCACCGTGTAGGCGAGCATGCCCCAGTCATAGCCGCCTTGTTTCAGCGCGAGCGCGGTGAGCGGGATGTTGTCGAACACTGCAGAGATGAACCCGAGCCCCATGGCCGATGGCCAGGAGGCGACCGGCAATTTTTCCACAGGCATCATCGAGGCACAGGTGACCAGTGCGAGCAGAAAAATCGTGCCTTTGGTCGCGTCGGGTAACAGGCTCCAATCTGGTTTGCGTAACGGCGCCGAGACCAGGATCGCCAGGGCCACGGCTACGCCGATGAATGGGAAGCTATCGGCGATTTCGGCGTGCGCCAAGTTGATGTACACGTTGGTGGAAATCGCCGTTACCAAAATGAACGCCACAACACCGACGCGGCCCCAATCCACATGCGCACCACCGGGCTCATAGGCCATCAACGGTGAATGCTTGTTCTGCTGCAACGCGGCCGGAATGCCGAACAGAACCAGTGCGATCACCGCGGCGACATACGCGTGGAGTACGTCAACCGGGCTCACGCCGTCGATCCACATCATCGTGGTCGTGGTGTCGCCCACCACGCTGCCCGCACCGCCCGCATTAGAGGCGGCGACAATCCCGGCGAGGTACCCAATGTGGACCTTGCCGCGAAAGACGGTGTGTGCCATGGCGCCTCCAATCATCGCCGCGGCGATGTTGTCGAGAAACGAGGACAGCACGAACACCATCGCAAGCAGCGCGAATGCACCCTTTGCATGTCCCGGCAGGTACTTTGGGAGCACTGCGGGAACATGGCTTTCCTCGAAGTGCTTGGATAGCAACGCAAAGCCCAGCAACAGGCACAGCAGATTGGAAAGAATGACCCACTCATGGGCCAGGTGGCCGACCAAGCCTGGCAGGCCATCGCCGGTCTTGAACCCGGTGAACGCCAATTTGTACAACGCGATCGTTCCGAGTCCAGTGAGCGCCACCTGCAGCGTATGGTGGTGGAACAGCGCCACGCCGAGCAGCGTGAGGGCGAACAAGATGAAATCGAACGGGATGCCAAACGCGGTGGGTGGGTCAGTCGCCGCGATAGCAAGCGAGGGGGCGAGCCATAATGCGAACGCGGCTCCGGCGATGACCAGCCGCGGACCGATGCCCGCCTGCGACGATGGAATCTTCTGCTCTTCAAGACGCATGACGCTCCCCTGCTTCTCGTTGATCCTCGCAATACGAGCAGCGAGTCCGCCACCATCGCAAAGCGGTCGTCGTACAAGCGCCCGATCAGGCGACTGTCGACGAGAAGTTTGTTGAATTTCCTGAGGTCGTGGTTCGAAGTGACGACCGAACGATCCAGATACACCGGAAATCCAAAGGAAACCAGAAGCTACACAGGCAGATGAGTATAAATCAAGGCAAACTTTCCACGGAGCATGCGTCGAAGACAACTCGGTGAGATTTCCGGCCTGCGTTTCACCGGTGATGCAAGGGGGACATCACCAACACCCGGTTTTCCGTTCAATGAGCGCGAGTGGCTTGAAATGTTGCGTCGAAACCTGAGTCATTTGACCAGCGTGACGGGGATCTGGGTCAGATGGACGACCTTGGTGGTGACCGAGCCCATCACGAGCCCAGCAATACGCCCGAGTCCACGCGATCCCATGACAATTTCGCCGGCCCCAACTGCTTTGGCGCACTCGACAATCTTTTCGGCGGCATCGCCTTCCTCCGTACTGCTCGCGAACGCTACGCCCGACGCGCGCAGCACGTGCTCTGCCGGTTCGAGAAGCTCACGATTATACTGTGCTGCCATTTCCGCTGCTTTCTTGTCGCCCACGTAGACCTGGATTTCTCCGTACACGCGTAGCGGGGGGTGCACCGTTACGAGATGCACGCGACTTTGTGGTTTTTCACGTGCTCGCTCAACAGCAAGATGTAGTGCACGCATCGCGCTCTCCGAGCCATCGAACGGAACCAAGATTGTGTTAGGCATAACGGCCTCTTTCAAGCCAGTGGCGACCAATTAAAGAAAATCAATACACCCTATATCTCGCGGATTCAAGTAGCCAGTGCATAAATTCACCGAGGGCGTGGTTGTCTTGGCCCTCTTACAGCAGTTCTTTCCTCGGAGACTGCAGACGGGCAAGACGTTCCGGGCAGGGCTTGTCGCAGCCGGCATCACACTCCAGACCAAGGCGCTCAAGACCGCCACAACTGCCGCCGATCGGACGGCGACCGAGCAGGACACCCACCGCCATCGCCAGGATCGCAATTACCATGACAAGAAAAGTCACCAGGAAAATCGTCATGACAACTCCTCCTGTTTCCGGTACCGTTGGAAGGCACAGCAGACGCGTTCCTCAAACTGTCCATCACGTTCGATGACGAAGAGGACGGGAAGGTTGAGCCGTTCCGCGATGGCCATGCCACGCTCAGGTCCCAACACCTGAAACGCAGTGGCCCAGGCGTCGGCTCGCATGCTGGTTTCGGCCAGCACCGTCACCGACACCAGATGATTGTCGATCGGCCAGCCGGTGGTCGGATCGATGGTATGGGAATAGCGTCGCCCGGCGATTTCAAAAAAGTTTCGATAATTGCCCGAGGTGGCGAGCGCGATGTCGCTGAGGGCCAGCATCGTCTGCACCGAACGTTCGCCTGACAACGGTTTCTCAATCGCGATCCGCCAAGGTGTATCGTGCTCCTTGAGCCCGCGTACCCGTATCTCGCCCCCGATCTCCACCATATAATGTTCAATGCCGTGCGCGGTCATGAGTTCAGCCACTCGGTCCACCCCGTAGCCCTTGGCGATTCCGGAAAGATCCAGGAAGACATCAGGGCGGTACTTGCGTATTGCCTGCTGAGCCTCACTGAGTGTGACTTTGTCGAGACCGCTGCGCCTGCGCGCGGCGGCAATGTCGGCTTCAAGCGGGATGCGGTCCGGATGAAACTCGGGGCCGAAGCCCCAGAGATTGACCAGAGGACCAACTGTGATATCAAACGCCCCTTCGCTCTGGGTCCCGATCTCAAGCGCGGCTTTGAGCACGGCACGGAGCGAAGCCGATGCGGGTACCCAGTCGGTAGTGCGCAGACGGTTAAAGCGCGACAGCTCCGATTCCGGGTCATAGGTAGACATGGTGTGATTGATCTCGGCCAGCAAGGCATCCACTTCTGTTTGCATCGCCTTCAGTGCCGGAGCGTTCTGGGTGGGGCGGTATTTGACGTTATAGGTGGTCCCCATGGTGCGACCACTCATATGCAGCTCTGGGACAGGCGGATCAGGACGCAGCAGGCTGAAGCCGGCACCGGCAGCGAGTAGAGCGATCAAGGCAATCAGCGTACGCAGGCGCGGAATGGAGGGATACATGGACGGTCATCCTCCGAAATCATCGAGCATGATGTTTTCCCGCTCGACTCCCAGATCCAATAGCATCTTGATCACGGCAGCATTCATCATCGGCGGTCCGCAGAGGTAGTACTCACAATCCTCTGGCGCCGGATGGGTCTTCAGATACTCATTATACAGCACGTTATGGATGAAGCCGGCATAGCCGCTCCAGTTGTCCTCTGGGAGAGCGTCGGACAAGGCAACATGCCACTTGAAGTTGTCATGCGCGGCGTCCAGCTTATCGAAATCGTCGACATAGAACATCTCACGCTTCGATCGAGCTCCGTACCAGAAGGACATCTTGCGTGTGGTCTTGAGGCGGCCCAACTGATCGAAAATATGCGAACGCATGGGCGCCATCCCTGCCCCGCCGCCAATGAACACCATCTCATTGTCGGTGTCACGCGCAAAGAATTCGCCGAACGGCCCTGAGATGGTGACCTTGTCCCCTGGTTTCAGTCCAAACAGGTAGGAGGACATTTTCCCCGGCGGCAGATTTTGCGTGCGCGGTGGGGGCGTGGCGATACGAATATTGAGCATAATGATGCCACGTTCTTCTGGGTAGTTGGCCATGGAGTAGGCGCGCTCGAGGGGTTCATTGACCTTGGACACAAGCTCCCAAAGTTTCAGCCGGTCCCAGTCGCTGCGAAACCGTTCTTCGATATCAAAATTCTTAAACGGGTGCTCATACGGAGGACAGAAAATCTGGATATACCCTCCGGCACGGAAATCGACATATTCATCCTGGGGAAGCTCCAGGACTAGTTCCTTGATGAAGGTGGCCACATTGTGGTTGGAGCGGACGGTACACTCCCATTTCTTGACCCCAAACACTTCATCTGGAACCTCGATCTTCAGGTTCTGTTTGACTGCCACTTGGCAAGAGAGACGGTAGCCCTCGCGCGCTTCACGCTTGTTGATATGCGAGGTTTCGGTCGGCAGAATGACTCCACCCCCTTCGAAGACCTTGACCCGGCACACGCCACACGTACCACCGCCGCCGCAGGCGGAACTGACAAAAATCTTGGCGTCGCCAAGCGCATTGAGCAACTTGCCTCCGATCGGGGTCTCGATCGATTTCTTGTCGTTGATGGTGATCGTGATATTGCCGCTGGCCACCAGTTTGGAGCGCGCACTCAGAATGAAGACGACGAGAATGAGGACGAACCCGGTGAAGACACCGACTCCTAAGAGGATCTCGATCATACGCGGTCTCTCATTAGACTCAGCGGGATGCTGAAAAAGTCCGCCAGCATTGTTCTCGCGTCGCTCAGAGGCTCAACATACGGCACAGAGTACGATTCGCCTCTTCGCTCGCTACGGCCTCGCTGGACGGCCATTTTGAGTCTCCCGCATGGATAGTTGGTGTCGCTTTGCATATCGCACGTTGGCATGGCTAGGGAGGTCCAAATGAGTTTTCCCAGCCTGTTAGAGTTGAATTCCAGAAAAGGCCATGAACCCGAGGGCCATCAACCCCGCGGTGATGAATGTGACACCCAGTCCCTGCAAGCCTTCTGGTATGTCGGAATACTTGAGCTTTTCACGCACCCCTGCCATGGCCACGATCGCGAGCGCCCATCCGAAACCGGAGCCCACGCCATAGGTAACGCTCTCGCTAAAGGTATAGTCACGTTCGACCATAAACAGACAGCCTCCGAGAATGGCGCAGTTGACGGTAATCAGCGGCAAAAAGATCCCCAGTGAGTTGTACAGGCTCGGGACGTATCGGTCGAGAAACATTTCCAGGACCTGGACGACCGCCGCAATGACGCTGATGTAGGTGATGAGCCCAAGGAAATCCAGACTCATCTCAGAGAGCCCCGCCCATGCCAGCGCACCGTCACGGATCAGAAACTGATAGATCAGATTATTGATCGGGATAGTTAGACTTTGGACGACGACCACTGCAATGCCGAGTCCGAGTGCCGTGCCGATTTTTTTCGAGACGGCCAGAAACGTGCACATGCCAAGAAAAAACGTCAGCGCGAGATTCTCGACGAAGACCGCTTTGATAAACAGATTGACCAGGTCCATCATGAGGCCACCTCGGGACGAGGGGCGTGATAGATCTTGAATTCAGGTTGCTCGACTTGTGCCGGCTTCCAGGAGCGCACCACCCAAATAATCATACCGATCAGGAAAAATGCACTCGGAGGCAGAAGTAATAAGCCGTTCGGCACATACCACCCGCCATCTCGATCAAGTGGGAGGATCGGATACCCGAACAGGGAACCGGCCCCCAACAGCTCGCGAATGATCCCGACGACCATTAACAGTGCGCTGTAGCCGAGGCCGTTGCCGAGCCCATCAAGGAAACTGGGGAGCGGGGGATGTTTCATCGCATAGGCTTCAGCGCGTCCCATGACGATACAGTTGGTGATGATCAACCCGACGAAGACCGACAGGTCTTTGCTGATACTGAACGCATAGGCTTTGATGAATTGATCGGTGACGATGACCAGCGACGAAATAATGGTCATCTGCACGATGATGCGAATGCTGCTCGGGATATGATTGCGGACCAGACTGATGGCGGCATTGGAGAAGGCTGTGACCACGGTCAGCGCGATGCACATCGTGATCGTGGTCGAGAGTTTCGAGGTTACGGCCAGTGCCGAGCAAATCCCCAGGACTTGTAGGATGACGGGGTTATTGTCGACGATCGGGTCGAACATGATTTTCTTGTGTTGGTACGACATGCGCGTTAGCTCCTTTCGCGACGCAACCGGGACAGGTACGGCCCGTACCCCTTGTCGCTCAACCAGAACTTCAGCAAATTCTCCACCCCTCGGGAGGTGATGGTGGCGCCAGCAAGTGCGTCAACCTGGTGGTGAGACTCCGGGGTGGAACTGTCAACCGCGACCTTCGTCACTTCAACTTGCACCTTCCAGTTCTCGTCGAAGAGGACTTTGCCGGTCCATTGTGCCCGCCACTTGGGATTGTCGACCTCACCGCCGAGCCCAGGGGTCTCGGCATGCTGATAGAAGCGGAGGCCCTGCACCGTTCGTAGATCTTCCTCAAGGGCAAGAAATCCGTACATCGTGGACCAGAGCCCGTAGCCGTACACCGGCAGGATCAGTTTCTTCAAGTCGCCGTTCTCACCGACAATCCGATAGATCGGCAGATAGCGCGGTTCGCGTCTGATCCCCGCCAGGTCTTCTCTGCGGGTGAGTTCGATAGAGATTGCGGGATCCTTTCCGGCCTTGACGATATTAAAGGTGTCAGGATCGATCCCCTTCACCTCGTCGCCGGTTGCCAGTTCGACCATACGAGCGTCAATCCGTTTCAGCGCTTGTTCTTCCGTCAGTCCCTCTTTAAGGAGGCCGGAGACCTCAATCACATTCCGTATGAGGTCGGCCTTCTTATTCGTTTCCTGAATTGGTCGAAGGAGCACCGCCGCACCGGCGACCACCACCGAGCAGACCAGACAGACCACAAAGGTCACCAGCAGCGTCCGGCTCGCACTCTCAACCGGCGCAGTGGAGACGGCGGAATCGGATTCAGACGCGGACATGGCGGCGAAGCCTCCGTCGGATATTCAGCTGAATGACCGTATAATCAATCAGGGGTGCGAATACATTAGCAAACAAAATCGTGAGCATCACGCCTTCAGGAAACGCGGGATTCGCCACGCGGATCAGCACGGTCATCGCCCCGATCAGAATACCGAAGGCCCAGCGCCCGGCACTCGTCATGGCGGCCGACACGGGGTCAGTGGCCATGAAGACCGCGCCGAAGGCAAACCCGCCCAGCACCAGGTGCCAGTACCAGGGCATCGCCACCATAGGATTGGTCTCGCTGCCGATCATATTGAACAGGAGCGAAGCTCCGACCATTCCTACAAAGCACCCGACGATAATGCGCCAGGAAGCGACTCCTGTATAGATCAGGAATGCTGCGCCGAGCAGACAGGCCAGAGTGGAGGTTTCCCCCATAGAGCCGGGTATCAGGCCGAGAAAGGCATCCCACCAGGTCGTGCCCCCGCGGATGATCTCCTCGACGCCGCCCACTTTCCCCAGGCTGAGCGCGGTCGCACCGGAATAGCCATCTACCGCCACCCACACCCGATCACCGGAGATTTCGGCGGGATAGGCGAAAAACAGAAACGCCCGCGCGGTTAGGGCGGGATTGAGAAAATTCTTGCCGGTCCCGCCGAAGATTTCTTTGCCGAGGACTACGCCGAAGCTGATCCCGATGGCGACCATCCAGAGAGGCATATTGGGTGGCAGCGTCAGCGTGAAGAGCATGGAGGTGACCAGGAAACCTTCATTGATTTCTTTCTGGCGCACCGTGGAGAAGACCGTTTCCCAGATACCGCCAACGATTAAGGTCACCAGATAGATCGGAAAAAAGTACAAGAAGCCATGGACCGTATTGGCCAGAATACTGCCAGCATCAAACCCGATATGGAGCGTTGCCAGCAGGTCATACCGCCAGCCTGTCTTGGCCATCCCCATTTTGGCGAGGGCCAGATTCGCCTGATAGCCGGTGTTGAACCAGCTCCACAGGATGCAGGGAATCAGCGCCACCACCACGTACACCATCAATCGTTTCAGATCGATGCCATCTCGCACATGCGGCGCGTGGTGCGTGGTTTCGGGAGAGGAATAGAAGAACCCGTCGACCATCTCGAACACGGGATAGTACTTTTCATACTGGCCGCCCTTGGCAAACAGGGGCCGGAGACGATCGAGATAGCGTTTCATACCTGCCATCAGCCTTCTTCCTCAATCTGGCTCAGCACGTTTCGTAGCACCGGGCCGTAGTCGTTCTTGCCGACACACACAAAGGAGCATAATGCGAGGTCTTCCTCATCCAGTTCCATGCAGCCCAACTGTTGCGCCATGTCAGTGTCGCCCACCATCAGATAGCGCAGCAACTGCGTCGGGAGGATGTCCAGCGGCATGATATCTTCGAAGTTGCCGAAGGGCACCATGGCGCGTAGACCTCCGTTTAGCCCGGTGGTCAACCCAAACTCTTCCCGTCGGTAACGGAAGAGACTCGATAGCATGACGTTACTCTGGGAGAATGTGTTCCGCCCAGGTGTGAACCAGCCCATGAACGTTCGTTCGACCCCTTCCGGAATCACGGATATCTGAAGGTGATGGCGCCCCAGATAGGACGACCAGCTAGCTGCGTGACGCCCCGACAAGATCGAACCGGAGATGACGCGGCTCTCACCGTCTTGAACCTCATCCTCGATCAATTCCTCGATACAGGCGCCGAGCCTGGTCTGCAACAGGCGTGGCTGTTTCACGTGAGGTCCGCCTAGCGCGACGATGCGCGTGGTCGATAAGCGGCCGCTGGTAAACAGCTTGCCGATCGCGATTACCTCTTGGTAGTTGAGGTGCCAGACCACCTTGTTGACGTCGACCGGTTCGAGAAAATGAATGTGAGTCCCCGGCAGACCGGCCGGGTGGGGGCCTTCAAAACTGGCCTGGCGTAGATGGCCTATACCCTGTGGTAATGGCAGTTCAGCTGCCGGCGACGTGCACACCCACAGCGGCATGGTACCCAGGCGCGACAGCACTGTCAGGCCATGGCCGAACGATTCAGCCTCTGCGGTGATAATGGCAATAGGATTGGCGGCCAGCGGGTTGCTGTCCATCGCCGTCACGAAGATGGCCGCTGGCCGTGTGGTCGGGTCGGCGATCTTGCTATACGGACGCGCACGTACGGCCACCCACAGACCTGATGCCAAGAGATTGTCCACCACCTGCGTGTCGGTCAGGCTGGCCAGTTGGTCGACAGGGTAGGATGTAAAGGTCTCCTCGTCTTCGGTGTCGTCGAGCCGGATGACGACCGACTGGAGCAGGCGTTGCGCTCCACGGTGGATCGCACGCACTGTGCCGGCACCCGGGGCCGTGATGCGTACGCCGGGTAACTTCTTGTGCTCGAACAATGCTTGGCCGAGCTTCACCTTGTCCCCTTCGGCGACGAGCATGGCGGGCTTCAGATCAACATGATCCAGGCCAAGCACGCCAACGTGGCGGACAGGTTTGGCGACATGGACTAGCTGCTCCGGTTTCCCGCTGATCGGCACATCCAGTCCCTTTTTAATTCTGATCATCATGGCAGTTGCAAAGACAGTCACGCTGTCGAGTTGGGTCAACGAGCGATCGTTAAAGGGTGAAGTATTGTTTACACCACCGGATGAGCGTTTCCTTTTTATCCATCATGAGCGTCGCCATATAGGGCGGCAGTAATTTATAGGATCAAACTGCCGCAGTACAACTGTTTGGACACCTTGCTGTCAACCCTCATTCTTGTGATAGGAATGTCAGATGGCTTGCCTGGGATATGCCTTTTAATCAGAACGGACCTCCTGTCATCGATGAACGTGAGTAAGTGGCGAAATCCGAGGGCGTCATGGTACACAGAACCATGACGCAGCGTACCGTAGAAACGCTCTCCTTCGACAATACCTATGCTCGGATGCCACAAGCCTTTTACTCGCGAGTGAACCCCACTCCCTTTCATGCTCCACCGTATCTCATTCACACCAATTCAGCCGCCGCCGAGTTGATCGATCTCGACCCAGAACAATGTACGAGGCCAGAATTCTCAGCGCTCTTTGGTGGGAGTTCATTGGCGCCTGGCATGGAGCCGCTGGCCATGCTGTACTCCGGCCATCAGTTCGGTGTCTATGTTCCGCAACTTGGTGACGGACGTGCGATCCTGCTTGGGGAGGCAACGAACGAACGAGGAGAACGGTGGGATCTGCACCTGAAAGGGGCGGGGATGACACCGTTCTCACGCGATGGAGACGGCCGGGCGGTGCTGCGCTCGACGATCCGTGAGTATCTCTGCTGCGCGGCCATGCAGGGCCTCGGCATCCCGACGACGCAGGCACTCTGCCTCGTCGGCAGTGACGACAAAGTCTATCGCGAACAGATCGAAACTGGCGCGATGGTGGTCCGCATGGCGCCGTCACATGTCCGCTTCGGCACATTCGAGGTCTTCTACTACCGAAAGCAACATGAGCATCTGAAAACGCTGGCCGACTATGTGATCGAGCACCACTTTCCACATCTTCGTGATGATGGCGACAAGTACGCCCGGTTCTTTACCGATGTCGTTGAGCGCACTGCACGGTTGATCGCTCAATGGCAGGCCGTTGGTTGGGCACATGGGGTCATGAATACCGACAATATGTCGATCCTCGGCCTGACGCTGGACTATGGGCCGTACGGCTTCATGGATGAGTACGACGCCGGCTTCATCTGTAATCACTCAGACCACAACGGCCGCTATGCCTTCAATCAGCAGCCCTACATCGGGCTCTGGAATCTGAGCTGCTTGGCACAAGCCTTGTTGCCATTGGTGGAAAAAGCTGTGTTGAAAGCAGGCCTGGAGACCTATCAGCCCCTATTTGATCAGGAATATCAGAGGCAGATGCGGGCGAAACTCGGATTGGTCGACGCGCAGCCGGAAGACGACGAACTCATTCGCAACTTCATGGGCTTACTCCAGGGCAGCCATGCGGATTACACAATCGTATTCAGGGAATTGAGCACGTTTTCCACTGCGGAAGACGCGACGAACGACAGACTGCGAGAACACTTCCTCAGCCGTGATCAGTTTAACGAGTGGGCCGCGCGCTATCGAGATCGCCTGCGGAGTGAACGCAGCCATGACGACGACCGGCGTGAGAGGATGAATCGTGCGAATCCTAAGTACGTGTTGCGTAACTATCTTGCTCAGACCGCGATTGAGAAAGCACAAAACAAGGACTTCTCTGAGATCGACCGCCTCTTCACACTGCTGCAAGATCCCTTCAGCGACCAACCAGACATGGACGCCTACGCCCTTCCGCCACCCAACTGGGGCAGACATCTCTCCGTGAGCTGCTCGTCGTAGTCGGCTGTGACTTTTGCAATTGCGTTGTAAGGGACCTCGGCTTCACTCTCAGGACGGTCTGCTGTAGAGTGTCGCGCGTGGCATCTACACGAAGATCTCTCTGACGCACCACATCTCTGAGAAGCCAGATGGCGAAAAAACAAAGCGATTCCAAGATAGCGGTGGCAGGTGCCCTCACGCTTGTGCTGGCGCTGGCCGGCGTCATGTTGGTGAAAGAACCGCTGCGCAGCTCTCGACCAGTCGGGACGGGATTGGATATGAGAGCGACCGTCGAGGAGCAAACAGTGCGTGCCCGTTTGTGGGAAGATCCCGTCGCGGCAGTTCAGCGGGGCCTACGGGAAGTCAAGACGAGCCGGCCCTCCACCACTCCTGTTCCGCCGCTCACACAGCGGCTCCGATCACTCCGACACGCGATCGCAGATCGGGTCAAGGATGGCCATCACGTCACGGTCCTGCTGGTGACGACCAGCGGAGGACCCTATGTCGAAAGTACCGAGTCGAGGGTTCGTGATCGCTATGCCGTCGGGACGGCCCTCGGAGTGGCCTGTTATGTGCCGGAACAGGAGGGCCAACTGTCCTTTGTCGAGTGGGATCCGCAGGGCCCTCTTTCAGCCTTGCCGTACGAATGGTACCGACTCCGGAAGACGAGGGTGTGTGGCGAGGAAGGGGCTCGTGCTCAGGACGTGCTGGTGGTTTGGTTTCCGGACGACGCACTGAGCCGGGGATTTTTCGCGAGTCTGACAGCGTTCTCGCAAGCGCTCGTCTGCCGAGAAGCTGAGAAGAAAAGCGAGTGCCTCCTCACGAATGATACGCGCAGGCTTGTTCGGTTGAATCCGAACCTGCAACAGGCCGTCACCTTCAAAATCCTCGGACCTCGTACGTCCTCGGCATTTCGGGCACTCCTGGCCGAGGCGGGTGAATCGTATGCCGAGCCTCATGAAGGGGTCGGGGTCTGGCCGAATGTCGACGGCTGGATCGAGCTGTACTCCCCATGGAGCAGCGCGATGAAAGGGCTTCTGGCCTACGGACTCAACACGGATGGTGGAAAAGGTACAGCCTGTGCCACGTATGCCGCCTGCGAGCAGGAATTCGCTCGCCGGTTGTCGGACGCGAATATCCGCTTGGCCTATGATATCGGGTCCGATGATCAGTTGTTCGACTCGTTAGTCGAGGAGTTGGAGCGCCGGCAGGTGCGGCTTGGGTGGGATGCCGTCATCCTGATTGGGGAATGGGATTCGTTCTATGGGCGAGCCCTTCCCATTGAATTTCGGGCCGCTGCCTGCACAAAAGTTGCGACGTTGTCCGAGTGGGATCTGGAACGCATCAAGGTGCCGGTGGAGATTAAGAGTTGGTGTTCCACGATTCCACAGGCCGTTGACCTACAGATTCAACGACAGGCCGACTATGAATCTCTGACCCTCAACGTCCATCGGTATAGCTACTTGAGCGGCCTTGATGGGGAAGTCCCGGGGGAGGACAAGGGAAAAGCCGCTCGTGCCGACAACGGCAAGGAGAGCCAGCGGGATCGTCCGGAAGGGACGAGTCAGGTCGATTATGTACGGGCCTTGGTGGATCGAATCCATGACGAGGGGGAGGGGGCTCGCGCCATCGGCATTTTGGGGACGGATCCCTATGATTCGCTCTTGATCATCAAAGCCCTCCGTCCTGCATTCCCGCACGCCATTTTCTTTACGGTTGGCCTTGATGGCCGGCATCTGCACCCGAGCGAGTATAAATGGACACGTAACATGGTCATCGCCTCTCCCTTCGGGTTGCAGTTGGATGGTGGTCTGCAGCGAGATGTCCCGCCCTTCCGCAGCAGCTATCAGACCTCCACTTATTTCGCCGCGTTACGGGCGGTCGGCCATGTCCTGTGCCGCCGTGATGAGCAGGTTGGAACCCCGAGTGGTCCCTGTACGACCACCTACCATGCGGCATTGACACCCGACGACCGTCTCTACGATGCGGGATCTCATATCAGACTATTCGAGGCAGGCCGGAATGGGGCGGTGGACGTGAGCATCGTGAAGCAAGAAGCGGTGCGCACCATTCATCCTTTGCGCCCCGATCTGGCCCATACGGATGGATACGGCCAGCTGAGACAAGGCGTCGGATTTGACAATGCCGCGGTGGCCGCAGCGACAGCGGTGGGATTTGTCCTTGTGGTGGTGGTGGCCTGGAGCAATCAGCGCCTCTGGTCGGGCATCGTACGGTCTCCGCGTGCGCTGAGTACCGCGGCAGTGGTTCTTGTGGCGCTGTTTGCGGTGTTTGTCTTAGCTGGAGGGGCCGAGGCGTTGCTGGCCGGGCATGATAAAGGGGAGCCGTTCTCATGGACGGCCGGTGTCAGTATCTGGCCGAGCGAGCTGTTGCGGTTCTTCGTGGTGGTCCTGACCGTCCTCTTGTTTGTGAAGGGTGCCCGCGATCTCCAGAAAAACGGTGATCAGATCAGCGAGAAGTTTCGGTTTGAAGCGACATCAGGACGGTACCGCCTTTCACTTCAGACCGTCTGGACCAATCTCCAGCGGGTCTACCATCCCCTCGCCACCATCGCCCCAATGAAGCTGGATCAGGCCTGGGTCCGGTATCGAGAAGCCAGTCGGCTGAGCCAGGGGATTGTTCGCACGCTTCTGTTGTTCATTATCTATGCAGGAGCGATGTGGGCCATCGGCTATTTTGTGTTGGACGAAGAATATATCCATCCCTGTCGTGGGGCCCTGAGTTGCAACGTGGACTCGGTCATGACGCTCGCCAGCGTCGGTATCGTGGTGCTGCTGAACCTGGCGGTATTCGATGCGGTGATGCTATGCCGCCGGTGGATCGGATGGGTCATCAATTCGACGGGAGGGTGGTCCGACCACATCCGGAACGAGTATCTGCGGAACTACGGGTTGGGTGAAGCGCAGAAAACAGAGTTCGAAAAATTACAGTGTCTCGCTGTGGTAGACCTGATCGCGCAGCGGACGGAGGTGGTCAATCGACTGATCCGGTACCCCTTCATCGCGCTCTTAATCATGATCGCGGCGCGCAACGAATATTTCGATATCTGGAATTATCCGCTGCTACTCTTGCTCTCGTGGTCGGTGAATGTGTTGCTGGCGCTCCTTGGCGCCTTCCTCCTCTATCAATCGGCAAGCCGGGCAAAAGCGGCGATGCTCGCCGGGCTCAACCGGCAAATCGTCCAGACCTTGGGAATCGGGAAGGATCACGACGTCCGAGTGAAACAGATCCAGCACGTCATCAGCGAAGTGGAAGACAACGAACGGGGGGCCTTTGTCCCTCTCTATCAGCAGCCGGTCGTTGAATCGTCTCTGTATGGGTTGGTGGCGCTGCTTCAATATCTGTATCTTAGTTAGGGGGCTGCATGCGTGAAGTGTCAGTCGGTGGATTAAAGGTTCGGCTCACCGGCGGAGTAGACGGGCAGGGGGGTGGTGACGGCCCTCTCGTCATGCTCCTTCACGGATTTGGCGCACCGGGGGACGATTTGGTGCCGCTGGCGGATGTGATCGATGTTCCGGCCAAGACCCGCTGGCTCTTCCCGGAAGCACCGCTCTCGCTCAACATGGGATTCGGCGATTCGCGCGCCTGGTGGATCATCGACTTCACGCGCATCCAGGAAGATCGCGCCGCAGGCCGCATTCGTGATCTGTCTGTGGAAGTTCCTCAAGGCCTGGCCCTAGCACGTGAACGGTTACTAGCCTTTCTCAAAGAACTCCCGAAACAGCTCCCGATCGATTACAAGAAAACCGTGATCGGCGGCTTTTCACAGGGAGCGATGCTCACCTGTGATGCCGTCTTGCAGACCGACTATCCATTCGCTGGGCTGGTGCAGCTATCCGGGAACTTGCTGGCTCAGGCGGTCTGGGGGCCACGTATGCCGAAGCGGAAGGGGCTCCCGGTCTTCCAAAGTCATGGCACGCAAGACGATGTTCTTCCGAACATCGGAGCCGAGCGTCTTCGTGATGCGCTGACGCAAGCGGGCCTCGCCGTGGAGTGGCACAGCTTCCGAGGTGGGCATGCGATTCCCGAAGCGGTGCTGCGGCGACTGGGGCCGTTCATCACAAAGAGATTCGGAGGATGAACATGCAGCCTTTCGAGCTCATCGGTGCAGATGGCAAACGCATCAAAGGTGATCGCGGCAATGGCGAAAATCGGCAGATCCTCTTCATCACCGGTTTTCTGTCCAAGCGGTGGGGCAATAAGAGTAAGGCGCTGGCGCAATGGTGTCAGGAGAAGGGGTGGGGGTTTTGTTGTTACGACGTGCGTGGGTTCGGTGATTCAGAAGGACAGTTCACGGACTACACCCTTTCGGATTGGATTGCCGATGCACGGATAGTAGTGAAGTCGATCGAGGCTGGGCCACCCGTCACCATCGTAGGCAATTCGCTTGGCAGTTGGATCGCCTGGCTGGTCGCGCAGGAATTCTCAGTTGTAGAAGAACTGATTTTGATCGCGCCGGCATTTAACATGATGGGTGAGCGAGCCAAGACCATCCCCCAGGAACGGCTCCACGACTGGCATACCGCCGGATGGATGCCGTGGGACGATGATCCGGTACATCGGGATTGGCCCTTGTCCTGGACGTGGGTGGAGGAAAGCGAACAGTACTGGGCCAAGACATGTGACATCACCCGTCACGTCAAGACGACGATTCTTCATGGGCAGGATGATATCGTCATTTCCCCGGATGGAAGCCGGCGGTTTGCCGATGAACTGCGTCGTCGCGATCCCAGTTTTCCACTTGATCTCAGACTAATTCCAGGCGACCATCGGTTGAGTAGTCCTGAACATCTGGAGCTGTTTCACCGATTAGTCACGAGGGAGGTCTCATGCTCGTCTTGATTCACAAGGAATGCGGAGGGCCAGCTCTGGACGAATCGCCGGTGGGAGAGGTCTGTGCGATTCCCGTCGACCGGTTTCCCTTCTCCTGTTTTACCTGCCTGGAAGAGATCGATGACGAATCGGAAGTGCGGCTGTCGCAAGACTTGGGGATCTAGCAGATCCTAGATTAGGATGATGGCTTCTTCTCAAGGGACGTGAGAAGTTGTGCGATCCTGATCTTCAACGTCGGTAAGTCTCGCTCGACCACATCCCAGACCAGCTGCAGATTGATACCGAAATAGTCGTGGATGAGTTTGTCCCGCATCCCGGCGATGGGCTTCCACGAAATATCAGGATGAGCGTCTTTGAGCGCCTGGGACAGGCGTTTTGTCGCTTCGCCGATTATTTCCAGATTGCGCACCACTGCATCCTGGGTCTTACGGTCGGCAAAGAAGCTCT
>ERZ1292625.622-Hain-H41-01um-R1-622-length-50877-cov-11_pt1 | contig 50877 bp, 86 predicted proteins | sample MGYA00564400_ERZ1292625 | MGnify/ENA primary metagenome ERZ1292625 (study PRJEB36523, sample SAMEA6512639) | groundwater metagenome | collected 2019-01-08 | study: AquaDiva: Metagenomics assemblies of 32 groundwater samples | reverse complement strand
GGGTGTCCGAACGGGAAGCTCGTCGATCGCGTTGGCGGCGGCGGACACCGTGGTTCGCAACACTCACCTGTGCAAAGACGGCGGGGCCGGGGCGGTCACGGCGACGGTCGGGAACGAAACCAACCTCATCACCACCGACTCCGCGACAGATACCACCACAGCGGGCGTGCTGGTCATGCCAACGGACGCTCGGCCTTCCGCGACCTCTGGGGCGATGAACAATCCCGGCGTGAGCGGCGGATTCTTTAGCGCCGCATCGTCTGCGAGCTACGTCCGCGACAGCTACGATCGGATTACCTACCACACCACCCGTAATGAAATGGGTGCATTCGAGATCGGCTTCACTGCGACCGCGCCCGCGACAGTCGGGAATGCAATCGGCTTTAACCGTGACGACTGCGAGTTCGATTCCACAGACTTTGCCTTCGTTGACCTGATGCAGATGTCCGGTGAAACGTCGAGTCCCTACGGGTGGGATACGGTTGACGACGGGACTTTCGGAGCGAACACAGGCACCATCACCGACTTCGTAAACGTGGACGGCTGGCCCAAGGTGACGATCCCGTTCGACGGCGGCGACGGACTGGCTGTCCTTCGTAAACGATTCCGCTCCCCCACGACAGGTCTCCACACCGTCCTCTTCGATGGAGCAGGGACGCTTGTGTTCACTGGGGCGGCGTCGGCGACGGTCACCACGAGCGGATCGACCATCAACATCACCGCCGCAGATACCGACGTGATTGTTGACCTGACCGTCACGAACGTTTCCACGCTCATCAAGAACATCAAGTGCATCCTGCCGGGGCATGAAGCGACCTACGCGACCGCCCCCTACTACCCGAACGCCACGACGAAGATGGCCGCGATCGCTCGCGCTGGCCAGAGGACCGTGTTCCGGGCGATGAACTGGCGGCGGACCAACGGCGACAAGCCAACCTCTCCGCTCAACGAAACGACATGGGATCGTCGATCGACGCTGACCAAGCATACCCAAGGGTCATCGTTCGGTGTCGCGTGGGAGCATTGCGCCCGCGTTGCCACTGCGATCGGCGGCGACTTGTGGGTCAACATCCCCCACCAAGCCTCCGAAGCGTACGTTCGCTCGCTTGCTCAACTTCTCCTCGGGGAGATGTCCAGTACCGCGAGTCTTTGGGTGGAGGTATCAAATGAGGTTTGGAATGGCAGTTTCGACGCCAAGGCTCACTTTGAGACGTTGGGCAACACCGCAGGATTCACCGGGACCGCGACGGTCAAAGGACGCAAGCAGTATTGCAAGTCGAGCGCCGAGTTCTTCGACATCTTCCTGACCGAGTGGGGTGAAGTGAACTCAGGGCGATTGTACTTCGTCTTGGGTACGCAGGCGTCTTCAACCGCAGTCACCGACAATCTCATGGACTACATCGAGGAGGTGACGCTCGATTCAATTCCACTGAATCCGCACGGGACAAGGATTCATGCTTGTGCTCTTGCCCCTTACGCTGGGTTGCACACCTCGACCGGAGATCGCTTTGGTGACGATGGCGTTGATGAAGGTTGGTACCTGACAGACTCTCCCGTTGCGGGAGCCATGCGTATTCCCGAGACTTACAGACCCCTTGCCTTCACCAACATAGATAATCAGGTTGCTTCCTTGGCTGTCTACGCGGCTACAGCCTCAAAACCGTACACCTCAATTATCCCGGTCGCTTATGAAGCGGGCTTCAACCTGATTAGCTCGGGAGCCAATTCAGGGAACTCTAACTTAACGACCTTCATTCAACAGGTCTCAGACACGCCTGCAATGGCACTCATCACCTTGGGCTACATCAATGGTTGGCACAACCGCGGTGGGAAGTTGATGTGCTGGTTCACCCTTTGCGGAGCGAGGACAGGAACGAACTCCTATGGAGCCTTGAATCACATTGATGGTGTTGCTACATCATTCCCGCAGTATCGTGCGTTGACCGGCGGAGGCACAAAGACTTCTAACTCCAAAGCGACAATGATCTCGGCGACCTTCAGGATGTTCTTTAGAAGGGGGAGATGACTTGATCTACGACTGTGGACGACAGATTGTGACGACGGTTGGAACTCCCGTGCAGTTGAGTTCTGACATGACTGTTTGGGATCGCATCGACATCCAAGTCCTGTTCGGGAACACGGGATACGTCGTGGTATTCCCTGCTTCCAAGATTCGAGCGAGCAGTGGTTCCCAGAACGGATTGCTGTTCGGTGTGGGCTCAAACCTTGAACGGAAGAGTTACTCCAACATTCGCTTGTTCGATCTTTGGGTAGACGCCACGGTTGCCAACGAAGGCGTGGCTTTCGAGTGTCAACGAGCATGAGCGATATTTCTCGCAGAGGCGATACTTCTCCGAGTCCTGATGGACTTACGCAGCATCAAACGGCTGGTGCTAGCGGCAGTCTCTCCGACGGCGACTATGGTGACATAGTGGTCAGCGGCGGTGGGACCACGATGTTGTTTGACTCCTCGGTCGTCACTACAGCCGCGAAGACCGTCCTCGACGATACGACCGTCGCGGCGATGGCTGCGACGCTTGCGGTCATCGCCAACGCATTGCTGACCACCAAGGGCGACATCATCGCGGCGACCGCAGCCTCGACCCCGGCACGTCTCGCTGTTGGAACCAACACGCACGTTCTCACTGCCGACTCAACACAAGCATCGGGCGTGAAGTGGGCGGCGGCTCCAGGTCAAGGCGACGTTGAAATCTGCAAATGCGAAGCTTTCGAGTTGGACAATTGGAGTCCTGCCGCTCCCGCGCTTCCGGTGCTTATGGCGAATGGAACGCCCGCCCTGGAGATGAGCAACACGGCGGATACCACGTTCATCATGCACGGAACCGTGCCGCTGTTTTTCCTGGGCACAGGAACGCTCAAGCTCATCATCATTTTCGAGTGTGCGAATACTACCGCCAGCAAGGGCGTTCGGTTCGATGTCTATACCGACTTCAAGGCCGAAAACGCGGACATGACCGTCGATGCGTTCGGCTCGGTGAACTCATCGACAATCACGGTCAGTACGACAAGCGGCGGACGTACGACAGCGACGATGACGATCACCAACCACGGCGGCACTCCGGCGGCTGGCGCACCCGTGCGGGTCAAGGTCACGCGGGATCAGGACCATTCGGGCGACGATGTCAACCTGAAAATCTATGTGAAGTCGGCCCTCTTTTACGAGGACAACTAGCATGGCCGCCAACATGATCGGATCGGGAACGCCGTGGCGGTTGGCCTACAATCCAGGTGTACCGTTGTCCTTGTCGATCTGGGTCTACGGGACCGACACATCCGGAACCCAGCAAAACATCTTCTCTTACCAGAACACGGCAGGTTCGCAGTTCTACAGGCTCTATCTCATCGGGACGACCGGACAGGTGATTTGCGACAGTGCTGATCCCGCGTTCACCTCCGGTTCCGGCGGGTTCATCACGATGAACGCCTGGAACCACATCGCGTTTGTTTTCGGGAACCCATGCCGTTGCGCCGTCAATGGCGGATCGTGGAGTAATGGCGGGACAGGAATCTTTCCGTCGGTCTCGGTCATGCGAATGGGGGCGAGGCAGAATGCTACTACTCCGCAGACCTTCACGGACTACTTTACCGGACGGACTGCTGAGCTTGGCATGTGGAACGGCGACATCTACTTGACGAACACATCCTGGCACCTTCCGATGGCGAACAAACGATGTCCGCTTTTCCTGCCGATCGACCAATCGAGTGGTTTTACTTTGACGAGATACTGGCCTCTGTGGGCCTCGACCGCAGCCGATAGGATGGTTGGAACTCCAGCATGGTCGGTTCCGACTGGAACGGCGTACGGCGATCACTGCCCGCAGATTTACAACGCCAGCGGCATGGGCGGGGCTAGGATGGCTTGACGTTTCAAGAGGGATCTGGGATGATGCTGCTTGGAGGATATCGCAAGATGGCCAAGGCTCTACGCAACGCCCTCAACGGGCACACGAAACCGATTATCGTCGGCGGAGTCGGCTTCGGCACACTCCTCACAGTTATCGGCGTGTTGATGAAACCGACTTGGGAACGGATGCTCTCCGCGGCGGATCAAGTACCGCTGGTTGCAGCAAGGTTGGAGGACCACGAGAACTTGCCTATTCATCCAGGTGCATCCACGATGATCCAGAACTTAGCGGAGCAAGTTGAACGCCTGAACGTCGCCCAGGACAACCGCTTCGAGGATAAGCAAGCGGCGGATACGGAGCGTTGGAGCGTTCAACGTGCAACCAACCTGAGACTCGAAGAGGGGCAGAGGTCGATCGACTCGAAACTCGATCGCGTCATTGAGAAGTTGGACAAGAGACCCTAGCGACTTGTGTCGCGGAAAGGACGTACCTCATGGCATCATTTTTTCTGGGTATCGTTGCGTTGGTGTTGGTGCTCGGCACCGGCGTCATCCAAGGCTTGATCGCGGCACTGACCGGCGGGACCGCCGTCTGACATTCCGCCTGACCCAGGTCGCAGGGGCGGGGTGGAACAATGCACGCCTCGTCCCTGCACCTCTTGAAAAGAAAACGCCGCGAATCGCATAAAGCGGCAGAAGGAAAATGGTGAATTGTATGAAGCGTGAAAAGCTGTTCATCCCGGTTTTGGGCTTGCTTCTCTTGTGCGGATGTCTCTTGCCTGGATGCAAGATCATCCTGACCGACGACGGCGAGGTCGGCTTCAAGCAGTCAACCTCTTGGAGCATCTACCACACCGCGAAGAAGACGGATGCAACGGCCACGTCTGAGACCAAGCCGATGAGTTTGGAGGCTTGGTTCGCCAGCGAGAAGGCGGGCATGACCATCGCCGAGACCACGACCGAGAGTCCTCCGAACTAAAGGGAGACGTGAGTGACGACACGGGACCGATCTGCGACTCCCCCCCGGAACAAAGGGGTGGGAAACCCAATCCGGCGACTGGGAATCCTACCCCTTTGTCTCCTGCTCTTCTGTGGGTGCAGTCTCATCAACGTCGATGACAAGGCTGTTGATCGTCTTGTGGAAAAGCTAATCCCCAATCTCCCGACCCCTTTTGTTGAGGGACCACCCGCCGAGAAGATCATCGACTGGCCGGAACTCTTGGCGCTGGCGGTGATGGGCGCTGGCGGCATGGCACACAGATATTATTTCCATAAGAAGAAGACCCAATAATGATCTCCGCCCACATCTCTTTGGAGATCACCACGAACTCAGGTCCGTTGGTCTCTTTGATGTGAAGGACGATTTCCTTGAGGTTGCTTTTCGCAACATCCCGAACCGCTTGCTCCCACCACCGAGCAACCCCCACCTTGGCGTAGTGCTTGCACTCCACCCACCAGGGGGCGCCTTGAACATCAGATCCCTCATACCCTGCTCGGGACTGTAGAGATCTCTTGACATCCTTGAAGCCCAGGTCTCGATAGAACTGGGCGATTTGTTGCTCATACTTCCGACCCTTGGATCGGCTGCGCCGAGCCTTGGAGGACTTGTCCTGCTTCAAGGGACCACGAAGGATACCCTTGGTTGATTTTCTCTTTTTCTTTTTCACATCGCTCTCCCATTCCAGTTGAAACCACCGCCTTTACCCCAAACAGTCTTCGCTTTTGGTAGAGCCTTCCTCATACACTCCACAGCTACTTCCCAAACATCCTCACGGATCAGCACGAGGTTGGGCTTAGAAGGCTCCTGTGATCCACTCGACAAGTGAATTACAGGTGGCCTTGGTTGCGTCTCTTCGGCATAACCCGGCCCACAACCGAGGCAACGACCTTGGTAGTCTCGCAGATGATCTTCTTCCACTTTTTTCCACCAAGCGAAGATTGCAGCTTGGTCTACCTCTGTCCCCACGGAGTCTTTTTTCACAAGCGAACCACACACGACCCAGAAGGGGGTGTGTTCTATGTCCGCGCTACCTTTGTAGTCCGATTTGGAAGCATCTTCATACCCCAATCTTCGATAAACTCTGATGAGTTTTTTTGCATGTTCCTGCTTTGGGTGGAACTTAGTTTGCGGATTGGAACTTACCAGTTGTTGCAACCGATCATACTCGTCCTTCTTTTTCATAGACATCTGTTCCACTCCGTCAAACTCTTCTCGCATTGTTGGATAGACACGGAAGCTGTGTTCAAACGGCCCGCCATCGTAGAAACTTCAGCGGCTAAACCCCGCAAAGGACACTCGTTGTTTTCCAGAAAAACCGAAATGCCCAAAAGACTCGATGTTGCGTCCTCCAACAAGGCGGGCAACGTCTTTTCTCGTTTAGCTTTTCTTTTTCTCATTACTCCACTCCCAACTGTCTCACCTGCTCTTCACTGAACGTCGCCACGAGGCGATCATTGGCAAAAAGGATATCTGTTGTCTCCACTGCGGAACTGACTCGTTCCCGCTCCACTAAGGCGGAGACCTTCACTTCCTGATCCATCCCCGCTCGGGCGAAGATGATGTCGAACAAGTCTTGGTAGATCATATCTTTCTCCTATAGGCACGGGGGATTTCCCCCGCCCTCATGGCGTTTTCAGATCGTGTGACGTACTTCAAGTTGCCCACTTGGTTGTTCCACGGAACATTGTCCCTGTGGTCAATAACCCACCCCGAGGGTCTTGGTCCAATGAATGCAGCGGCGACCAACCAATGCACTAAAAAATAAGTGGATTTCCCCTGGTTACACAACCAAATGCCTTCGTAGCAATTTACAGTGGGGGTCAATTTGCGAATCCTGCCTGTTCGTGAAGATCTGACTCGTCCTCGATTGGAGACAGTGTAGTAACTCTCGAAACCAACAACATCCCTCCACTCTTCCAAAGGTTCAGGTGTTTCATCGGACATATCACACCTTCCTATTCAACGTGCTGACAACTTCCGTCCCATCGTCCGACACAGTCCACAGGTAATCCCCAAACAGATTGGGAGCCTCCTGTTGAAGCACCTTGAGGATCATCCCGGCGACTTGCCGGATCTCCGGCTCCGCCGCGGCTGAACAGCGCATCTCAATGAAATGTCTCCACGCTCGCACGTTGGCGGTCACGAATATCTTGGTCTCGGTCGCGTTGGGCAGCACGGACCTAGCCGCTTGTCTCGCCGCTTTCTTCCGAGCCGTAGGATCAGGAACGTCCTTGAAGTGTTCGTTGAGATGTCCGACGATTCGTTGGTAGAACTCTTGAGCGGCGGACACCACATCCTCCCACATCTTCCTGAGAGAATCGAGACCCGGTCTCAGGAATACCGAGGGCATCACGAAGTTCGCTTGAGACTCATCAACATATCGTTGGCTCAACTGACTGTACGACATTCCAACTCTGTGCCTCACCAACTCATGCGTGAAACTCCTGCTAACACCTGTGATGATAAAGCCGAAGTTGGAGTGTTCGAGGACAGAGCCATGACCTACGGCCAGGATGTGGTCCAGGTAAGCCTTGTTCCCGCCGGGTCGAGGATTGCCGAAGCTCATGTAGCACAAACGTCCGGCAATTTCAGGCAAGGCTTGTGCATCCCCTTTGTTGGTTCCGAATTGATCCGCTGGGCTTTCCCAAGACCAATGGGATATCCTCTCATCCACAAGAAAAGAACGCAAGCCCTCCGTGTCCAAGCAAGGACGACTAATCAGATAAACCTTTGGTTCAACAACCTTCACTGCGCACCCCCTTCTCTCTTATGACAAGCCAACGCCGCCAGGACCATCGCCTTACTCCGCTCCACCGTGGCTTGCGGCGAAACGATCACGTCGAATTGATCCATCGGGATTGAGTCCATCTCCACTTCGGATGGGTGTTGGTCCGTGCAGGCACTTGGATCTCTCAAGAGACGAACCAACAAGGCTCCCTTTTTCCGAAAGAACTCAACCTCGTTCGCGTAGCGCACATCGTCCACGATGAAAGAGCAGGTTCGCTTGTTGGCGAGTTCTCTCATCTGCTCCGCGGAGCGTTCCCAAGTCTTGATCCAAAAATCAGGGTGGATGTTTCGCATTCCTTGTCCGACTTTTTGATACAACTGTCGGAAGCTCAACGGGTACAAGCCTGTTTGCTCCTTATCTGACTCCCCTTTTTCATTCTGAGGATGTTCCCCACAAGCCTTGTGAACCAAGTTCTTGATGGGCAAGGCGAGGGACAGGATGTGACAGGCACTAGCACCGCTATCCATCTCTTCCCGCAACGCCTCGGCAAGCGTTGACTTGCCTGAACCTTTCTTACCGCAGATTGCGATTATCACTTTCGACTCTCCCTTTTCTTTTCTTAGGAATCTAAATCCTTCCACGTTTTCCCATACGCCTTGAGCAGCAGGATCACCGTCGTCATCCGCACGCCGTCCAAGTGATCCTGCTCGATCTTGCTGATGTGCGATCGGTCCAGCTTACAGACCTTCATGGCCTTGGATAAGGACCAACCCTTCTCCAAGCGGAATCGCTTGAGTCTTACGCCAAGGGTTTCTGGTTTTGCTTTGGTCAAGCCATCACCTCTCTCTTCTTGATGAAGTCACCAGTGTTCCACCCGGCTAGAACCAACTCGTCGGGATCTTTGCCGTGAGGCAATTGCACCCTGCTCACCCTGCCGGGGAACTGTTGACTGATTCTCTTACACGCTGTCGCCGCTTCGACCTCAGCTTCTCCGTCGAGCATGACGACTACTTCCTCAATCACGACTCGACACAACAAAGCAATCTGCGCCTCGCTGATCCACTTCCCGAGGATCGCCACGGCATTCAGCATCCTCACTGCGGAGAAGATCCCCTCACACACGATCACTTGTTTGCAGGGAGTCTCCAACCGATGCAAGCCCCAAAGAACTTCCGTCTTCTTCTTGGGGAACTCATAGACTCTTGGGTTGCTGTACCGCTCAAACCCCTCGAACATACTCCTGCCGACGTAGTAACAGGGCTTCGGATCATCGAGATCGTTCAAGGGGACGTACACCCTGAGCATCGAGGGTCCGCTGCACGGTCGCAAGTCTGCGATCTCTTGCTTGGAGAACTTCCGCACCTTGGATAGATAGCCCTCTTGAGCAGACCCCTTCTTGATTGGGAGATAGGGAACCATCTCAGGAAAGGGATCATCAAAAAAGCCGTGTTCCCAAGGGAGCTTGGACTGGATTCGTCCTGATGAATCCAAGGCTCCGCCCTTCCAACATTTGTAGCAGAACCAAGCCCGCTCATCCGCGGTGACATCCAGCTTCTTGTTTCCCAGACAGAAGGGACACTTACGAAGCGTGTCTCCGTTGGGGCGAAGTCGCTGAACAGGAGCTTCCTTGATGTTTTGTTTGACGTTGTTCATGCTGGGTCGAACCGTTCCATCGTTGGAGAGCATCGTGGACACTTTTGATAGATCTCACAATCACATCGAGATTCTCGTTCTCGACAGGCTTGACACGAAGGTTTTTGGTCCACACCCTCGATAGGATGTTTCTTCCAATCCCGCTTCTTCACTTCTCCCCAAGTCGTCTCAACACACTCCTGCAATGAGATCATCTCTCGCCCACAGTAGTCCGCCAGGAAGATCAGCAGGTCTCCGATCGCATCCTTCTTCGCGGCGAGATGTTCTGCCGCTGTTCCACGGATACCCTGCTCGGCCTTGAGATGTGCATGTGCTAGTTCGCCGATCTCTTCCTGTACCCCGAGGAGCGGCCTGTAGCTTGGTTGATCCCCAAAGTTCTTGGCGGACCATAAAGCTACTTCCTGTTGAAGCCGGGTGAAGTCTAATAGATGTCGTTCAGCAGTGGGGGACCAGTGCGTCAAAAAGTGATCCGCTTCCATGACCAGGATTTCGCCGGAGTTAAAATGGACGATCCAGTCTCCTTGATCGGCTACCTGGAATGGACTGCCCCCTCTGACTGGAGAAGGTAGTATCATCTTTACATCGGGAGTACCTTGATTCTGAAATGTCACGGGTCCAAGCCAATCCGGGTCTTCCGTTTGACGCTGATCCCCCGTCCAACAAAAGGCATCCACAAAGTCTCGGTCTATTCTCGGGTTCCTTTGGAACTTGCTCATCTCCTTCACCTTTCCAATTTATCTATAAGAAAAGCAGCCAGATACCCCGCCACCAACCCACACAAAAAGAGAATCATGTGAAACTCCCTTCCAAAATACACTTCTCCGCATAGTCCACTCGGACAAGAGCCTTGGTTTTCTTGAGGCTCAGGAGTGTGTAGGTCACACTGATTAGACTTGTATCTGTAGGATGCTTCTCCCCGAATGGTACTTTCCTCACTACGTCATCAATCGGGTTGTTCCTCTTCTCCCGAGACCCTGTTGTCGGACAAGAGAACCAACGACTCTTCTTGACAAGAAAACCCATCAACCGATCCGGGCGTACCCAACGGGGAAGTAGTCCCCGTGGTACTTCACAAACACAGCGATTTAGGAAGTAATCGAGGAGCCTCATGTAAAACTCCCCTCAACAAAACCACACTTCGCCCAACTCACTGTGATCGGGATTTGTGTGAACCTTGGCCCATGTCTGTTCTTGGCGATGAACACCACCGCCGTGCAGTTCCCCGTCTTCTCGTTCGGCACCTGCTCCGCGTCGGTCTGGTTGATGCTGATGACCTGATCTGCAACCATGACCTTCTTCAAGGACGCTTCTACATGGTGCAGGAAGATGATCGGAGACTTCTTCTTGCCCTTGGGGTCGGACTCTCCTCCACCATAGGCTTCTCGATTCGCCTGACTCGCCGTCCACAGAGGACAACCACGTTCCAGCGCCAACGCCTTCAACCCTGTATAGACCGATCCGAGGGACTGGTAGTCTCCCCCAAAGGAACCATCTCCTCCCGCGGGCTTGAGGTAGTCCGCGTAGTCGATGGCGATGAAGTCGGCGTTCTTGGGGATGGCTCGGGCAAGGTCGTGGACGGTCACGGACCCAGGCTCATAGCCTTCCAACCACCAGGAACCCTTGAGCTTCTTGCGAGCCTTGTCCCACTCCGCCTTTGAGGGTTTTTCCTTACCCGTCAAGCGGGACTGAAGTTTGCGGTAGATGTCCTCCCGAGGCACCTCCAAGGTGGCATAGAACACCTTCTTGCCCAGCAACGCCGCCGTGCCTGCCAAATGCACCAGGAAGCTCGTCTTGCCCCCAGAGGTGGCTGCAAGGACCACAGCGACCTCTCCAGCCCCCACACCACCCTTGAAGGCCCGTTCGCTGTCCAGGGTGGCTAGGCCGGTAGGCACCAGCCCCTTCCGGTACACCGCGGCCAAGGACTCCTTGAGAACGTCCTGGGGAGGCTCCTGAGCGATTTGACCTGTACTGTAACTCTTCTCCACCGCTTGAAAGGCTCGCTCGAACCGACCCTTCTCCAATTCCACATGCGCCTCAGCCAGCCCTTGCCGCATGGAACGGAAGCGAGCGAATCGGTCGATCTCGTCCAGGTCGAACTTCTCATCCCCCGAGGGGGTGGAGTCGGGCTTGACACCCTGCTTCCTGAAAAGCTGGTTGATCTGTCCCGAGGAGAGGACCACCTTGCCCTTGCGCCACCGTTTGAGAACCTCCCCCACGATGGGGGTGAGTTGTGGGTCGAACATCTCCTCATGCAACCTGTCACCCACCCTGCCCATAAAGGACTTGATGGACATTCGTTGGATGAGTTCAAACTGATAGCCGTTCTCGAAGTTCAAGGGCTAGAGTCCTTTCCTAATTTGCTCTTCGTGCGTTGTGTCGAAGAGTGGGGTTTCTTCCCCCCTCTGTTCTCTCTGAATCGCCTCAAAAACTTCCTTGCGATGAACTTGGATCGACCGCTTGGCCTCGAACCCGAGACACACCTTGTCTCCGCGGATGTCAACCACTGTCACCAACACTTGCTCGTTCGTCGCGGGGTCGAAGATGACAACAACCTTATCCCGCTGTCTGCTTAGGACTAGCATTGCTAGAAACCTCCTTGTCAGAAAAGACCACGACATCTCCTTCACTTGGGAAGACGTGAGGAGACCAGTGTTCCCCCGCACCTTGTTCCCACGTATTTCTCTCCCAAGGCATCAAACCAAAAACATGCCAAGGACAACTATTCTCCATGAATCTCATCCAAGACGATGCGCACTTCATTCAGCTTTTCGTTGTAGACCAAGTGTTCCTCTTGGACTTCTCGGAAGTCATGGGACTTCTCAGACCAGACCATGAGTTTGGGGATCAAACGGGCTGCGGGAAACTGCAGCACCAACTTGGCGTCATCTGATCGTTCTGGTCCCAACTCAAACCGCAACCAATGGTAGAGTCCTGTGATAAACATCGAAGCTATCTCCCATACTTCTTGTCCAGGGCAGCGACGACAGTCTCCATCTCGCCTTCGAGTAGAGGCTTTCGCGTCACCGCGAATAGGTCCACGGGCTTAACCTTCAAGCCGATGGGGGAAGGCTTCTGAGCGATCGTCACGCGGTAACGAGTCTTCAAGTCCTTGCCGGTTTTCTCGATGGTAAAATCACGTCCCTTCACCAAATCGAAAGCGTTGTGCTTCCGAGCAAGTTCAAGAATGCCCGGCTTAGCCGGAGTGTCTCCGTCTGCTTCTTGCCCTTCCATCGCGGTGATTGCCAGAGGGAGACGCACTTGCTTGTCGGGATCTCCATTTTCCCCACGAACCACCGCGTTGACGAGGTACTTGGCTCTCGGACGGTAGTTGCGAGCGACTTCCTTGACCTGGCCCTCCGCCCACTCACAAATGCCGCAACCCGTGTCTGAGTGAGGCAGATTCTTGCGACCATCTGGAATGAAGTGGGTGAACTCTTTGATGGCGACGTGCTTCTCACCATCATGCTCAAACCCGAAGATACGCACCGTCGTCTTCCCCGCTTCGAGTGAGTGAAACTCCGTTCGTCGATCCGACGAGACCAATCGTTGCAACCGATCGTACTCGTCTTCACCCGATGTTTGCCGAACGGCCTTGGACTTCCCCTTTGACTTCGCCATCTGATTTCCTTTCTACTTGGTGACGTTGGGAGTCTTACGAATCCCTCTGTTCTTACAACCCTCCGCTACGACGGAGAGCATTGTGGCTTCACCGCTGCATGTGCTGCACACGGCTTTTGGGTTTACGGCTATGACGCGCATCGGCTCACCACAGCTTGAGCAGTAGCCCCGCAGGTATTGCGATCCCGGAAGATGCGTCATCAACGGTTCGGGCTTTTCTTCGACTTTTCTTGGAACCATGAGCAACATCCCTGTAGGTACAGCTTACTACATCCCGACTCGTTGTCAAGGCTCTTTTCTAACGAGAAAACCGATCGAACGTAGCCATGTGTCCATGCGCTGCGAGAACTCCGTCCACAACCTTCTTAGACAACTTTTCGAGGTGCCTGTCAACCGCCTTCATCACCTCGGCGACGACACGATCCTGAGCATCCTGCGGAGACTCTCCGGGCAGGATGGAGAGGCTCTGCCCGAAGTTTATGCCCATCGTGTTGAAGGCTCGGCTGGGCTTGAAGCTCACCGCGAAGTTCACTTGTCCAGGGGATAGGTCTGATACCGCTGCAACTTTTTTCGTCTTTGCCATGTTCTTCCTTTTCTAAAGAGTCCTTGAAATCTTCGCCTCAGCTTTGAGGGGAATGTCTTGTTTCAACTTGCGGACGAGATGCGGCTTCAGGTCGATGTTCTCCATGACCTCGATAGCCCGCTTCGCAACCTCTTCCTGAATCCCATCCGGGCTGTCAATTACAATCGAGTCGTGGATCTGATGCACCATGAGGGGTTTCTCCTTTCCCTTGAAACCTGAACACATCTTCTCCACAAAGGGCATAGCGATGTAAGTGCAGAACACAGCCGGTCCCTGGATCATCACGTTAATCAACTGCCTGATCTCATGCGAAGCTCGGTAGTAGAACTCTTGATCTCCGCGTTCGATGGAAGCGATGAACTGCTTGGCTTCCCGTTTGGTCTGCTCCACGTTTTCAGGAACATACCTGAAGCCGAACATCGTGGTGACACAGCCGTTCTTGATGAAGTCGTGACAGACCTTGACATAGAATCGTTTGAGTTCGGGGTGGACTTCGTGCCACTTGGCAATAGCTGTGACTCCTTCATCTCGCGTGATCCCGTACTTGGCAAAGAGACCCTCGGGTGTGATGACGTAGAGAATCGAGAAGTTGATGTTCTTGGCTGTGGACCGAGGGAAGTCCATCGCATCCGCGGTGACTTGGTGGAGGTCTGTTTTCTCCTCGAAGGCTTTGGAGAAGAGAGAGTCGCCTGTCTCAGCCGTATAGATGCGAAGCTCATGTTGCGCGTAGTCAAGCTGGATGATCCATCCATTCTTGTAGCGGGATGTGAGGGCTTTTCTCTGGAGCCCGTGCCAAGGCTTCGCCGCAGGATCATCCTTGGCCGGAGGACGGTCGATGTTCTGAAGATTGGGCTTGGTCGATGACAACCTGCCTGTCACTACATAGCCGAGTGTGTAGTCCGTGTGCAGCAGATCGTTTCTATCCAAAGCCTCAAGCCACGTCTCCATCTTGCTCTGCACATTGGCGATCTGCCTGCACTCCGCTAAAGGAATTAGAGAAGGTTCCTGTTTGCTCAACTCTTCCAACGTATTCGCATCCGCGGAGGGATTGTTCTTCTTGGTTCTCCTGATGATAGGTAATTTTAACTTCTCAAAGAGAAGCTCCGTCATCTGGGGGTTGGATCTGAAGTTGACATCGGGAAATATCTTCTCCAGACGAGTCATTCGTTCCTTATGGAATCTCCCGAGCTTTCGGACGACACCTTCTAAGAGATTTCGATCGCAGTGCAACCCCCTCGTCTCCATAGTCGGCAGCAGCTTCGCCAAAGGGATGATGATTCGTTGGCACATCGTTGAAAGATCAAGAGAGATTTCATCGAGAAGCTCTTTCAACCGTAGGTGCAGTCTGTGCGTCCAAAGAGAGTCCAAGCCGTTGTAAGGCCCGAGGACGTTCAACGGAGTCGAAGAGAACAACCCACCTTGCGGCAGCCTCGTCCACCAAGGAGGAGCCTTGCAATACTTGACCGCGAGGTGGTCCAACCCATGTGGTTCGTGCATGTTGAGCAAGTAGGCTTCCAGCATGGTGTCATACAGGACAGCGGGATCTTTCGCTCCCGAGGCTCGGAACCATTTGAGTTCATGCTTGACGTTCTGAGCGATGCGAGGACCCCTTGACCAAAAGTCCATCAAGGCTACCTGCTTCGAGCGGATGACTATGGCCTTTTGTTTGTTCTCAGAGTGGTGCAGTGGAGTCCAAACCGTTCGTTCACCATCGCTTGCGGAACCACAAAGGATTCCGTTTCTCCGCGGGTTCAGTCCATCGGTTTCAAGATCCACAGCACACAAAGACTTGTACATCGACTTGAGAGCCTTGCTCCAATCCCGCGGAGAGTCGATCCTCTCAACCTTCTCATCACCCTGATCGGTAAGGAGCTTCTTGATTGTCGCAAATGCCTGTCGGAAGTAGTGCAGGGCTTGTCCGCCGCTCCGCAGGACGAAGCTGGGGTGAACGCAGACGATGACAGGGATCTGCTCTAAAGCTCGTTGACTCTTTTGATCGACCTGCACTTGCGGTTTCACTGCGAACCAATCCAACCCGATCTTTCGTTCCATGCCGCACTGCTTGGTCGGCTTGGTATCTCCGATCCCGAGGGCTGTCAATGCCGTGGCACCTAGAGCCACGATGATCTTGGGCTTGTGTTGTTCAATCGAGGCAAGAAGGTACTCACGGTAAGGGAGTAGTTCAGCCTTCTTGGGCTTGATGTTCACCCTGTCATCGGCAGGGTAGGCATTGTCGATGACGAGGCTGAGACCGGGAATCTCACCCTGCCAAATGTGGAGAACATCGTCGAGCAGCTTTCCCGCAGGACCGACGAAGGCTCTGCCTTGCTGGACTTCCTCCGATCCTGGGGCTTCCCCGAGCAGGAGAAGGTCGCAAGGGATTTTCTTGTTGACACATCGAGGGGAGATTAGTTTCATCCTTCGTCCTCAAACGCTTTGGTTACTTGGGACCACCCGCCATTGGCGTCTTCATCCGTGATCTTACCCACACCACCTACGATGTGGATGTTCTGATTTCGGATCAGGTCATGCTTAACCTCGTCGTGACACACGCGGCATTGTCGCATCAATGAAAAGACGCCTCCACACGCTTCACACACGATGCTTTCAGTAGGACAAGGATCGCCGCAGTGCTTACAAACAGTCATCCGATCAACCTCCCCCTGTTTGAGACAGTCGAGTGACACATCCTGAGCATCGCGGCGATAATCGTGGTGGATAGCGGACGGAGCGTCAAAGCGTCTGGAGCTTCCTTCTCATAGTTCTTCGCCAACAAGGGCTCTCGACCTTCTTCTGCCAGCACCAAGCACCGTAGGTCCATCCTGAACCGATGCTGCAACTCTCGAATTAACTCTTCTCGCTTGATGACCGTCCGAGCGTCGTTCTTGGAATTCTTGTGATTCTTCGGACGCTGCAACTCCTCCCCACCTAGTTCCTTGAACACGGCGAGCAAGCGGTTCTGGATATGCGTATCCAGGCGCATGAATCTCCTTTGACATTCTCTCCTGGTCATTTCTTTTCTTCTCCAGTTGTCTTGACGCACTGGATTGTTGGGCCAATCGACACGCCCCTTGAGAATCTCGCTGGGCTTGGCCCTGTTTGTAAAAGTCCCCTCCAAAAACACTCACGGCACAGCAACTCCAACTTACTTGTTGGTTTGAGTGTAGAGCAAAGTCCCTTCTTACAAACAGGACAGGCCCAACGGACAAGTTCAGGCACTTAGAAGCCTCCTCTTGCTCAACGCGACATACTCGGGGGAGATGTCAATACCGATGTACTTCCTGCCCAGCTTCTTCGCTACAGCCAACGTAGTCCCTGATCCACAAAAACAATCGAGGACGATTCCTCCGGGTTTGCAGAAACTCTTGATGTAGAACTCGGCCAGCTTCTCGGGGAAAGGAGCGGGGTGTTCGTGGGCTAGTTTGCTACCGATGTTTCCACCACCCGCTGCTCCAAGGCTCAACACGTTGCCGGGGTTGGCGATCTTGGGCGGCTTGTATACACCATCCCGAGGACGTGAACCAGCTGGTTTTCGTCTCGTCTGCACCTTGGCATTGATCCTGGTTCCATCTGCCAACCGATGACTCGGGAGACCTCCCGGCCCAAATTTCGGCGGATGCCCACAAGCCGTGTTGTCCGACCACGGAAGTTTTCCCCTCGATGAGCAAATTACAAACTCATAATCATCTCTCAACCAATCCGGTCCACCTGATCCTGGGATTCCCACGCGATGAAAGATCGACGGCTTCCGCAAAGAGATCCCCGCTCGGAGAAGGTCTGCCATCAACAAAGCCGGAGTTCCCGACCAAGCAAACTTCCTTGTCCTGCCGTTAATGACCCAGGCGTTGAGACCCTTGGTGATTCGATGAGTTTCCACGAAGATTACTTTGGCCCAATCCACCCAGGCTTGTCCCTTGAGTCTTCCACAGTTCAAGCGGGCATCCTCGTAAGGTGGAGACGTGAACACCAAGTCCACACTTCCCGTAGGGAACAAGGAGAGAACCTCCAAGCAGTCTCCGCGGATGACTTTGTTGATGGGGAGTTTTTTCATACTTCACCAACACGGGAAAGAAGGCAGTCAACCATTGTCCGAAACTCCATTCTCCTTTGCAACCAATCCTCACTACGCAACAGATCGTTCGGAGCAGTGCTGATCGCTTCGACGATCCGTTCGGCATCAGAGCGGATTAGGCAAAGGTTGCACAGGTTCGTTCCAAGTTCTCGGTCGTGGTTGCACATGTCCATTTCATTCCACCACTCTCCTCGGCCCGACAAAAGCTCCCTCGTTCATCAAAGCCGCCCACACGCGGAGCCGATTGTGCGCCTCCGATTCCTCCACCAGCCACTTCGCATCCGCTGCGTCAACCACGCAATCGTTGGTCATGTCCGCCTGCGGACAAGCCGTCGATTCAAACACGCACGTCAGCGGCGTCACCGATCCGTCGTGCGACCAATACTTGTGTGTCGGTCGAAACGTCACCAGCGTCGGCGATCCAATCCATCCGCAGTTTCTCGGGTCCGTGATGTCTGGGCACCACCACGTTCGGTGAGGCGTGATTCCGCTGGACGGGGAGACGGTGATACCCTCGGATGCGCACCGCAACTCCCAACGAACCGCTCGGCGACAACTCGACTCCACCCACACGAGCACCCCATCCTTCGCATTCCAGAATGTGATCCCAGTGACCCTCGGTCTTGTTGGCGAGTGATGCGTGACGATCAAGTCCGGCTCGCACAGTTCGATCGGCATTCGCGCCGTCACCGGGACGTGGAGCGTTTGCGCGAAGAGTAGGACTAGGGATAGAATCATGGGCAACTCTCCAAAACCATCCGGCTCGGCCTCAGCATGTTCCATCTTCCCGAGCATCCGAAGTCGTTTTGAAACGACGCGAAGTCCCGAAGGTCCACCCGATGATCCTCGGTGACATCGTATGACACCCCGAACCCGCCCCAGACCATCTCGCCCGGACCACGCCACGTTCCCGGCTCCATCGGGATCGGGTAGAGCAGGCTGGTGAGGGTTAAGAGGATGAGCATGGGTCACGTCAGGAACAGCATCGCCACCCAAGTTATGACCGCCGCCGGGAGCGACGCCTGACCGATGTACGGCACGAACCCGAGCAACGCCCCATGCCACCACAGACACGTCGGCGGCTTCCCGATGTAAACCAACCATGAGTTGATCGTGTAGGGCCAGCACACAGCCCCTACCGCTGCGGACACAAACAGAACGAACAAAAGGATGACCAGCCCAGCACCCATAACAAACGACGTTTTCATCCCACCATCTCCTTCCGGCCCTCGGGCCTAGACGATCTTCTATTCTCACTCGCCATGTGGAGTCTCTCCCCTTGGACAAATATGCGCCGTTCCGAACACGACGGGGTTCTCGTCCGTACCGCGTACCGGAACTCCAGCCTGGATGCCTTCCAGCCAATCTATCGCGTCCTTTGCATTGGCGAACGTCCGCGAGATTTGAACCCGCAGGATCACTGGCGGCTCTTGGTACTTCGTCCGCAACAAGCCTGACCCTGAAAAATCACTCGCCATTCGGAATCTCCTCGGGTTCGCCTGCCAACGCAGCGGCGGCGAGGGCCAGGGCTTTGATAGCCCAAGCCCCGCGCCCGGTCGATGCTCGGAGTTCTACCGCGTTTTGCAGCACCTTCACGCACGCGAGGAGGCGAGAACCGATCTCCCTAGCGTCGCCCGTGTCAGCTTCCGGCAGCGACCCTTCGATCTCCGCGAGCATCTTCTCGATCGTGTCAGACGTTGGCATTGAACACCTTTCCTCGCTTGAACAAGAGTCCGACGTTACCTGACTTCCGGGCTAGTCTCTTCATTGCCAACTGCACCGATCGAAACGGGAACAGCCGACTTCCCGTCTGCGGCCACCAATCGAATCGCGGCGGAGTCGAATCGACGTAGTACGTCCTTTGCGTGTCAGCCGTTGGCATTGGAGTCCTCCTCGAACCACCGCGTAAGCTTCGCAATCCCCGCACACACCAAGAAAAACACCACCGCGTACCAGACCCAACCCGGAACGTCGATGAGCTTGTAGTAGTTGACCGTGCATCCTTGTAGCGTTGTCGGTTCCATCACGTTCCCTCCAAGATTCCAAGCGAACGGGCGAAGGCGACGAGATCGTCCACGGTCAAGTCGCCCCAATCGCCAAAGTTTTCCAGCCACTTCTTAATCCGCTCCCTGCACTCCGCTTCCGTCATCCTCCTCGGCGCAGGCGGGGCGTTCGAGGCGGGGATGGTGAATAGGCAGCTAACAGTCGGCCTGTTTTCTTTGTTTTCTGCCTTGCCGTCGCGGATATGTTCGACGGTGTGTAGTTCACAACCCCACCCGTTTCCGCCTCGCCACACGAAGCCGTACAGCGTCGGTCTTTCCGGCCTCGGAACCTCGACCACGCTCGCCACGATCGGTTCAGTCGGCATTCTCGGTTTATCCGCCACGATGTATCCTCCAAAAGTTCCGACTATTGCTGTATTTCCGCCAAGCATCATCTTCGCTGTCTTGCGCGCAAGTTATCACACAGAGAATCAGTGATCCGACAACCCAAATCACCCAGAACGCCCACGCAGGCAGGTTTCTTGGATCGCCGTCTATCTGCAAAAGCCAAGTACCTCCAGCAAATGCCCCCACCAACACCAACCAAAGGACGCATTCGGCTATCTTCTCAGGCCAATCCTTGTGTGGAAATCCGGCGTAGCTCATTTCGACTTGGCTCCCTTCGCCCGTTTGTTCGCCGCGAGGATGGATTCCCTTGCGCGTCGAATCGCATCCTCTACCGGCATTTCCTTGAACGCCTCTCCAAGGATGTCCTGCATTCCGTGGAGCATTTCATGGACGATCGTGTCAGCGGCGAACGCTTTCCATTCGTTCAGCGGCAGCGCATTCTTCGGATCGGCTACCGCCCAAAATATCGCGTCGAAGTCGATCCAGATTTTCCCGGCACCGTTGTGGGCTGAACCTCCTTGGTACGCACCGAACGCATTATTTGGAATCCGGCACCGTCGAACCTCGAACGAAACGCGAAGTCTGCTTTCGGCTCTCCGCTTCAACTCGCTCGCGGGCTTAGGTTTTCGCTTTGCCACGGGGCTTTCCTTCTTCACATTCCACCTTTGCTTTCCTCGGCGGACGCAGGCGGGGAGGGGATGGCCGGGCGGAGGGCGGAGACGATTTGCGGGAGTATTGCGCAATCGACTCGCGTGAAGTAGAACCTTCGCTGATCCTCCGCCCACTCAATCAATCTTTTCACCGCCTCGGGACTCCGCGGGCCGATGGCGTTGACGCAGGCAATGATCAGATCGACCAGCGGACCATCTGCTTTGCGAAATACCAGAATGATATTTCCGTCAACGTCGAGGAGCGCGATCCCGCTGTATCCAAGAACTCCTTGACCCCACGGCCTCGGCCACTTCTCGCTCATCGCTTGGACCCTTTCCGCTTTCTTGGGCTTGTCTTTCTTCCGCTTCTCCCGGCACTCAGAAACAAGGCACGTCACCGGATCATTGAAGTGCGGGCAGTAGTCCGCTGGGTTCTCTAGGCCCAGTGCGCACTCGATTCGACGAAGATGCTGCTGGATCGTTCCGAGGATCATTTCTTCGGCGCTCGCTTTCTACGGCGATCCCTCTTGCTCGCCTCCCACGCCCGGATCACCATTTCCACGAACGTAGCCGCCTCGTACCATCCCTGCGACTCGGACCACTTGCGGATGTCGGTTTTCATTTCTGCTTCGCTCGCTTTCGGCGGGGCTTGGCATTGAAATATCGATACCTCCCACTGGGCCGGGGTTCCCGACGACGAGTGCATCCCCCAACGGTGCAACGATCGCACACCGGAACGCTAGACTCATCGTCCCACCAAACCACCTTCCACTTGTGTCGATGCTTCACGTCGCACCTCCGTCGAGGGCGGCGATGAGGCGATCGACGATCGACGGCGGACAAAACTCCCCATTGTTCTCTTGGAGAAACTTCGCCAGTTTCAACACCCCTTCCCTCTTCGCCGCCGTGAGTTCCTTGTCGTGTGCTTCCTTGAGGGCGGAGAGTTCTGCGGCGTGTTCCTTCGCAATTTCCTCTTTCAGATAACCCTTCTCTTGTTGAAGTCTCCGACCGAAGTCAATGCACCACTGGTCATGCACCGACTTTTTCGCTTCCTTCACCGCGTCGTCGATCAGCTTCCTGACGTGGGCGGCGACGGGCTTCCAGTCGAATGGAAACTTCACGTCCACGAACTGTTCTTCCAACTCCATCGCCAGATCGTCCGAGGCGGGGGTGGGGGGTTGCGGAACGGGAACAGGCGACGACGGATAAAGTCCTTTGTCCGCCATGAAAGCACGCACCTGTTTGTCGAGTTCCTTTTCGTCTGGTAGTGGCATTACATCAGGTCCACCAACTCGAACAAAGTCCTCACCCTTCGCCGCCTCCTCCGCGTCGGCCTTGAACTCGGCGGCGATTTCACGGCAGCGGGTTTCGTTTAGCTTCGAGTACGCCATGATGAACTCCTTCACCAGCTTCTCGAATCGCAATGCGTCCATCACTTTTGCTCCGGTTCTTCGGCGTTTGCAAGTAAGTGATTCAATCCCGCCACGACAGAAGCGTAGTATGAATCAAGTTGTTCCATTTGATAACGCACTTCCTTCACCCGGTTATCGTGCTCCACCTTGGCGTCCGCAATAGCCTCTCTCAGTTGGTCTTTGGTGATTTTCACTTCGTCGCCTCCGGTTTCTGCCAAGGGCCGATCACGCGGACCATCGGGCAGTTCTTGCAATGCTTCGTGTCGCCTTGCCAGAACCACTCGGTGTGTTCGCACGCTTTCTCGCCGAGCGCGGCGCGGAGTTGCTTGATGCAATCACCCAAACACACCAACTCCCGATTCGCATGGAACTTCATTTCGGCGTACCGTAGAACCACCTCAAGGTCTCCCCGCCTCACCGTCACGCTGCCGGCAGGAGCAGGGTGAACCGCGTTCATCAGCCGATTTTCGCATTGCGGCGAGCAAACGTAGCGAGTGCAGGAACCGGCCTCGTCGGCGTGGTATGCCCCATGGCACATGATACACTGGCGCTTCGGCTCGGCGGGCTTGTCCTTGGACTCGGGGATTTGCTCGAAGAACTTTCGCATTTCGTTTTGGTTGAAAGCCACTCCATCGTGTCCTTTGTAGAAAAAGACGAGAGTATCCCCTTGACCGAGATACTGAGCATCAACCCAGTTGCCTGCTTTCGTCTTGAATCGCAGCCCATGCTTCGCAACACCCCTTCCAACCGATCCACACATCACGTCACTTCCTTTCCTGCACAATCTCTCCAGTGATGACACCACTTGTCACTACACAAGAAGTTCTCCGCGGGAGAGCAGGGTGTGTAGACTCCCAAGCTGATCGCTCTTGCGATCGTAGCGATCGTGAAGGTCAACCACTGCTTCGCCTGTTTCAAATCCAACGGTTCCACAGCCCTCTTCTGATACACGTCCTTGGTTTTCTTGTCGAAGATGATATAGCCCCTCTTGAGCTTGTCGAGACAGACGCAACCAAGAGCAAGCTGCATTGACTTGTCAGCGTTCAGGTAACGACCGCCGGATCCGCTGGTCTTGTAGTCCCAGACCCACTCCTCTTCAACCAAGTCAACCCAGGTGTGAAAGGGAACCCCGGCGAAATCGACCAGCACTTCCTGTTCGACAGCAATGGGCTTGAACGCTTCATATTCTTTGCGGAAGAAAAGCTCGATGAAGATTTCGTTTTGAGCGACAAGCTGCTCCGCGGTGATTCCATCCCAACGCTCAACATCTTCGATACAGAACTTCTTCCCGTCCTCCGCGTGCTTGTCCTCGATCCCTTCCCGAATGTACTTGCGGTGCAGGTTGATCGCTTCTCTTGCCTTGCTTAAACGTTTCAAACCTTTGATCTTGGCAATCCCAACCTGCTCCAACACCGCGGTCAGGATAGAACCTTGGAACAAGCTGCTGCTGACGACGCCTCGGACACCCTCGACGTAGGTTCGCCGAAACTGCTCGGGACACTTTTGGTAAGTGTCAATCATCGTCCAACTCAGCCACTTCTTTCCAGGGGGAAGTTTAAGCTCATAATCCTTCCCCGCGATCGGAGGGTTGGAGAAAGAGAAGGGGAGAGCTTGTTGAAGCGGAAGGGGTTGGGCTCCCACTGTCTCCCCCCTTCTCGGGGGACTGGGTTTTTTGGTCAAGGATGTCGTCACTTGTTCCTCGCGTTCGCATCCAAGAAGTCGAGGAAGTTCAGGAGCTTCTCGAAACGAGCAGTCCCTTCCCCCAAATCCCGTCTCAATTCCTTGTTGTCGTCGCGTAGACACTCGTTGTCGTTCCTCAAACTCTCGTTCTCTGCTTCGCTGTCGCGGAGTTGAGACCGCAAAGATTTCGCTTTTGGTTTCTTAGTCTTCATAGCAGGACTCCTTTTCTCTTTGGCTCCTTCACTGAACTGGACTCGTACCTAATGTTCGGAATCTTCACGTCACGGCAGGCTTCCACGAATGCTTGAATCGCGTTCACCGTGTCGGGAGAGAGTCGCCGTCCCCGCAAGAGACGAGCGACTTCATTGAACAAGGACAACTCCCAATCGACCCGTTCTTGCAAAAGTCTGTCCAAGACAAACCAACCCTTCCCTTAAACCCAAGTCACAAACGTCGCAGAACCTTCCGTCTTGTACTTCTCCTTCACATCCGCAGGGATCTCATAAGCCACTCGCGGCTTGCTCTCAACCGTCACGCGGAACTTTCCGACTTGGAACTCACCCTCGCCTTGTTCCTTCATCTTCTCCTTGACCCGCTTCTCAATCTGTCCGTACTCCTTGGCTTGGTCTTCAAGCAGGCTCATCCGCTCCATGTCAGTGGAGAGGGACTTGGCGAGTTTGGATTCTAGTTTGATCGTCGGCATTTTGTTTGACCTTTCTTAAGAGACCTTGAAGAAGCAATCTGCTTCGCTATTTCTTCCAACGCGGTTGCTTTGGTTCGATCACAGCAGAAGTTATCAGCACGTTCCTTGGTGATGTAGCTGTCTAAGTGCGCAACCAGCGACTCTCGGTTATTAAACCACTTGATCGAGTCCTTGAGGCTGTCTGAAAGTTCAGCGATAGCCCCCTTGTCGCCGCAGGCAGCTTCCAGCGAATCACAACCTGAGCAGCTCCCCCAAGAGTATTCAAGGAACCCATAACGCCTACCTTTTTGGAAGATGACAACGCTGCTGCCTTGGTAATCGTCCTGGTCCCATTCGTGTAGAACAGTCAACCCCCACGGTTTTATGATTTCGTCGTATCGGCTCATGTCGTTCAACCCTTGTCACCTGCTACAACCCTTCACATGGACAAATACTACTATCGTCGTTCTAGCGCGTCAAGGGGATTCTATTTTTTTTTGTTCATCCCTCTTTGAACGATCTCTTTGACCATCAGGGTCCAGTCGTGGCAGTGGAGCCCTCGCCGGTACTTACGGTCGAAAACCAACTTAGCTGAAGAAGGCCACCACTCACAAAAGACCTCTCGGTTGAGGACCGTCCAGTGGTGTCCCTCGTTCGAGACGTGGAGCAGCAAGTCCATCGAGTCTAGGACACCCCTGGCGATCTGTTCATCCGCTGCCGCGGCCTTCAATCGCCGATGGTGCCTGTCCATCGCGGCTTCACCCGGCTTCCAAGGGACGAGGCGGGATCTGCCGATCGTTCCGATGTCGCTGAATCTTTTGGTCATTTTGGCTTTCGAGCAACCCGCTCATCGCGTCGCCCAAGTTCGTAGGCTTCTTGTTGAGAAGCGAGTCCCGTCTGTTTTTGCTCCGATGATCCAACCCGAGGCAACCCCCACACATCCGCGGCTAGGCACCGGATGAACCTCTCCGGCTGCTTCTTATGTTTGAGAATCCTGTGGAACAGCACTCCAGGCGTCCCGAACTCATCCTGCCCGACGTAGAGGCTCATTCCCTTGCGGCATTCCACGCACACGGCTTCAGCGGCAGCGCGAACGTCCACAACGCCTACAGGGGCGTCAAGTCGCTTGTGAGGCACCGGAACGCTTCCTAGAGCCTTTCGAGCTATCTTCTCCACCTTAACAATTCCTTTGGTCGGATCGACCCAACCGCTTGACCCCACTCCAAGCACCTCGTAAACTTCCCTTGATCCCAAGAGGATCGGTCAAAAGGGTTTAATGCCGGGATGACCTTAAGCAGACCCGAGCAGCAGGTCCGAAAGATCAAGACACGCCGGGGAGCCTCACTCGTCCGTACCCGGTAAGTCGGCCCGGTCCCCCAGGAGTATCGGTTGAAGGGTGACACAGACCTGTCACCATTTCTTTCTTCCGTTTCTCTTCCGGGGACAGGAACCGAAGATCAAGAATATAACTATATCTAAGTAGGTAGTACAGTAGGTAAGACTGTACAGGCTATACTACCCCCGCGAAATAGACACTACTAGGTGTCATACTATGTCACTCATCTTTAGATTCTTCTCTTGTGAACCCATCGAGAGCAAGTAGGTTATCCAACGCTTCAACTCCCGCGTCGTTCAAGAACCCGCAGGCGTTGGCTTCGACCAGGGAATCGACGAAGGGGTGTGGGTTCTGATCGTTGATCTTTTCATGCAGGTAGAATCCAAGGAAGCCTCCAAAAATCAGAATGACAACATCCACCCACAATACTCGCTTCCACTCCAACTGTTCCAACATTTCTTCAATCACTTTATCACGCTTCCTTTCGTTACCTTAAACGGTTCCCCGCTCAAAACATTCTTGACGTACTCTCCGATGAGTCGTCCCTTCTCCGCGGCGTTCACTCCCTGCTGAGGAGTCGCCGTCGTGTTCCACTTCCCGTCGATGAGTCCGACCCACAGCCGGGTTCTCATCGTGTAGCCCATGAGCTTCGGTTCCTCGAATCGAACGTGCAGGGAAGCCCAACTCTTTTCCGATCGGAACCGAGGATCATCCTTTTCGAGTGACAGGAAGATGTCACCTGCTCGGGACCGGACTTGCCAAGCGTTCATCGTCGGGTAGTTCGACGAGGATGGTCCCAACCATTCGAGCAGCGCCTTCCTCACTTCGTTTTCCCAATCCTGAATCCAAACTTGCTCCCACTTATGAGCCTTGCGAATCTTCATTCTTGTTCATCCTGATCGCATTCAACCCGTCCGGTCCCAAGAACCTCAGTAAGAACCCGCCCACCCCATCCGCCGCCAGGTCGGGGTTCACCTGATCGTACCAAGGGTCTCGGATGTGCAGTTTTCCTTTTGGCATGTGGTGTTTTTTCTTCAGGTCATCCGGCACCCTGTCCGGCTCCTCGAACTCGATTGCAAGGCACCCCACGGGTCCAGGAACCATCGCCCTGCTCCACCTTGGTAGCTTGATACGCACAATCCCTACCCTGCTCTCCAAGGTCCACACCTTGTACACCCCCATCTTGCGGTGGGGCTCCTCGGGGATGCGTGAAGGTACCCAGTCTAGGGGGTGGCTGGGTTCACCCCAGAAGTCCCGCAGGTGGTCCTCAACCACCCTGCTCCAGCGTAGAACCCATCCCTGAGCGGTTCTAGGCTTTCGGTTCTTGGGCTTTTCCACATCGACCTCCAAAACACTTCAAGTCGATCGCTCGGTGGTAGACTCCAAGCATGATGTCCAGGTCCACTGTGCGTCGAGGGTGTCCGAGATTGATTCGCTGGTGTCTGCGCAGCTTGGACAGCGGCCAGTGGCGAAGAGTCTGCACCCATCGTTCAAGGGTTTCTTCGGACGCTTCACTCGGGCGGGGATCACCCGTCGCCCACTCACTCATCGTGTAGTTCATCTCGTTTCAACCTCTTGACGTTCCTTGACAGATCCGCAACGTACTCGCGCTGCACGCGGACGAACTCTTGTGCCATTGACTCGGCACTCTCTTGCCCGATGACCTGGACAAGTTCTAACCAATGCTCTCGCTTGTGCAAGGCTATCTCCTCTCAACAAAAGGTCTCTGTGCGTTCATCCGGTCAACAGCGGTTCGCCACCATTGACGCACAATCTCCGCTCCCTTTGTCGGCCACCAGGAATCGAGACCATGCTTAAACAGTGCATCGGGATTCGCCTTTGCCAGCTTCACCGCCTCGACGTAGGCGCGGATTGAAACGTGTTGCTGCAACGCAGGTAGGTAAATTGCCTTCATTCTCAATTCCCCATCACAATCCAGTTCAACAGCAGCGTCAACCCGCCCAGCACGATGCAGGCGCAAACAATCAAGCTGCCGACCAACACCGCGGAGGTTGACACCGCGGGAACTTGTCCATCCTCTTCTAGCTCTCGCGGGGTTTTTCGTTTGGGGCTCAAGTCGTTCTCCTAAATGGCTACGGGTTGGTAAATCCAACTATTCTCCGCACTTGCTTCTTTTGTCGCTCGCCAGCCTTAACGGCGCTTTCGTGCCCGTTGTCTCCGCAACCGGCCACGCCGCGATCTTCAAGGTAGGCGAGAAGGAATGCGGCGCTCTGTAGATCGCTCTCGATGGCGCTACACCATTCGCTCCGCTCGGCTTGCGATAACCTGTCCGTGGTGCGTCGGATGCGCTCTAACGGCTGTCTGTACTTGGGTCTCATAATCTCATTCTCCCGCCGGCTCATCGGCTCCGGTCGTTTCCTACAGCCCCGCTTTCGCCAACGCGGCGCGGGGTTTTTCGTTTGGGGTTCAATTCGTTCTCCTATTAGGCGCGAATCAAATAAGTCACGCCGTCAAAGTCCACGTCGATGTAATCCGCTTTCGCCTCTTCAGCGGCGGCCTCATAGTCAACCGTGATGTGTCGCCACGGCCATTCGCCGGAAGTCAGTTCCTTCGGAAGCGGATAGCAGTCGGCGATAAGCTCCTCAATGTAATCCGTGAAGTAACTCTCGCGGATGAGGGTCTCGCCGTGTCGCCAGTCGGGAGAGCCTTCACCCTCATCGGCGACGGCCTTGAGGATTTTCAACTCCGCTTGTTCATCGGCATCATCAGAACCGTCTAGCTCCTCGATGCGCCCGATGATGTCCCGTGAGTCCAATACGTCCGCCGAATTGTCGATTGTTTTGGTCATCTTCTCATTCTCCCTTGTCCTTGTCCTCGGTCATCCGCCCACGCGGTTAAAGACCCGCTTTCGCCAACGCGGCGCGGATCGTTGCATTGATTGCGTCAAACCGGATACGGGCGGCTTTGTTGCCGTCTCGGTAGCCGATCGCCCCCTCACTTGTGAGGCAATCTTTCAACGCTTCCGCCAGGTCCGGCGCGGCGGAAAACAAATCGGCGTATGCGTTTGCTTCATCGAATAGAACCGTTCCCTTGAGGTCGAGTAGCAGAGTCGGCACGCTGACAACTTCGTGCCATTGCTTCAGCGTGCCATCGCCGACGGGCGTCCAATAGCCGATTGCGTGACCGTTCAGCCCGTCGCGTTCCAGCCGGTCTGCCGTATGTTTCGTTTCCATCGTTCATCCTTGCGGCGTCGCCGCATAGTTCGTTAGGCTTAACCCGTCAACGCTAGGTTAAGCTGATTCTTGTCCACATAGTCCGCGGACAACCATTCCGCGATTGTCTGCTCGACTTGCTCGGCGACGACATCCTCATCGGGATATCCCCCCTGATCGTCGGTGTTTTCTAATTCGTTGGTGTAGTCTGCAAGGTAGGTGTACACCTTGCTTGGCGTGTCAATCGGGTAGGTTCCTTTCCAGTCGGATTGTCGGGTAACGTCGGCAAGAATCTGGAGTAGATTTTCCCAAGTCGCATCGTCTTCACGTTGGGAATAATCTGCCTCATTCAACACCGAGTAATTGTTCATCCGGTCGATCAGATTACAGATCTTCCCATACACTTCCGTCGGTTCCCCCGTTGGGCGCAGACAACGAATGGCGAATCCTTCAACCCAACCGACTGCCCAATGTGAATGATTCTCGGGGATTGCATCATCGGGGAACTTGTCCAGTTCCGCGGCTATCACCGATGCGTTGGACTGCTCTAACAATCTCGAATCCCGATTGTGCGTGTAGTAAATTGTCCAGTTCTTAGGGTCGGGAATCTGTTCATCATCTCTTCCCCACCAAGAGAAGCTATCGAACTTCTGCCAGTTCCCAGGTTGAGGGTAGTTTTTGTTCATCGGATTTTTCTCCTATCAAAAAGACTTCCCCTTGACCGATGATCGGTCATTCTCAACAAACCCCCGCCGACGAGTTGAACGTCGGAGCGACAAGGCTATAGAAGATGATTGTCATTATGCTCACGTTCTAGTCTCCTATCCTTGGTTCCTTGGTTTCCTTGACTACTCCGAAAAATCGCTTAAGCGATTGACCGAGAATCTAGCACGGTCGATGATGCGAAACGGAGACCCAGATAGGCGAATCGCAGCGCCATGAATCCTTGTGGGTTCGTCGACATGAGGGTTCGCCAATCAGCTCCGAACATATCGGAGCGCACAACCCGACGATGGATATTCCGGTAGAGGCGTTGCCATTGGGACACCGTTCGACCGTTGACGATTAGGTTGGATTGACCTACGTTGACCATGATCCTTGTCTCCTATCAAAAGACTCGGTTCTCTACTTACGTCCTGTAGTAGAATCTTACTACAATATCGACTGTCAAGTCAAGGGGCTTGAGGGGGAAAACAGTAGATTCTTTTATGTGACAATACTGTGACAATGCGCATAGACGCTAGGGATTGTGGTATAGGCAAGGTTCCCACCTATCCGGCGTTGGTGAAGGGAGACTGTAAGTATTCGTGGATATTGGGGGGTGGGTGGATTGTGGGTGGAGGGTACGGGGGAAAAGTGCCTACACTCAGTGCCTACACTGCCTACACTTAGTGCCTACACGCCACTAGGTTGGCACTGTGTCACTAGCTTGACACCTACTAGTGCCATATGCTTGTCAGTACAGTTAGGCTAGGCTGCACATGATTGTTAGGATCGACTACACTTGATTGTTAGGTGAGCCTAACTTTCTAGGAGCAGATGCTCCGGCAGGGTAGGGCTTGACCCTTGTCCGCTTGGTAAGCTGGGTAGACTACAGTAGGGCTGGAAGTATTTATAGGCAGGGGGGTGGTTGCTGCTTTTCCCCATCCCTCCCCAAAAATGCAACTTTCCGATCGCTATGTCCTTTTTCCTTGCTTGCAGCCCCCACGCCTCGTAGACTGGCTTGGGATGGCTAAGCAGCGACGACAGCCCAAGCAGGTCCAAGAGTCACCCTTGCGAAAGGCCCATGCGATCCTACAGGCCGAGGAAGGGGCTTTGCAGGCTCTTGGCAGTGATGAACAGGCTGTGCGGGAGCAGTTCCGCAAGTTGAAGGCTCGTGGTGCTGTGAGGCGGTACAAGCGTCGCAGACGCTCCGCCAGACAGGCTTCCCCCCTTCAACTGAGCTTCTCCGACAAAGAAAAGAACGTAGCCACCAAAACGCTCAAACGAGCGAAGCAGGTCGAGACTCGTCGCAAGCAGTTGATGAAGAAGCCGGTCATGTCCCTTGTGCGGAAGCCGGACCAACTTCGCCTGAAGGACATGCTGGTTGCTTTCTTGTCAGACCCAGAACTACCGGGTGAGGTGCCTGCCGTCACGCCGGATGGTTTCACCCTGACGAGCCTTCAACGCCAAGTCATCCGCTTCGATCGCCTGCTTTGCACGCTGTACTCCAAAGCCGTCGAAGGCGACGTAGGCATGATGAAGATTATCATGGATCGCGTCATGCCGGTTCACAAGACGGGTGAGCTTGAATTGAAGATCACGGCTGAGGAGCATCGATCGTTCTTGGATCGCTTCCGCTATGGAGACACCATCCTGAGATTCGGGAATGAGGCTCCCTTGATTGTGGAGCAAGCTGAAGCAACAAAGCCGATAGAGAGTGACGATGTAGTGTCACCTATTGAATCGCCGGACGAAGAAACACCTGTGCCCCTCTTGGAACAAGAGGCAGCCTGTGTATAACAAAGAGTTCCACCCAACCCGCATCGAGAAGTACGTCAAAGCCGTGGAGCAGGGGAAGTACCCCAAGGATTCCATGCTCTACAAGCTGGTCCTCTTCCTGAAGTCCGTGGACTCCGGCCAACAATTCATAAGAACGGAACATGGAGAGATCAGACCGATGGTGTTGCGGCGGTCTCAATATCTCCTGCTCCAGAAAGCGATGGACATGGCCCACGCAGGAAGACCCATCCGCATCCGCGATCTCAAGAGCAGAAAGGATGGACACTCGACCTTTTGGGAACACTTGATCGGCTTCTTGTGCGAGAACTACCCTGCTCAGATCGGGAAAACGATTGCGCATAGGGACGAGTCCACCAAGGAGATTTTTGACATTGCTAGGCTTGCCTCAGAACTCAAGTCCCATCGCCCTGCAAAGATAGGCGTGACCTCTATTGAATGGCCGGATATGCGTTCCAAGTTCACCTGCACCACGGCTGGGGGTAGTTCGCCCGGTGCTGGCGGTACGCCCATGTTCGTACTCTTGTCCGAAAGACCGAAGTGGGAAAAGAACAAAGACGCCTCCTATGCTGACGTTGTAAACTCAGTTCCATTCACCCCCAACACGATCATCATCGACGAAGCCACGGCCAACGGTCGGGAGCAGTTCTACACATCCTGGGAAAAGGCTTGTGAACCCGATGACGTGTTCGATGCGATGTTCATGCCTTGGTATATCTCGGATCGTTTGTCCATCCCTGCCCCCAAGGGATTCTCTCGCACGGAAGCGGAGAAGAAGATTGTGATCCAGGCTCACAATGAGGGGGTCGAAATCTCAGATGGAATGTTGTACTGGCGTCGTAAGAAGATCGACGACATCGGGATAGACGCCTTCCACCAGGACTTCCCGTCCACACCCGAGGAAGCGGTCCAAGGCTCCAAGGGTTTGATCTTTCCGATGCTGCGAAGTTGTCTGATAGATGCCCTGCCTTTCGACGCTACACGCATCGACAACCAGCAGAAAGTGGGCGCAATGGACCCTGGATACAACGATCCTTGCGTAATTGGGTCGGGGTTCTACAGGGATCGAGTGTTGTACCTCGTTTCCGTCTGGCGGCAGACAGAGACCCTGGCTTCGGAACGAGTGGACGCTCTCTTCCCGGAACACCACTACTATGTCGATCCGGCGGAACTCACCGAACGGATGGAACTCCAGCAGGCCGCGGACAAGAAGGGTCTCAAGTGTCGGTTCTCACCTGCTCCCAGAAGGAAGAACCCCGGAGAGGATTGCGAAAGCACGGAACTAAGAAAAATCCTCAAGATGATTGACCAGGGAAGGCTTAAAATACTGAGGTCTTGTGGGAAACAGCTTGTCTTGGAGGCAGATAATTTGGCTTGGGACGAAAAAACGTCCAAACCCAACATGAGCCGGGGAGAAGCTTGGGGACACTTTGACACCCTGATGATGCTCAAGTATCTTGTTATGGGAGTAGAGACCCTTGAGGTGTTCAACAGCTTGAAGAAACCTGTTTCCAAGCCGACTCGATCGAAGGAATGGGCGGGGTACTAGGCAATGCCACCTTTTGACACAAAACCACGCCGGACTCGCAAGGCTTCCTCCAAACGAGAAATCGTCTTAGCAAAGCCGATGCAGGACAAACGTGTCCTACGCTCGGTAGCAATCAAGCCCTCAATCCAATTTGACTCCTATCGCACCCTGCTCGCGGAAGGGGCGACTCCATCCAAGATGGCGGCTCTCTTGCGGCGCATCGACGCCGGGGAGATCAACGTCTTGTGCGAACTCCAGATGGAGATGGAGGCAAAGTCCATCCAATACCAAGGCTTGTGTGAGATGCGACGCAACGCCTTGACCGGCTTGGATTGGTGCATCGAGCCGGACCAGGACTTGCTCAACGATGCTCTCGCCAACGAGGTAGCCCAGTATTGCGAAGAGACTCTTGTTTCCCTGCCTTCTTTCGATGGTGGTGAGGACGGAGACAACCGCGGCGGCGTTCTCGATCACCTCGCCTCCGCCATCGGACCCAACATCGCCGTTGCCGAGAAGGTGTGGTCCAAGGCTGAACTCGTCGGTTTCAACATCGTTCCCTGCACCCGACTCAAGACCAACGACCTGACCAACCTAGGCATCGCTATCCGAACGGAAGAGAACCAGACTGGGATTGACGTAGCGTCGATGCCCAACAAGTTCATCGTGTTCCATCGAAACTGCAACGGAGGTTTCCCATTCAGGAAGACGCTCACCCATGCCAGCATCCTGCCCTTCCTCTTCATCAACCTGAGTCAAAAGGACTGGGCTGCTTACTCTGAATTGTTTGGCCAGCCCTTGAGGTACGGCACAGCCGTACCGGGGGCTACACCTGAAGTTCTCAACACCCTGAAGTCCATGTTGGAAGGCATGGGCTCTGACACCGCGGGGATGTTCCCTGAGGGGATCGACATCAAGTTCCTGCAATCCCAAGGAACCGGGGAGACCTACCAACGGCAGCTTGACTACGCGAACACACGGCTGGCGATCGGTTGGTTGGGTCAAAACCTGACCACGGAGATTTCCCAGCAAGGTAGTCGAGCGGCAGCACAGGTTCATAACTCAGTCCGGCGTGACCTCCTGAAGTCCGACATCCGGGCGGAAGCACCCTGTATTCGCAACCAGATCCTCGCTCCGATGGTCGCTCTCAAGTTCCCTGGAAGAGAGGCTCCCGTCCCCTACTTCGTTCGCAAGATCGAGGGAGGACGGGATATCGAGGGGGAGCAGTCCGACCGGGAGATCGTCAAACTGGCTCAGGAACTAGGGCTTGAGGTGATGACGGAGTGGCTCTACAGCGCCTTGAGAATCCCCAAACCGAAGGTGTCTTTGCCTGAGACGATGAAGCTGGAAAAGAAGGTTGAAACACCTGTTGGGCCGGACGGGAAGCCTATTCCAAAAGCCCCTGGAAAAGATCCGGAGAAAAAGCCGCTTGACAAGAATCGGGACGTGTAGGATAATTCAAGAGAAGGTTGAGTTATGAAGAGTTCTTTCCAAGCTGCGATCGGGTTTCTCAAGCTCGCCCTGAGCGGGAAGGAAGCTCCGTCTCGATTGCTTCTCCTGACCGATGGTCCGCAGTTGTGGGAAGGCTACGAAGGATTCTCTCTCGATCAAGCCCAAGCCAACGTCGTCATCGAGAACTTCAAGACGTATGGCAATGACCTCCCCATCGACTACGACCACGCCACCCTGAAGGTTCCTGCTGTGAAGGCTCCCGCCGCTGGGTGGATCAAGGGGTTGAGCTACACCGCGGGTGAGGGTCTCTACGGTGACGTGGAGTGGACTGCGGCGGGGAAGGCGGACGTGGAAGCGGGTTCCTACCGCTACCACAGCCCCGTGGTCCTCACCAACAAAAACACGATGAAGATTGAGCGGCTGTTCCATGTTGCCCTGACGAACCAACCCAAGACTCGTCACCAACGGGAACTACTTGCCGCTTCCTTGAATACGTCTGTTGAACCCGAAGACATGGAGAATCAAAACGTGGAAAAGCTCAAAGCATTCCTCATCGGAGCGGGTGTCAAACTCGCGGAAAACATCACGGACGAGGCGATTGTTTCCTTGTCTCAAGACCTCATCAAGAAGGGTCTCGTTGGAGATGGTGCTACGAAGAACGTGGAGGTACTCCACTTAGCACTCTGCACCAAGCTGGGTGTGGACAAGGGTGCTGACCAAACAGTCATCCTTGCGGCCATTGACGCTTTGCTCACTCGCCCGCCCGGAGACGAGTACAAGGCTCTCAAGGACCAAGTGAACTCCCTCGTCGCCGAGAAGTCCGCCCGAGCGGGACAGGAACTTGTCAGCCTCGCCATCGAAGGTGGGAAGCTGAATCCCAACAACGAGAAGCAGATGGAGTGGGCGCGGAACTACGCCAAGAATGACGCAGACGGCTTCAAGGTCTGGGCTGCTTCGGCGGAGACCTTGTTCCCCACCGGAACGATCATCAAGAACAGCAAAGACCTCGATGGGAGCAAAGGTGGAACCGACCGCAAGTCGATTATCACCCTGTCTCGTTCTGAGTTCAAGGGTTCCGGCTTGGAAGACATGACCAGTGAGGAAGCGTTCGTCAACGACGCTCTCCGAACGGCGGGAATGAAGACGTTGACGAAGGATGAGACCGCCCTTCTGGTCTAAGGAGAACTGCCATGACGGTTGCTGCTGCCAATGCGATCACTGTCCGCTTGCCCGATCAGGAACTACGGGAGTTCCCGGTCGGTGCCGCGGTTCACATCTACCGAGACACCTTTGTCGGTCTCGACCCCGCCGGGCTTCTCAAGACCTTCGTGGTCGGAGATCGCTTCGTGGGCATCGCCTACGAGGAGGCTGACAACTCTGCCGGTGCTGCCTCGGCGATCTACTGCCAAGTGGTGACGAAGTGTGACTTCGAGTTCACATTCACCTCCGCTGCGAATCTTGACTCCGGCAAGGCGATGTTCGCCACGGATGACTCGACGATCGACTCGGTTGGACACCCGGATGCCTGGGTCGGTTCCGTCCTGCACAAGGACGTGGACGCTTCCAACAAGGTCATCATCCGAATGCGGGAACCCCACCAAAAGTGGAATCCCTCGATGGGTGGCGCTCTTGAGTTCCGTTTTGATGGGTTGGGTGTGAATCCGACCGGCGCTGCTGGTGCTGCCGCTGACTTTGTTCAGCCTGGAGGCTTGATCGCCAGTTCTGTGGTTGGCCTGGGTGTAACACAAGCTCTCCTCGACGGCAGTGGCTTCGACCTCACGTTCGACGCCACATCGGAAGTGGCCGACGCCTCCATGCGGACCCCCGCTGTGTTCTTGGCGAGCAAGGGATGCACCTTCCACGCTCGACTGCATTCCACGGTCATCGGTGCCGATGGCAGCATCTACTTCGATTGGGGTTTCGCTACCCTGGTCGATACGGCTGCTTCTCGCGCCACCAAGACGGGCTTTGATGCTCTGGCCGATATTGCCACTTTCCACATGGACGGTAACGACGCCAATATCAAGGCTCAGTCCGACAACGGTACGACCGATGTGGCTCCGGCGGATACCACGATCGACAACGTGACCACCGCCGTCACCGGCGAAAAGGACTTCATCGTGATCGTTCGTCCTTCTGGGGCTGTCGAGTTCTGGATTGACGGTGTTCGGGCGTTGTCCTCCACGACCTTCGCCGTCAGTACCACCGCTCTCTTGGGTGGTATCGTGAACATGCTGAAGACGGTCGGTACTGTGGTTCCTGCGATGCGTGTGCGGAATCTGCGAATCTGCGGTGCCGCTGACTAGAGCAAGCTGAAAAAGGAGACATGAAATGGCTGTCAAAAGTACCGGCTTGCTGACCAAGGGTCTGCGAAGCGAGTTCTTCAAGACGTTCGAGGCAACGCCTTCCAACTATGGTCGTTGGGCGGAGCGGATTCCCTCCAACGCCAACGCCGAGACCTACCGCCACTTGGGGCAGGTTCCGGTGATGCGTGAGTGGGGAACGGGTCGCAAGGCCCAAGGTCTCAACGTCGAGACCTACACCGTGGCGAACCTCAAGTACGAGTCCACGTTGGAAGTGGATCGTGATGAGATCTCCGACGATCAGACTGGTCAGATCCGCAGGCGCGTGAACGAGATGGCGCAACGAGCCGCCACGCACAAGGACTACCTGATCTCCCAACTGCTCATCAACGGTTCCACCGCGGGCTTCCTCGCTTCGGACGGCCTTCCGTTCTTCGACGCCTCCCACGCTTGGGGTTCCTCTGGAACACAGGCGAATGAGTCGAACTTCGACATCTCGTCGCATGTGGCGACCAACGGCGAGCCGGACAACGTGGATCGTATTGGACCGACGACTGCGGCGGCAGCAGTGAGCTTCGCCATCGGCAAGATGATGGTTTTCAAGGACGATCGCGGAGAGCCGATGAACTTCACCGCGACGGGATTGGAAATTGTCTGTCACCCTGAGCAGTACATGAGCTTCTTGACCGCGGTGAGCGCTGGGGTTCTGAATCAATCTCAGACTGTTCTCCCTCGATTCGGAATCAATGTGACGCCGCTTCCTTGGTTGACCAACGTGAGCACGTTCTACTTGCTCAAGACGGACGGCATCATGCGTCCCTTCGTCTTCCAAGACCGCGAGCCTGTGGAGTTCCACGCAGAGGCGGAAGGCAGCGCCGAAGAGTTCCTCCGCGAGAAGTACCTCTACGGCGTCCGCGCCCGCTATCGCCTGACCTACGGTCGGTGGCAGCACGCCTACGCTATCGACATCACCACGGATTAAGGGGAGGTTGTTGCATGGCAACGGGAAATGGACAAGCATTGATCGGAGAGAGACCGAAGGTGGTTGATGCGAAACCACCGGCTCGATTCTCAAAAACAGGTGAACTGCCTCCTCCGCGACAAAAGCGGAAGCTGTTCGGAGAAGCCCACCTGCGGAGAGTGCTGAATCTTTCCGAGGATGCGACGACGGAGCAGGTCTGTGAGGATGCTTGTTCGAAGATCGCCGCCTTGGAAGACAAGCTCGGGGAGTCCGAGAAGGCGATCCATGAGGCGTCTCGCTCAGACGATCCTCCGACGATCGGGCCTATCAAGCTGAAGAAGGGGCCGTTGGAAGGAATCTAGCTTCCCTTCGGGAACTGGATATGGGCAACTACGGGACATCCACAGACCTCCTCGGGAGATTCGGTTCTTCCGAGGAGGCTTCGTTTGCCTCGGACAATGAGGCTACGGACTCTTCTACCTACTCCACGTCCGTCTTCAACGAGTGCATCGGTCTGGCCGAGGGGAAGATGGACTCCTACATCGGTCAGCAATTCCTGACCCCGGTCGATGTCTCCTCCAACACAACCCTAGCCGCCTTGCTCAAGAGCGTCATGCTCGACTTGGCGGAACACTATGTCTGGATTCGACAGCCTGAGCCATCTCAAGCTAAGAGAGACCAGCATGACGCTCAGATTGAATGGCTTGAAAAGATCGCCGCGGGAGACTTGGTGTTGACTGGCGCTGAGACGCTGCCTTCCTCTGAAGGAAAAGGGGTGGAAGCCTTTTGGTCTGGCAGCAACCGCACGCTCGATGCGGATGGACCCCGCGTTTGCTCAAGAGACACGATGGAGGCTTTCTAATGCGAGCGGTCTTCACGGCTTTGCGAAACAGGTTCCACTCCAACTCAACGCTCAAGCGAGTTGGGAGAGACCTCTATGTCGGTCTTTCTGAAAAAGAAAAGCTGACTGTCACCAAGCCTTACGTCGAAGTCAACCTGACTCGAACGAGAAGTCAGGACACCTTCGACTCCGACATCGACGACTGGAAGTGCGAGTTCGTCTATCACGCGAAGGACATGCGATCTACCGCTGCTTTCGATTGGCAGGAAGTGATGAGAACCGTCTACAAGGACGGCAACATTACTTCACCCGAGTTTCACTGTGCGGGGATGTCTCTGGACTCAACGGAGGGTCCATCCACAGCCAAAGGCACCTACGATGCCAAGGCGACGTTCACCTTGACGCTGCAACGATTCGTTCGGAATCCGGTAACAGCGAGAACCTAGATGGCCTTGGTCCTGACAGCTTCTATGAACGTCGTCGGGGTATACTCCACCTCGGGGGACTACGCTGCCCACCAGCCCGTCAATGCAGCCTTCCCAGTGAGCTTCCTGACCGGCACCGGCTTGAACCAAGGAAATGTCTTTGCGGCTGCGTCCGCTGCCTTGGCCGCTGCCGGAGTCGCTTCCTTTGACCTCAACGCCGCTGTAGACGACGCCTTCGGAGTGCAGATCGCCCTCGTCAAACTCAAGGGCTTGGTGGTCTACAACCAGTCCGTCACGGCTGGGGAGAACCTCATCCTGGCCGGGAACTTCTGCTCGGTTCGCCTTGGCCTTGTGGACCACGCGATAGGCCCCTCCTCTTTTGCTTCTTTCGTGAATCCCACGGGCTTCACAGTAACGAACTCCTCAGCGGACGTGATTTCCATTACCAACAACAATGCAGGAAGCGTGACCTACGACATTCTGTTCTGGGGGAACTCGGCCTAGATGCTTGTCGTGAAGGACAACGTGGATTGGAAGAAAGCGATCTCCTCCGTCGAGGACGCGTGGGCCAAGGCCGCTCCCGCGATGATGGAGGAGTTCAAGGAACACGTCGTCGATATGTGTTCCCAGCAGTGCGATTTTGTTCATCACTCGAAAGGGGGTTCTTATCCTTTCAAGGAGACAGGCTCTTTCACGAAGGGCTTGAACACCGGGGCTGTGCAAGCTGAACCTCTTGTGGTAGGATTGGCGAGCAAGGCGACCTACGGGCGATACTTGCAAGTAGGCATCGGCATGGACCCTCGACCTTGGATGGACTTGGCTTTGGCGGATGAAGACTGGTTTGCGAGACTCGCGGAAGTAGCGAGGGAAAACTTCGGGAGTTAACTCATGGCAATCATATCAGGGGCGACGGGGAGCATTGGCGTCGCCGGTGTTTTTGAGGAGATCATCTCCGATCCCACGGGTACGACCCCCATCGCCGCCATTCAGAAGTGGCAAGCCACTCTCTCCAATGAGTTCCACGATTCAGCGATCTTCGGCAGCAATGTTGGCGGAGACACCAACTATCGTGGTCGGCACAAAATCTCCGGGTCTTGTGAGGGATTCCTTTACGACAATGGAGACATGGCTTCCTTCGAGGCTGACTTCGCGCCTGGAGCGTCCGCCTCAACACTCACGTTGACAGCGAGTACGGGACGCACCTACATCTTTCCAGCGATGATAAATGACTGGAGTGTAACCGTGAGTGTTGAATCCGGCGGACCCTTGAATCGTGTCTCTTTCAGTTTTGTAAGTTCCGGCCCGATTACGAGCATCAACTAAGAAGGAGCCGATTCATGGCCGTTGGAAATATCATTGCGGGCTCGACAGGAAATGTAACCATCACTGGCACGTTTGCCGCAATCGACATCAACATCTACAAGTGGAGTGGTGTCCTGACCAGCACGATGCACGTCGCCAATGTGTTCAGCGGGACGGCGGCGGATCACACGGGGGATACGTTGTACCGAGGACGCTACAACCTCAAGGGGACGTGTGAGGGGTTCTTGGATGGGACAATCACCCCAACATTGGCTGACTTCGCGCCCGGAGCGTTGGCCTCCACACTCATCACGTTGACTTCCTTTACAAACAAGTTCTACTCTTTCCCCGGCCACATCTATGATTGGAACATGAGTGTGAGCATGGAGAATGGCGGGCCTCTGAACAAAGTCTCTTTTGCGTTTATGTCCAATGGCGACATCGACACGATCCAATAACCATAAAGGGGGAGTTGTATGTCCGATCTCAAGAGTATGGAAGTGACTTCCGGTACACCGACGACGTTGCTGATCTCCGGCAGACTCTTCAAGGCGGGGATGCTCACGGGCTTGGATTGGGCAGCCTGTTCCGCTTGGCGATCCGAAACACAGGCGGCGAAGATCATGGGGCTGGCTCCGCCCGCTGCTGCGATGGGCCTGGATTACACCACGATCAAAGCTGAGGCAATCTCGCGTGTGATGACCAAGCCTTTCGATCGCAAGGACTTATTGGGGGATGTTGATTGCGTCCTGCGTTTGACTGAGCTTTCCTTGAAAGCGGGAGGCGAGTGGACCGGCTCCTGGGAACTCTTTAAGAGAAACCTTTCCAACGTCGCCTTCCGCGACTGTGAGATCCTTGTGTTGAAGATGTCCGGCTTGTGGTCGGAAGATGTTGAGAAAGCCTTCAACGGTGAGGCAGTGACGCCAAACCCTTCACCCCCCACGGTCCAAGTGTAGGGGAGGAGCCGTGGGGTTGGGAGGACGTGTTCGCGGAGATTTGCTACTATTACCCCGCGTACACGATGGAGATGTGTTACCACACGGGCTTACCCGTGATTCTCGCTTTGCACGCGAGGTTGCCAAAGATTCTGAAGCGTGATCCTCGGGTCGCTGCTTCCTTGAATGGGGTTTGACCGCACATGCCTTCACAACCTCTCGGCGACCTCATTGTAACGCTCAAGCTGGATCGGGCTGAGTACAACAAGAACCTCACCGCGGTTCTGTCGCAATCCACAGCCGCCGTTTCCAAAGCCGTATCTGACTCCGAAAAACTCCGAATGCAGGAGTTCAAGAATCTTGATCGCATCGGCAGGATGACGATCGCGGCTGAGAAAGCGAAGGTAGCGGCAGTCCAAAAGGAAGCCGACCAAGCCTTCCGAATGCGGGAAGCCACCCAACGAAGGTTGATGTCTGTCGAACGAGACCATGCGCGCGCGATTCAGGACAATCTTCGATGGGAGCAGCATCGGAACCGCACAGTGCTGGATGGTAATGCTCGTTTTGGCGTGATGGCAAACACTGTCGCTGGAGCGTCCACGGCGATGCGGTTGCTCGGCGCGGAGTCCGTTCTTGTCACGGCGGAGATGGGTCGTGTCGGCCTTTATCTGGGTCGTGCTGTCGTGGCCGCGAGGGAAGGCGGCGGCGTTATCGCCGTCTTGACCACCACACTTGGTTCTTTCGTAAAAGCGATTCACCCGATTGGTTGGGCCTTGATCGCTGTGAGTGCGGCCTACGGAATCTACAAACTGGCGACAGGAGCGGCGACTGAGGCGCAAGAGAAGTTCAACGAGACACTCAAGAAGACCCGTGAGACCCTTGCCAAGACCAAAGTAGGTGTTGAAGTAGCCTCGGGACGGATGACCCCGACGCAGGGTCGTCGTCAAGAGTTGGAACAAGAAGCAGGCGTTCCTGAACTTCAGAAGAGGGTAGCCACGCCAACTCGTTTTGATGCGTTTCTTGGGCGGGGGAATGTCGAACAAGCCAAAGCGAACTTGACGGAAATATCCTCCTTGATTCAGCAGCAGCTTCGTGCGGAAGACACCGCCGCGGAGGTCACGGAACGAAAGACGCGGGAACAAGCGATTGCTGTGGCTGAGTATGAGCGTCATCTCAATGGACTACAGGCTTCTATCAAACAGCATCGAGCGTCGAATGAGACTGCGGATAAGAAGGAGCAAGATCGGCTCGACGCAAAGTTAGAGCGGTTGAAGGAAGAAGCGGCTCTTCGTAGAAAATACGCTGCTGAACAGACCGCCATCTCACACAAGTTGATGAGCAAGCAAGCGGAGGATGTTCGTGACTTGATTGCGACCATCAACGCCGCGCGGGTTTCCCTAGGAACCCTGGCTGGTTCCTCACTTATGCCGGAAGGTCCGATGAAGGAGTTGGCGAAGTTGAAGGAAGAGCGGGACGCCGCAAGAAAAGCGATCGAAGACGCAGGCGGTAGTTCCTTTGGAATTAGCACTCAAAAAGCAGGTAGCTTTCGTTTCGGAACAGGTCCGGTCGGCTCTGTCATCGGAGAGCAGTCCGAGCAAAAGAAAACCACGGATGCAATCAAGGCAATGGAGAAGACTTTCGAGCGGAAGATTGATGAGTGGGGCGCAAAGGCATTTGGGGATGCTTACTCACAATATGTGTCCTTGTCCCAATTTGGACCTAATCCATAATGGCCTACACCCGCCGATCACCGCTGACCCGCGAGATCATCGACAAGCTAGCTCTTGTCGCTGAGAGCGGTCCCTTCGCGGAGGAAACGGCGGACTCCAGAATCGGTCTTCAATCCGGCTTGCTCGGGGGAGGCAACGTCACCCGCAAGTGGAGAGTCTACTGCGAGTCCCCTGGTGACAATCCCATCACGGTGATGGAAGGCTTATCCGCTCAGAATGGTGGAGTGCGTGTCGGTACAACCTTTCCCACCACCGGCGGATGGGGAGACGGCTCCTTTGTTCTCCTGCACTTCACCATCATTGACCACTGGGTAGGTACGACGGTTTGGACTCTTCTGGGAACCTATGTTCCTTCCTACATCGCCGCTCTGCAATCCGCGGAGCAGTGGTCATTCCGCATTCGTAGTTCCCTTGAGTCCGAGCGTGTCTTCGTGGACATGGATGGGAAAGGGATTGGGACACCTAAATATGTTGACATTTCCACGCCGGGTATTCCGACCCCAGCGGTCATCTTCAGTGCTAGGAATCTTGACGGGAAGGTGCGTCTACTTCAGTTGGTGGATGGTTCTGCTTCACCGGATAACCCGACGCTTCCACGTTATATGTCCGGCGCTGACATCCCCTTGCGAACTTCCACCCTGGTTCTCTCCAAGACCATCCCCAGTTTTCTTCCCTACTTGGTGGCGGTCCAGAATTGTGTCAACCTCAAGAAGAACATCAACAGCGACGCCTTCTCGACGAACACAACATCGGGGATGATTGCTTGGATTAACCCTGCCCCGGCTTCAGGTGAGGGGACAGTCCTTTTCTCAGACATCGACATTGACGAGATTCCCAATCCCGCGGGAGGAAGAATCCCTTCCTGCCGAATCACCATGACCTTCAAGATCAACCCGGATGGTTGGAAGGAGACGAAGTACCACACCTACAAGTTCGATGATGGGACGGAGGCTCCGATCACTTATGGTTCCGGTCCCCTAGCTGGTCAACAGGTGAAAGAAACCTTCCGCGTGAATGGAGAAACCAACCTCTCCGATCTGGTCAACGCTTTTGAGGCTGGGGGTGTTTGATGCTCAATCAGATACGAGCAGAACTCCTAGCTTTGCGTTCGGAAGTGCAGCGTCTTCGCAGGATGGAGATTGAGGGTTTCACTCGACGGGAATCCGCTGGTGGTGTGACCTTTGGATTGGGGGGTCGTTCTTCTCCCGCAACACGATTCCCTGACAAGTTTGTCGCCATCATCAAGACTCCACTTGTTGCTGACAAGACCCTTCGAGTTCGAGAACTGAAGTACAAAGACCCTTTCCCTGAGCCATGCTTGGAATCCGCGGGAGTGTTGACGTGTCAGTATGATTGGGCTGACGTGGCTTTTGAGGCTCACCCACTGTTCGGCTCGACGGTGATGGACTACGAAAACGAAGTCCTCGAAAACGGGGAAACGGTCCTTACGCCCCCGAGTGACACCTCGGTCATGCGGTGTTTTCGCAACCACGATTCTTGGATCGTCGAGCGGACGAAGGTATCGGAAGGCGGAGGGATTAAGCCCGCGATAGTTCTCGCGGCGAGCGGAACCGGCTCGACGATCACGGTTCAACCGATGAAAAAGGGGACGAACGCTGCGGGACACCCCGACTGGGTAGCAGACGGCAGGACAAGGATCGTGCCTCTATGGGGCGATCAAACCGCAGCGGACTTCACCACGTTCGTCACCGCTTCTTATAGTTTGCAGCGGGATATGATCCCCCTTATCCAAGTTGATGGTGAGACTTACGCGATGCAGTATGTTTGGATGCAGACTGGGTTCCCGAATCCTGCGACGCCGAGAGGGGATTGCGTCTAATGCCATTTACTTGCGACACGGGGGGCAGTCCGAATAATCAATGTGTTTGGTGCTGCACCTGTCTTCGCGGACTCGTTAATGGGGTGGAACAGAATCTGTCCGGTCCTTTGTGCCGTTTTGAGGGGCTCGATCAGAGTGCTTTTCAATACTGCACACAGTCACTTGACGGCTTGGTGCTGGAGGTTACTTGCCTTCCGCCGGTTGGTGGTTTTTCGCAACCCGTTCCAATAGACCCCTTGGGGTGTGGGCAAGTTGGTCAATGCTGCGTACCTGGAAATATAACCTCACACGATTCTACTTTGGAGTGTTGCAAGTTCACGGATGAGGCCGGGCAGGTCTCCACTGGCCACTGGGAGAATACGACGACGCCATTCAACTGCTTCGGTCGGTGCTGTGGCTGTGATTGGTGTTGCAACAATTTCGACGTGGCAAGCTGCGAGCACCTGCGTGAGTTTTCTTCGGATGTTCTACCTGATCGCTACAACGCTCCGCCGTTCCGCCGTCCTGATTGTCGAGTTTCAGAGTTCCCGATGGGTAAGGCTCCGCCCGAACATACACCCGAACAAATGTCGCCCGCGAACGGACGGCACGAACCTTATAGCGTATTGCCCATCCGAGCCATCGACAGACCCTTCGGAATCGGCGCAATTACAGTTCAGTGCCGCACAAGCTACGCCATAATCATGCGCTACGACAGCAGTGATTTCACGCCGAAACGCAAGGCTGGGTTTTTGTGTAATGACTACAACCGTAGACGCCCAGCGGGGCAAACGAAGGTCCGACAGCGCTGTGTTATGGTCAAGCGTGCCGACGGTCGTCACTCATTCGATTGCAGTTTTCGTCCACCTTGCCCGGAAAGGCCGAGTGTTTGCACATGACCGATACCCCGAAAATGTCGAGACTCGCTAGACAGCTTGTTGAAGCCGACGCCCAGCGCCCACAGCCCGAGCCGGAGACCAACGGCAAGTGCGAAGGCTGTGGAGCGACAGAGAGCAAAGAACCTCGATACGAGTTCCACCGATCGTGGTTCATACACCTGTTCGGAACGGGCTGTCTCGCGTGCGGATCAGCGGGTTGGTTCCAACGTCAGATAATGACCCCGCGTCGCATCGCTCGATTCTCGGCGTGGTTTGTGACGCTCGCCCCTCGCGGATGGTCGATGCTGAGAACGATCCTTAGCCGCAACGTCGATGAGGCAGTCTACGCCGAGCGAATGGAAGTGTGCTACAATCACAACCGAGGCTCGCAAGCGTGCGCGGTTCGATACCTGCGGCAGACGAGCCAAGGAATCGTCGAGAGGCTCCACTGTGGTAAGTGCAACTGTCCGAAGACCGAGGCCGCATCGCTGGAACGCAAGAATCGCAAAGCTGGCTGGCGTTGTCCTGCTGGCCTGCACGCTGGCAGCGACCGCGACGCCGCCTTCAAGGAATACGTTCAAGTCCACCTTGAACTCGCCGGGGCATCTGGTACAATCTCGGACGGAAACGATCATGGCGACTAAGACTCTCATCGCAACGTCTCTCTCGACTTGGGCTGAAGGTGCCTACCCCGTCGGGGCTAACTGGACCCCCACAGGTAGGCCTCTCTTCGACGACACGGTTGTTGTCCCAGCAAGCTCCACGGTGCATCTCTCCGGCTCCACGCTGGACCGCTCGGCTGATGATGGCTCTGAGGGTGGAGTAAATGCGGATGTTCTCGGTCTCGACCTGGACACCTTAAAGATTCTCGTAGACTCCCAAATCAACATCGGCAACGTCTCCAACCCGCTTCAATGTATTGTCAAGACTCTTCTCGAACACCGAGGCTCGGGTAGCCTGCACTTCAAGAGTACGCGAGACACCCCCGGCTTGCTCTCCACCGGCTTGATCCAGGTGGACTCTCCCAACGCCATCGACGCCTTGGTTCTCTCCGGTGACGTGGCTGTGGCTCGCATCGAGTTGGTCTCGGGTGGAATCCAGCACACGTCCGTTCCCGTGACCCTGCTCATCATGCACCCCAAGGGTGGTTCTCCTTGCTACTGGTTGAGCAATGACGGTACGTTGACGCCGACGACGGTCTACCTGAACGGCGGCGTCTTCGAGATGTACGGGGACTCCAGTGGTTCATCCGCTATCTACATGGGTGGCGGGGAGTTGATTGTACGTTCGGGAACAGAGGGCGGGGCAGGTCCAACCTTGGTTCAGTGGGGCGGCTATACTCGCTGGAATGGCGGATCAGCCCCAGCCGTGCCAAGCGCCGTGACGATGTTCCGAGGGACCATCGACTTCACGCTTCTTCCCGGAGCGACAGGTTCGATTGCCGAAATAAGCACCTTCCGACACACAAGAAACGTCAGCATCATCGGAGCTTACTCCGCAACGACGGAAGAGATCATCGGAGAGTAGACATGGCCAACAACAGATGGGTGGGTGCTTCGGCACCAGGAACGAACGTCGCGGCGAATTGGTCAACGGCTGCTTTGCCGACGACTGCTGAGGACGTGTCCATCACTGCCGAATCCGATAGTCAGGCAGGACCGGACGGCGCGACGATGGATGATTCGGTTGCTGTCTTAGTCAACTCGATCTATTTCGGTCCCGGCTACACGAAGAGTTGGGGATCTTCCTCGACTCCTTTCCGCGTCAGCTTTGAGCAGCTTCTTTATGAAGCATCTTCGGGCAAGCTCTGGATGTCGGAAGGCACCAACGCGGCGGGCAGCAATACGGTCATTTGCAATTCGTCGGCGGACAACCCGTTTGCCCATGATTGCCTGAACCTCGCGGAGTCCCTTTACGATCGCCTGCTATTGCGTCGAGGTATGGCGACGATTCAGAGTTCCGCGGCTGTCACAGGTGTCACGGTTGGAATCGACGGAGGGGGCAACACCGCGAAGTTGGTTATCGAGGCTAGCGCGACTTCTCCTTCGGTTGTCACCATGCTCTCTGGCGTCGGCTTGTGTGGCATGAGTGGATCGGCCCTGACCCGTCTCGATATGTATGGCGGCGATTGGACCCAGAACGCGGGAACGAATGTCATCACCACAATCAATCTTTACGGTGGGATTCTTCGCCTGCTTACCGCAGGCATCTTCGCGGAGATCAACCACTTCGGCGGAACGATCGACGCTCGATACGGTGGCGTACACACACCGACAATCTATCGCCGAGTACCCATGGGAATATCCAAACCGATCGTCCTTGGAGAAGGCAACCCGGCTATGTGGAATCCGCCGACGACCTTGCCGAACTTGGTTTACTTGTCGAACGCGGCTTAACAAAGAAAGAAAGGGAGAGTCACTTGAAGATCACAATCACAGCAGAGACAGAGCAGGAGAAGGAACTTCTCAAGAAGGATGAAGTCATCCATGAAGGTGTCAATCGGGTTGTCATCGCTGGACAGAATCCCCTTGGTCCAATTACCTTCGCTGTCGGCGGCTACTTCGACACCAACGCGGAGTTGCATCGAATTGGGAAGTATCTAGACACTCAATTTGAGTCTCAGGTGTTTTTGGAGCGAAAGGCTCAAGAGTTGAACATGATCGCTCAGGCTCAACAAGCCGCTGTGGTCAACGCTCAGGTGAACGGACGAGGTGGGTTGAAGCTAAGGAACTAACTGGAGAAACAACATGAGTTGGATCAACGATCGAAAGACCTATGTCGGTCTTGCTGTCTGCGCGGCCTTGTGGTTGTTGGCCTCCCTCGGTGTGATTACAGGTGAGCAGTTCGAGCAGATGAGTACCATTGCAGTTCCAGGCACCTTAGCAGCGATGGTTCACAAAGCCAACAAGATTCTCTCGGCCTTGCGGGAATCCAAGAAGGAGTAATCCATGCTGTCGAGTCTCTTGACTGCCATAAAGGACAAGTGCGCCACGAATAGACCATTGCGGGCCGTGCTTCTTTTTGTGCTTCTTTACATTGTCTTCACTGTCGGCGACAGGGTCGGCTACCGACGAGGGTTTGACCGCGCCGTGAGGACCGTGGAGAGTGGCTTGGATATCGCGGTCAACGAGTCAAACTGCCGACTCGCGGAGGCTGCGGAATGAACACCCTCTTGACCGCTGCGCTGTCGATCGCGGCCCTTTCGGGTCCGTCCATGTCCACGGCTCGGGTGTCGAGCGGGCCTGCGCCGCTGTTCGTTCACTTCGATGTGTTCAACGACGGGACGGTCAATCTCCCGCCCGACAACGCGAGTACAGACCCCGATCCAGGCGTCGATTACTACTACTGGAACTTCGGAGACCACGGAGCCGGGGCTTGGTCCACGACGAACAAAGCCAAGAACACGGCGACAGGCATGGCGGTCGGTCACGTCTATGAATGGCCGGGAAGCTACGTCGCGTCGCTCAAGCACTGGACGGCCTCGGGCACGCTCACCACCTACACCCAGACAATCACCGTCACTGACCCTGAGACGGTCTACACGACAACCCTCTACTACTCCTCGACTGGCAACGACGCCAACGCCTGCACTGTCGCCTCCCCTTGCCTGACCGCAACGCAAGCACTCGGGATCGACGCATCCAAGGGCGTGTTCGGCGCAGCGGGTCCGCGTCGAGTCCTGTTCAAACGCGGCGAGTCGTTCAACAAAACCTCGACCTCGACGATTTCTTCTCTCACCGGCCCCTACCACGTTGGAACCTACGGGAACGAAAACTCTGCCGATCCGATTATCACATGCTCGGACGGGATCGACGGGCTTCTCTTCGACAACACCGTCACCGGCGTTCGGATGGTGGACATCGACTTCCGTGGTCCGGCAATCGGGTATGGCCTTGCCCAGACCGACTTCGCAGCGGATGCGAGTTGGACCAAGGGGGCGCTGTGGACAATCGGGTCCGGGGTTGCAACCGGCGCGATCGCAGTCACCGACCTAGAGCAGAACGCCTCGGCGATGTCTACGGGGCAGTCCTATGAAACGACATTCACGGTTAAGACCGTCACCGCCGGAAGCGTCCAGCTTCTTCTCGGGACAGGCGCAGGTACGGCGCGGAGTAGCGTCAATGCCTTCACTCAGACAATCTCGTGCGCGACCGACACAGTGGTGCGGTTCCGCGGCGCGGGCTTCACCGGCACGATCGACGACCTCTACATCGGTACGTCTCGATCCGGCATTCGCATCCCCAACGATTCTCTATTCCTACGTTGCGCCGTCGATCGGTTTGCTTCCGCGTTCAGCGTCTCGGACGCACATGGCCTACGGAGCGGAACCGGGATCGTCGAATGTACGCTCGGGTCGAACCTCACCAGCTACGGGATTTACTGGGCGCTGGGCTATCAAGGGGCGGTGCTCGGCAACACGATCACCACGAACAACCTCTACAACAACGAGCATTTGCTCCGTCTGTACATCAGCCACGGAGCGATCAGCAACAACCAACTTACCGGCGGTGGACGTGGTAAGACCTGCTTGCGAATGGCGGGGTACTATCCACCTGCGGGCTTGACCAACGACACCTTCACTGGGGCGTTAACGGGTTGGACCAACGGCGGGAACTGGGCGAGCGTCAGCAACACTGCCGAACACACAGCGGGCAGTACGGCGGTTCTATCGCAGACGGTCAGCAACGGCGGGACCGGGCTTCCGCGCCCATTCCGCTACACCGTGAGCAACCGCACGGCAGGTTCAGTGGTGCTGCGGTACGGCGGCACATCTGGGGCTACAGTGTCGAGCGATGTCACCACTCAAGAAACGATCTTCCCGGCCTCGGGAGCATTGCTTGAGTTCGTCCCAACCTCTGACTTCGACGGTCGCGTGGACTTCACCGCCACATCCTCGATTTTCAACATGGACACCCTTGCCGCTGGAACCGAGCCGACGATTTGGCTTGAGTACACCTGGGTCACAGACAATATCGTGGACCCGTCGGCGGACATCACGGTTCCTGGCGGTACGCTCGGAGGGACCGGCCTGCCGTTCATGTTCGGGGTGACCAACTCGGGTGACGCTCAGTATGCTCGAAACTGCGTTGTCGAGCGCAACCGGATCAATGTCAGTACCGCCGGGCAAGCGGCAATCGAGAACGACTCGGCGAACTACTTCTACTATCGAAACAACTGGATTGATATGACCGACGACCCAGCGAGCCTGGGGATTCGGATTTACCGATCCGCTGCAACGGGGTTGACTGCGACAGGTTGCAACGTTCTCAACACCACGATCATTTCAAACGCGAGTTTCAGTGGGACGGGTGTCCGAACGGGAAGCTCGTCGATCGCGATGGCGGCGGCGGACACCGTGGTTCGC